>ACQI01005724.1_pt1 | contig 23820 bp, 20 predicted proteins | sample 268348 | NCBI WGS metagenome assembly ACQI01 (sample SAMN02954306, study PRJNA37895) | hydrothermal vent metagenome | biome: aquatic; feature: Lost City hydrothermal field; material: chimney biofilm; isolation source: Lost City hydrothermal chimney biofilm | collected 2005-07-27
TGAGTTAAAAAGAAATCGATAAAATAATCAATTAATTCGGGTAAATCTTCGGTGTGCTGACATAATGATGGTGTGTGAATTTGGATTGGTTCTAGTTTCCTTAAAACGGTGTCGTTAAACTTTAAGCGTTCTAATCCTTCGATATCCATGTTAGATATAGCAATTACCCTTAAATTAATAGGCAGTTCTTTTAAACTATTTAACCGGCAATAAGAATTTTTATCCAGTAATTGAGCTAAAAATTTTTGCCCCGCCGAGCAAAGATTTTCAATTTGGTTAATAATAAGCGTTCCATTGTCGGCATGGCTTAATTCTCCTATAGAAGGAGTATTATCAGACTCTTCTCCAAGCAATAAGTGATGCTGTTCTTGAAAATCACTAGCATTAATTTCAAGCAACTTGTGTTCACTTTGGTTGCTTAGTCGGTAGATGGCTTCAGCTATTCTGTGCTTTCCTGTGCCGACTTCTCCAGTAATAAAAATAGGCATCGAGTATTTAGAAAGCCTTTCTATAGTATCTCTTAAATCCTGAATAAGTTTACTTTTGCCAATAGGTAAAAATTGTTCAGGTAGCTTTTGTTTTAAATGCCTGTTCTCATGGCGTAATTGAATATGGTTCATGGCTTTTTCAGCACTAATTAATAATTTAGCAAGAGAAAGAGGTTTTTCTAAAAAGTCATAAGCACCTAGCTTAATAGCATCAATAGCGGTTTCAATTGTGCCATGCCCTGACATCATAATGACACAGGTGTTTTCTAATATTTTTTCTTGAATCATCGATTTTAGTAAGGTAATACCATCTGTATCAGGCATCCAAATATCTAAAAAAATGACATCGGGGGTTTGGTCTTGCCATATAACCTGTGCTTGAGTTCCGTTAGCAGCAGTGGTTACTTGGTAGCCTTCTTCTTGAAAGATTTCTTCCATGAGGCTTAGAATATCTTTTTCATCATCTACAATAAGTATTTTACCGGGTTTCATTTTTTATTTTAGTTCCTGCTGCTGTGCTGTTGGAAATATCAATTCAAACTGAGTTCCTTGGTTTGATTTTACCTTAATTGTGCCGTTATGTTCATCAACTATTTTTTTAACAATGGCCAAACCTAATCCAGTGCCTTTTGGTTTGCCTGTTGCGTAGGGTTCAAATATCCAGTTTTTAGCACTTTCTGCTATGCCAGGCCCATTGTCAGCGACGTTAATTTTAATGTTGTCTTCAGTACATTGAGTAGAGATGGTTATTTGAGAGTTTTTTCTACCCTCGCAAGCTTCAATACCATTTTTAATTAAGTTGTGGAGTAGTTGGCGAATTCGAGAGGCATCAGCAATAATGGTGGTGCAATTTGGGTCAAGGCATGTACTAACTTTCCAGCTAGCTTTGGGTTCTGAATACATGCTAGTAATATCTGCTATTAATTGATTAATCCTAATGGGTTTTAGCTCAAGTTTAGGCGTGTCAGCATATTCGGTAAAGGCTTGAACTAAATCTTGCATAGCCCTTACTTGGGCAATAATGGTATCGGTCATACGGCTAAGAAACTCTTGTTGCTTCGCTGGTAATTGCTCCGATAATTTATACTGTAATCGTTCAGCAGAAAGCTGTATTGGAGTAAGTGGGTTTTTTATTTCATGTGCTAGGCGTTTGGCAACATCACTCCAAGCTTCATGCAGTTGCATTTTTACTAAGCTGGTAATGTCTTCTATTACAATAACAAATCCACCGATTTTTTTATCTAAACTAGGCAAGGTCGAGCCATGTACTAATAATATTTTTTGTGATTGTTCACTTTTAAAGTTAAGTTGCTTGCTCCAAGGTTTAGCATCATTAGTGAATAGAGAAGAAACTTCATCGAAAAATATTTTTAAGGGTTTAGATTCACTCTGTTTAATAATATCTTGAATTGGTGCTCCGAGTTCAGGAAATAAGTCTACTTCTAATATATTATTAGCAGAATCATTAATGGTTTTTAAACGTAAATTCATGTCTAAGGTAATCACGCCACTATTTAAATTTTGAATAATGGTTTGTAGGTACAGTTTTTGTACCTCTGTTTGCTGGTGACTAAATTTTATATCATTCCGTGCTTTTGAAATTTGTTGAATCATGTCGTTAAAAGATTGGGTTAATTCGCCTAAATCATCATTGCTGATAACTGGTATAGCAACGCTATAATCACCCCTAGCGACTTCCCTTGTTCCTTTGGCAAGAATTGCAACGGGTCTAACCATGCCAGATAGTATTTTAATAGTAAATAGAATAGAACTCACAAATGTTAGTAGTAATAAAACCGTTAAAATTACCGTAAAACTGGTTTTTAACGGTTGTTTTAAATAAGACAATTCACGATACTGACCTGCGGATATTTGTACGTTTTTGGTCAGCTGGGTTAGTCGGTCAGGTATGGGGAAAAGAGCATGTAATACTTGGGTTTTATTGGTGATAGGGTTGTGTACAGGAACCATCACTCGTATAGCCTGGTAATTACCGCTAATACTGTCTAGGCTTTCAATAGCAGCATAGGTTCTTTCTTGTCTAATTTGTTGAAATAAAGAAGCGATGGGGGCGGTTGGTAATTGTGTGCTAGCATCGTCAATATTACTAAATGCAACTAACTGACCATTGAGCGTGTATAAGGATACTTCTTTAATATTGAATTGTTTTCTAATATTATTAATGGCTAAAACGGGGGTTAAAGCTAAGGGTTTTTGATGCATTTTAGCGGCTTGAAGGGTGGTATTTAAATGGTTTCTTATTTGGTCATCAAGTGATATTTTGACTAGATTTAAAGCATCGGTAAGGGCTTGTTCAGTTTTAATGTCAAACCATTGGTCTATACCTTGGTTAATGAATGATAGAGAAAATAGATAGGTTATTAATAAAAGGAACGCCTAACACCAAGCTAAGAAAAGAGGTTAACCTAGTGGTAATTCTTGAACCAGGTTGCTTTGACTTATAGTCAGAGCGTAATTTTTTTAACGCTCTGAATAACATCATTAATAAAATAAAAATACCCACTAAACTAATGAGTAATACGCTGGTGTATAGTTGAGCAAACTGATTCGCACTTTGTAAAACCTGGCTCATAATGGTTAGAGATATAAGCAGGGTTAAACTGATGATAACTAACCAACCATATTGATTGGCAAAGCTAGAAACTTTACTCTTTTTCATGGTGCTATAATTTGAGTTAAGGGCGATTGTATTTCAATGCTTTTCCAGCCACTCGACAAATACCAATCGGTATCTATAAGTGAGTTAATAATAAGTGGAGTGGGCAATTCCCAGCGGTTAAAAGCAACCCTGAACTCTAGATTATAGATAGCAGAAGGGTGTAATTCAGCCAGGTTGGTAATGTTGAAGCTTTGAATAGTGCCAAAGGTCTCTAAGGCATCATTTAGGTTATTAAATACTTGTAAAGAAGTGGAACGGGTGTTTGAAATAAAGTATTGGTTGTTAAAGCCAAGAAAGTAAATTTTTGATTGGTACTCAATGTGTTTACGTTCTCGGTGGTAAGTAATACCCAGTAAGCTGGTTTTTTCGACCAGTTTAAATTCAATATCAAAAGTGAGTGGTATTTCATGGTGAAGGGCATCTTTCATTTCTTGTGAAAGTAAAAAAATAACTTGAGAATCAACTAAAAGCTGTTGTTGGTCTACATAATCATGCAAGTAAGCAATGTTAATAGCAGAAGTATTTAATCCATTTTTATCTTCGGCAAGACTATTAAATGGCAACCATAAAAATAATGTCAGTAATAAAATTAGCCGTTTTATGCTTTTCATGGCACGGTCTTTTGTAATAAGCAGTAATAAAATCCATCCATGTTTTTATGTTCAATGCTCTGTTCAATATCGGCTTGTTCGCCAGGTAAAATTTGTCTTCCTATACCATTGTTGGGTTCAATTCCCCAGCTAACTTCTAAAGGAATAAGCTTGGCATCAGCGGTTGCTGTCAAAAAGTTTTTTATCTGCACACTGTTTTCTTGTTCAAGTACCGAACAAGTTGCATATAAAAGGTGTCCACCTGGTTTTAAAGTTTGCCATAGTGCGGTTAATATTTTTGCTTGTAGCTCAACTAGAGCCTCAATATCTTCTGGCGTTCGGTGCCATTTAATATCAGGGTGTCGGCGAATAATTCCGGTTGCAGAGCAGGGAGCATCGAGTAAAATTTTATCAAATTGTTTGCCATTCCACCATTGTTCGGGCATAGAAGCATCGCCCACACAAACTTCCGCATCTAGCTCTAATCGATATAGGTTTTCAGCTAAACGTTCAATCCGTTCAGGCTCTTTCTCTAGGGCAAATAAACTGGCTTGGTTATTTACCTGTTCTAATAGGTGGCAGGTTTTACCACCTGGTGCGGCACAGGCATCTAAAATATGCTCATCTTTTTGCGGATTAAGTATAGTAGCTGCCTGTTGAGCCGCTCCATCTTGTACGCTAAAGCCACCATCATCAAAGGTTGGAAACTGGCTAATATCAGCAGATTGAGCCAGCAAAATACCTTGTGGGCAAAAATGGTGGGCATTGCATTCAATGTTTTGTTCGGTTAGTAAATTTAACAATTCATCACGGGTTTGAAACATTTGGTTGTTGCGTAAAGTAATCGGAGCAGGAATGTTATTGGCTTCTAAAATAGCCTGCCAATGTTTAGGGTATTGCTTACGCATGGCTTTGGTAAACCATTGCGGGTGACTGTATTTATGGGCAGATTTTAAATCAACTTCCGCTAATATTGTTGCTTGCTCTCTTAAAAAATTGCGTAATACACCGTTTACAAAGCCTTTAGACCAAGGTTTTTTAAGTTTTTTAGTCAGAGCGACAGTTTCAGAAACCGCCGCATGTTCAGGGGTGTCTAGGTAAATTATTTGATACAAGCCTAATAAAATAAGCTGGTTTACATCTTCATCTTTTTCTCGAAGCGGTTTTTTAACCAATTGGTTACAAATGGCCTCTAGGCGTAGCTGCCATCTTAGCGTGCCTAACACTAAGTTTTGGGCAAATGCTCTTTCACGTCTATCTTGAAACTGGGCAAGTCCTTCACCGAGTGATTGGCTTAGTGAACGGCCTTTTTGAATAACACTTAGGCAAATTTTAAGGGCTACAAAACGGCTGTTAATTTGTTGTTCCATTCGCTTAACCTAATTGCTCGCCAGTTAATTGGCGAGCCTGAGCAAAATCATAAGCAGGCATGGCTTTTTTACCCATTGGTTGAACCATGGTTAATAAAACACTGCCGTTGCCAGTGGCAACTTCAAAGCCGTTTTTATGAATAGCCACGACCACCCCTGGCGATTCTTCGAACTGAAAAGCCTCCATTTTTTCTAAACCGTTAGAAAAAATTTCTGCTTGCCAAATGCGTAAAGGCTTGCCTTTAAATTTAGTAAAGGCAACCGGCCAAGGGTTAAATGCTTGCACTTTACGCACCAAGGTTGCTGCATCTTGTGTCCAGTCTAATTGCGCTTCCGCTTTAGATAGTTTTTCCGCATAAATTACATGTTCTTCATCTTGCTTAATAGGGCGTAGCGTTCCTGCTTGAACTTCGTTTAAAGTTTGTAGTAAAGCAACAGAACCTAACTTACTTAAGCGGTCATGCAATGTTTGGGAAGTGTCCTCTGGCTGAATTTCTGTTGCTAAAACTGCCAGTATATCGCCAGTATCCAATCCTTTATCCATTTGCATAATGGTTACCCCCGTTTCAGGGTCGCCCTGTTCAATTGCTCGTTGAATAGGAGCCGCTCCCCGCCATCTTGGTAATAAAGACGCGTGAATATTTAGGCAACCATATTTGGGGGTGTTTAATACTATTTCTGGCAAAATCAAACCGTAGGCAACCACAATCATAATATCGGCATTCAAATCAGCTAACTGTTGTTGAACCGTTGCGTCTTTTAAATTATCAGGTTGAAAAACGGCTATATTTTCGGCAAGTGCTTTTTGTTTTACAGGGCTGGCAGTTAGTTTTCTACCACGTCCCGCAGGGCGGTCTGGTTGAGAATAAACAGCAACCACTTGATGTTCAGACTGAATTAACGCCTCTAATGCGGGTACTGAAAAGTCAGGCGTGCCTGCAAATATAATTTTTAAAGGTTTGACTGCCATTATTGAACCTTTTTTTGTGCAAGCTCAGCTTGTTCTTTGTTGAACTTTTTAATGGCACGAGTACGCTTTAAGTTGGATAAATGGAGAATAAACAAACGACCATTTAAATGGTCAATTTCATGCTGAATACAAATAGCTTGTAGTTCGCTGGCTTCTAGCTCAATTATTTTGCCATCTCGATTCATGCCCCGCACTAAAATATTAGACGGGCGTGTAACATTTCCATAAACCCCTGGTAAAGACAAACAGCCTTCTTCCCAAATAATAGAACCACTAGATTGAATTATTTCGGGGTTCATTAAAGCTAGTGGTTGGTTACCATCTTTTGAAACATCGACCACAATTAAACGTTCATGCACCGCTATTTGTGGTGCCGCTAAACCAATTCCTGGTGCGTTATACATGGTGTAAAACATATCTTCTATTAGGTTATCTAGGCGGTCAGTCATTTCGACAATTGGTTGGCAAACTTTACGCAAGCCATCATCTGGAAAAAGTACAATATCTAAAGAGGAGGACATAATGTTTTTAAGTGTTATTATTTAAATAAATTATTATACTCTATTCAGGAGTTCCTTAAAATGGAAAGAGAAAAACAGTTGGCAATTTGGTTGCCTTTTCATTTGGCAAGGTTTAGTGCCAAACAAATTAAGCAAGCAATCGAGTTGTTCGGCTCGTTAGAAAGTGCTTTGCAACAACCCCGACAAGCTTGGCAAGACAGTAAAATTTTAACAGCCAAAAAGTTAACGCATTTTTTGGAAGATGACATTGAACAAAAAATAGCCGAAACAATTGCTTGGCAAAACCAACCTAACCAACAAATTTTATTGTTACAAGACAATGACTATCCTAAGTTATTATCCGAAATTACTGATCCACCCATTTTGTTGTATGTCATGGGCGAGGTGAGTATTTTATCAGACCCGCAATTAGGTATTGTCGGCAGTCGCAATGCTTCTAAGTATGGCGAAAACATTGCACAAGATTTTGCACAGCATTTAACGCGTACTGGATTAACAATTACCAGCGGTTTAGCATCAGGAATAGATAAATCAGCACATTTAGGAGCTTTAAAAGCCTTAAAAACCCTAAAATCGCCAGGGGTGGGGTGTACGGTTGCTGTTGTGGGAACTGGTTTAGATCGAGTTTATCCTGCTGCTAACCGAGATTTAGCGCACCAGATTTCTGAAAAAGGCGCCATAGTATCGGAATACCCGCTTGGCACAAAACCTCTGCCCCGTTATTTCCCCGAAAGAAATCGAATTATTTCAGGGCTAAGTGTCGGCGTTTTAGTGGTGGAAGCGGCTTTAAAAAGTGGTTCATTAATTACCGCCCGTTTGGCTATGGAACAAGGGCGTGAAGTGTTTGCGGTACCTGGTTCAATAAACAGTACACAAGCCAAAGGTTGCCACCAACTTATTCGCCAGGGAGCAAAGTTAGTTGAATCAGGGCAAGATATTTTAGAAGATTTAAGATCCTTGTTACAGTTATCTTTGTTTGAAGAAAATGATGTTAATAAAACAATAGCTGATAAAACAATAAATAACCCTAAGCAGGTAAAAGGTTCAACAGAAGGTATTTTGCAATGGGTCGAATTTGAACCGATTGGTTTAGATGAATTGGTAGTGCTATCTAAAATGGCAGTGTCAGACATTCAGTCGCAAATGATGATGCTGGAGCTATCTGGTGAGGTTGAAGCAATGTCTGCTAGTCGCTGGCGTAGGTTAAAAGGAGACACTTAACAACTGATTGAAATTCTGCGTGGACTTCTAGCCCATCAATTCTAGGCATGTATTGCAGGCAATAACCAGTTATTGTCAAAATACATAACGAAGAAGTGATGGGCTAGAAGCCCCCCCCCTCCGGGGGTTAGCCAAGTTTACAGCCTCTGCGTTATCATTTCTTGCAATACCTAGCTATTACTACGAAATGATGCCTTGATGCTGAAAACTTGGCGTTGCCAGAATTTTAATTAGTTGTTAAGTGTCTCCTAAAGATAAACCTACTATACTGTCTTTTTTAGCTGTTTTAGAATAAAAAGATTGCTTTTTGATTTTTTTTTTTGCAATCTAGTAAAAGGAAATTAAATTTTGAGAATAAATATACCATGACAAATCTAGTAATCGTCGAGTCACCAGCCAAAGCAAAAACAATTGAAAAGTACTTAGGTAAAGGGTTTACCGTAAGATCAAGCTATGGACATATTCGTGATATTAAGAAAAAAGGGATGGGAATTGATTTAGCCAATGGCTTTGAACCGACCTATGAAATATCGAGCGACAAAAAGAAAACCGTTGCTGAATTACGCAAACTAACCAAAGAGGCGGACACCGTTTGGCTAGCAACTGATGAGGATCGCGAAGGAGAAGCCATTGCTTGGCACCTAGCGGAAGCCCTAAAATTAGATATTAAAGACACTAAACGAATTGTATTCCATGAAATAACCAAGTCGGCTATCCAAAAAGCGATTGCCGAACCAAGAACGGTCGATATGGATTTGGTGCATGCACAACAAGCAAGACGTTTGCTAGATAGAATTGTCGGCTTTGAATTATCGCCTATTTTATGGAAAAAAATTCGTTCAGGCTTGTCAGCGGGTCGAGTTCAATCAGTAGCAGTTCGCTTAATTGTTGATAGAGAAAGAGAGATTGAAGCCTTTAAATCCGATTTTGTATTTAAGCTGCAAGGTCAGCTAAATTTATTAAATGAAGCGCTAAAAAAAGTTGCCGATTTATCGGTAAAACGCAGTGCTTCTTTTAAAACAGAAGACGAAGCCAAAACTTTTTTAGAACAGTTGCAAGGTGCTAGTTTAAGCGTGGCTAAGCTAGAAGAAAAGCCCGCTAAGAAAACACCAAAACCACCTTTTACTACCTCTACTTTACAACAAGAAGCTTCAGCTAAACTAGGCTTTTCTGTCAAGCAAACGATGATGGTTGCACAGCGGTTATATGAATCTGGAAAAATAACCTATATGCGTACCGATTCGGTTAATTTATCAGAAGATGCCTTAAAAAGTGCCAAGGAAGTGATTAGCGGAAACTACGGTGCAGACTATTCAAACACTCGCCGTTTTAAAACCAAAAATTCCGATGCTCAAGAAGCACATGAAGCGATTCGCCCTACCAGTTTTGCCGATTCAGAAGTCACAGGCGAGCGTAACGAACAGCGTTTGTACCAACTAATTTGGCGACGTGCTATTGCCTCGCAAATGTCAGATGCTCAGTTAAAACGTACCACGGTTGATATTAATATTTCTACTTTACCTGCTGATAAATTAGTAGCAAAAGGTGAAGTGGTAGTCTTTGATGGTTTCTTAAAAGTATATAACTTAGATGGTGATTTAGGTAGCAAACGTGAAGATGGTTTATTGCCACCAATGCAAGTTGGGCAAGCTTTAGAGTTAGGTGAACTAGTAGTTCGACAAAGTTTTTCTCGCCCTCCTGCTCGTTATAACGAAGCCAGTTTGGTTCGCACTCTTGAAGAAATGGGTATTGGACGACCTTCAACTTACGCACCGACAATTGACACTATTCAAAATCGTGGTTATGTGGTTAAAGAAGACCGAGAAGGCGCGCCAAGAGACTATCGCCAACTTACTTTAAATGCAGACAATTTGGTTGCTGAAACCTTAACTGAAAATTCAGGAACAGAAAAAAGCAAACTGTTTCCAACTGATATTGCTGGCATTGTAAATGACTTTTTAGTGAAGCATTTTGGTGATATTCTCGATTTTAAATTTACTGCCAATGTTGAAAAACAGTTTGATGCTATCGCCAAAGGTGAAGAGAAGTGGGCAACCATGCTCGATAAATTCTACACCCAATTTCATCCAAAAGTAGTCGCCGCAGAAGATGTTTCTCGTGAAGAAGCAGGGCAGTCTCGTGCAATAGGCAATGACCCTAAAACAGGCAAGCCGATGTTTGTAAAGATTGGGCGTTACGGACCTTATGTGCAATTAGGCGATGGTGAGAATGAAGAAAAACCTACTTTTGCCAGCTTAATGCCTGGTCAAAAGATGGATTTATTAAAATTAGAAGATGCTTTAGAGTTGTTTAAACTGCCACGCGAAGTAGGCAAAATGCCAAACAGTTATTCGGCAACAGCAGTAGATGGCACTGTTTTTGAAGTAGAAGCAGGACAGGTTATTATTGCTAAACAAGGTCCTTTTGGCCCGTACTTAGAATACGGAACAAAAAAATACGCCCCGATTAAAGGCTTTAACCCACTACACATTACGCTTGAAGAGGCGGTGGAGTTAATAGAATTAAAAATTCAAGCTGAAGCTGAAAAAATTATTCGTGTATTTAAAGGCACCGATGTCAAAATATTAAAAGGACGTTGGGGTCCTTATATTACCAATATAACCACCAAGAAAAATGCCAAAATAGCCAAAGATGAAGATGTGATGGCGTTAACTTTTGAAGAGTGTGAAAAGCGTTTAGAAGAAGCTCCAGAACCTAAAAAACGAGGTAGAGGGGCGAAAAAAGCACCAGCAAAAAAAGCAGTTGCTAAAAAAGCTCCCGCTAAAAAGACAACAGCTAAAAAAACCACAGTAAAAAAATAACGGTTTATTTCAAAAGTTTTAAATAAAACTCTTGAAACCTTATCAATCATCCCCACTTCTATGAAAGATTAATAAAGTTATTAAACCCATTAAATAATTATTAGGAGTTCAAATGAATATTAAACCATTACACGATAGAGTAGTTATTCGCCAAGTTGAAGAGCAAAAAGAATCAGCAGGCGGGATTATTTTGCCTGATTCGGCACAAGAAAAAGAAAACATTGGCGAAGTTATTGCCGTAGGTCCAGGTAAGGCAGTAGACAGTGGTTCAGTTGTTGCAATGACTGTTAAGGTTGGCGATAAAGTATTGTTTGGTCAATATTCTGGTCAAGAAATTAAAGACAATACAGGCAAAGAATTAAAAGTAATGCGTGAAGACGACATTATTGCAATTATTGGTTAATGTAAAAACACAAAAAAAATATTAAAAAGGAGTATAAAAATGGCAAAAGAAGTCCGCTTTGGTATTGATGCACGCGAAAAGATGGTTGAAGGAATTAATGTACTTGCAGATGCAGTAAAAGTAACTTTAGGGCCTAAAGGTCGTAACGTAGTATTAGAAAGATCTTTTGGTAGCCCAGTAGTTACTAAAGATGGTGTAACGGTTGCACGTGAAATTGAACTAGAAGATAAGTTCATGAACATGGGTGCACAAATGGTTAAAGAAGTTTCTTCACAAACCAATGACTCCGCTGGAGATGGTACAACAACTGCAACCGTATTGGCTCAAGCCATTGTACGTGAAGGTATGAAGTCAGTTGCAGCAGGTATGAACCCAATGGATTTAAGTCGTGGTATTCATAAAGCAGTTGATGCAGTGGTGGTTGAAATTGAAAAAATGTCTGTTGAGTGTAAAACAACTGAATCTATTGCTCAAGTAGGCACAATTTCAGCTAACTCTGACACGGCTATCGGTGACATGATTGCTGGAGCGATGAAACAAGTAACTACTGAAGGTGTTATTACTGTTGAAGAAGGTTCTTCTTTAAACGATGAGTTAGTTGTTGTAGAAGGAATGGAATTTGACCGTGGTTACTTATCACCTTATTTTGTTACCAACCAAGACAAAATGGTTGCTGAATTAGACAACCCATTTATTTTATTATACGATAAAAAAATCTCTAACATTCGTGATTTACTTCCTACCCTTGAATTGGTTTCAAAATCAGGTCGTCCATTATTAATCGTTGCCGAAGATGTTGATGGTGAAGCATTAGCGACATTAGTTATTAATAACATGCGTGGTATAGTTAAAGTTACTGCGGTTAAAGCACCAGGTTTTGGTGAACGTCGTAAAGAAATGCTACAAGATATTGCGGTATTAACTGGTGCAACGGTTATTTCTGAAGAAGTAGGCCTAAAGCTAGAAGATATTAAGGAAGAATTATTAGGGCAAACTAAAACCGCCGTGGTTGGAAAAGACACCAGCAAGTTAATTGATGGTGGTGGTGATAAAGACGCTATTGATGCTCGTTGTGCGCAAATTAAAGTACAAATTGAAAACACGACTTCAGAATACGATTCAGAAAAACTACAAGAACGACTAGCTAAGTTAACTGGTGGTGTTGCGGTTATTAAACTAGGTGCGGCAACAGAAGTAGAAATGAAAGAGAAAAAAGACCGTGTTGATGATGCTCTACACGCAACTCGTGCTGCAGTACAAGAAGGTATTGTTGCTGGTGGTGGTGTTGCCCTAGTTAGAGCTTCATCAAAAGTTAGCGTAAAAGGTGCTAATGCAGACCAAGATGTTGGTATTAAAATTGCCCTACTTGCGATGCAAGAGCCAATGCGTCAAATTGTACAAAATGGCGGCTTAGAAGGTTCTGTTGTGGTTAGCAAGGTAATGGAAGGCAAAGGAAACTTTGGTTTTGATGCAGCGAAAGAGGAATATGTAGACATGATTAAAGCGGGTATTATTGACCCTGCTAAAGTGACTCGTTCCGCATTACAAAATGCAGCATCAGTTGCGGCACTTGTGCTAACAACGGGTGCGGCGGTTGCAGATATCCCATCTAAAGATGGTGGTGCTGCTGCTGATGCAGGCGCTGGCGGCGGAATGGCTGGTATGGGCGGTATGGGCGGCATGATGTAAATCGCCGTTTAAACTGCTTAAAAAAAAGTCCCGCCTAGAGCGGGATTTTTTTTAGTTATTAATAAGTAACGGCATAAAATAGTTATAATTTTATTTTCGTATAAACGTTGTCCCTTATGCCATGCGAGCACGTATGGCGATTTATACAGCACAGGTGCAAGTTGAGCAGGTAATTAATGAAAGTTTAGATATTATGATTTGGGTTCTTTCAAAGTAAGGAGACACTTAATAACCGCTAATTATTTTTTATCAGTAAAATTCTAATCGCGGTTATTAAGTGCTTCCTTAAAAAGCAAAAATCAATTTAGAGAGAAGGATTTAGCGTGAGGTTTTTTTCTGGTTAAGAGTTTTTAAGACAAGAATAAGAATGAATAAACTTAGGTAAATTAACGGTTCTTGATAATCCACTTTTTGTACCATAATGCCATGAGTAATACCGAGCAAGATAATTGGGTAAATTAATTTATGCAAGGTTTTCCAGTGTTTTTTTAGCTTTCGTTGCCATTTTATGCTAGAAGTAATGGCTAAAGGGATTAATAAAATAAAAGAAAGCATGCCGACCAAAATAAAGGGTCTCTCTATTATGTCAATAAAAGTATCTTTAATAGAAAATGCCATATCAAATACAAAATAAATACCCAGGTGCAATATAGCGTAACCAAAAGCGGCTAAGCCAAAAGTTCGTTTGATTAGGTGTTCAGGCAAGAACCACTTAATAGCAAAAACCTGTCTTAAATAAGGTACTAATAAAGTTATTAATAAAAAATAAATTACCCAAGAGCCTGTAAAGCCTTCTAGGGTATCAACGGGGTTAGCACCCAATTTATCTTGTAAAAATAGCCCCGTTAAATAAAAGAAGGGCAGGCTACAAATTAAAATTAAAATAATCAGTTTTAAGCTTTTCATCTAAAAAAATTCTTTTAAATCCATGCCTTTATAAAGGTGAGCCACTTCTTTTTGATAGCCATTAAACATTAAGGTTTTCTTTTTGAAAAAAGAGCCCAAAGGCCGTTCTTTAGCTTGAGACCATCTTCGGTGAGGTACGTTTGGGTTAACGTTAGAATAAAAACCATATTCTTTGGGGGAGATATCTGTCCAGCTAGAGGTGGGTTGTTGTTCAACTAATTCTATTTTCACTATAGATTTTGCACTTTTAAAACCATATTTCCAAGGCACAATTAAGCGAATAGGCGCCCCATTTTGGTTTGGCATACTTTTGCCATACATGCCCGTTGCCATTAAAGTAAGTGGGTTCATTGCTTCATCTAAGCGCAAGCCTTCTACATAAGGCCAGTTAATGGTTTTTATTCGTTGTCCTTTTAGGTTGGTTGGATCATTAATGCTGGTAAATTTTACATACTTTGCTTTAGAAGAGGGTTCTACAAACTTGAGTAAGTCTGCTAGGGGAAACCCACTCCAAGGTACGACCATTGACCAACCTTCAACGCATCGAAAACGATAAATTCGTTCTTGGTTAGGGAATAGTTTTTCTAATTTATCCATATCAAAGGTCATCGGTTTATGGCAAAGCCCTGTTACTTCAACTTGCCAATTTTTGGTTTTTAACGAATCAGCAAATTTAGAAGGGTCAGACTTAGCCGTTCCTAGTTCATAAAAATTATTGTAATGGGTTGCGTCATGTTCATTGGTTAATTTTAAGTCGGCTTGAAAGTTAGGGTTTATTTGAGTATTAAAAGCATAACTGGTAAGTGGGCTTGCCATTAAGCCTAAAGTAGTCAGTTTTTGAATAAAAGCTCTTCTATTTAAATACAAGCTTTCATCGGTTACCTCATTTTCGATCAATTTTTGCATGGTTAGCTCCTAGCTTTTTTTATTGCTTCCTTAAGTGTCTCCTTAAGTATCTCCTTAATATTAAAACAAATTGGCAGGTTTTTATTTTATTTATTTATAAAATTAATAATGAATGTTAAGTCTATTTGTTAAAATAGGTTTTTTAAAATTAAAGCAATAAGAGTTGTAATGGCAGAAAAAGCAGTCAAAATTGGTATTGTAGGCGGGACAGGTTATACCGGCGTTGAGCTGTTGCGTTTGTTAGCCAATCACCCTAGTTCAGAGGTAGTTGCGATTACTTCGCGTAGTGAGGCAGGGACGAAAGTTGTCGATATGTTTCCTAATTTACGTGGTTTTTATGAGCTTGAATTTAGCGTGCCTAACATTGAATTACTAAAAAAATGTGATCTAGTGTTTTTTGCAACCCCACATGGCGTGGCAATGAAAATAACACCAGAGCTAGTTGAAGCTGGTGTGCGAGTAATTGACCTGGCCGCAGATTTTAGAATTGAAGACATGGCGGTTTGGGAAAAATGGTATGGCATGGAGCATGGTTGCCCTGAAATTATGCAACAGGTGGTTTATGGTTTACCAGAGGTGGCTCGTGAAACAATTAAAACCGCTAAGGTTATTGCTAACCCAGGTTGTTATCCAACAGCAATTCAGCTTGGTTTTCAACCGTTAATTAAAGCAGGCTTAATTGACACTACAGATTTAATTGCTGATGCAAAATCAGGAGTCAGTGGAGCTGGTCGTGGTGCTAAAGTGGCTTCGTTAGGTGCTGAAACAGCTGAAAGTTTTAGAGCCTATGCTATTAATGGACACCGTCATCAGCCTGAAATTAAACAGGGGTTGGATAAAATGGCAGGCAAATCAGTCGGCTTAACTTTTGTGCCGCATCTTGTTCCAATGATTCGGGGTATTGAGGCAACTTTGTATGCTAATTTAACTCAAAAAACTTCACAACAAGAGCTACAAGAATTATTTGAAGAAACTTATAAAAATGAGCCTTTTGTTGATGTAATGCCAGCAAATAGTGAACCTGATACCAAGATGGTAAAAGGCTCAAACATGGTGCGTTTAGCAGTATATGTGCCGCCTGGTTTAAACAAGGTGGTGGTGACTTCAGTCATTGATAATTTAGTGAAAGGAGCGGCAGGTCAAGCAGTGCAAAATATGAACATTATGTTTGGTTTGGCTGAAAATTTAGGTCTTAATCAAGTTGCTTTGTCTCCTTAAAATAGATTTTTTGTTATAATATCGACCATGGTTTTAAAATTTAAGGATATTTTTATGTCACAAATGCCAACTCCAGTAAATTTTACAGAGTCTGCTGCGGCTAAAGTAAGTGGTTTAATTGAAGATGAAGGTAATCCAGATCTTAAATTAAGAGTTTATATTTCTGGTGGCGGTTGTTCAGGCTTCCAATATGGCTTTACTTTTGATGAGTCTCAAGCAGATGATGATACTGTGGTAGAAAAAGATGGGGTTAGATTGATGATTGACCCTATGAGTTTCCAGTATTTAGTAGGTGCTAAAATAGACTATCTTGAAGATTTGCAAGGTGCTAGATTTGTAATTGAAAATCCAAATGCTTCTACTACTTGTGGTTGTGGATCTTCGTTTAGTCCTTAATTTAGCCCCCACTCCTGGCGATTTTTACCCTTAAAGCCCTTTTTATGGGCTTTTTAATTTTTAATTGAACCCCCAAAGAATTTTTTATGCAATATATACCCGGTTTAGCAGGCGTTCCTGCTACAGAGTCTGAAATTTCATTTATTGATGGTCAAAAAGGCACCTTGTTTTATCGTGGCTACGATATTATGGAGCTGGCAGAAAAATCTTCTTTTGAAGAAACTACGCTATTGTTACTATTTGGCAAGCTACCTACCCAGCAAGAATTAGATGAGTTTGATTTGGCTTTAAAAAGCTCACGACGCATAAAGTTTAATATTCGTAATATTATGGAAAACTTACCAGCCACCACGCATCCTATGCATATGTTGCAAGTGGTGGTGGCAAGTTTAGCTAGTTTTTATCCTAGTACCGAATATATGAGAGGTGGTACAGAAAATGAATCCTATGTGAATGATGTAACGGTAAGAATTATTTCTCACATGGGTACACTTGTTGCCATGTGGGAACACATGCGTAATGGCTTTGAACCGATAGAACCTAGAACCGATTTAAGCTATGCTGAAAATTTCTTGTATATGGTTACGGGTGAAGAGCCAGACCAAAATTGGGCTAGGCTGTTAGATGCTTGTTTAATATTGCATGCAGAACACACTATTAATGCTTCAACCTTTACTACTATGGTAACTGGCTCTACCTTGGCGAATCCTTGTTCGGTTATTTCTTCTGCGATAGCATCGTTATCAGGCCCGTTACATGGTGGGGCAAATCAGCAGGTAATTACCATGCTTGAAGAAATAGGTTCGCCTGAAAATGCTCGTACTTATATTGAAGATAGGTTAGCTAAAAAACAAGTTATTTGGGGCATGGGGCATAGAGAGTATAAAACCAAAGACCCACGTGCAACTATTCTGCAAAAATTATCAGATAAATTATTAAAAAGTAAGGCAGGTGAGTTAAGCCAATCTTTTAAAACCGCAGTAGAGGTTGAAAAGATTTGTGAAGAATTATTAGGGCATAAAGGGGTTTACCCAAATGTCGATTTTTATTCAGGTATTCTATATAAAGAAATGGGTTTTGACCAAGGTTTATTTACCCCTATCTTTGCGGTAGCTCGTTCGGCCGGTTGGCTGGCTCATTGGCGTGAGCAGTTACAAAATAATAAAATATTTCGTCCTACCCAAGTTTATAAAGGGGCAGGTAGTGCTTGCTATATAGATATAGATAAGCGTGGTTAGGTTTGCAATTTGTTAAGTGTCTCCTTAAGTGTCTCCTTAAGCTTTAGATTTGATAGAGTTTGTTATTAATAGATTTTAGCTTTGCCAAATACCGCCGAGAATAGAGTTTTTAGTTGCCCCTGTAATGTTGGTCAACTGAATAGGTTTTAATTCACACCTTTGCTGTGCCAACCAGGCACACATAAAGGCTTCAAGCGAGTGCGGATTTACTCCTAGTTGCAAGCTCGATACAACTGGAAGACCCGTTTTTTTTGCGAGTCTGTTTAGCAAAGTTATATTTTCAGCACCTCCACCACAAATAATTACTTTTTTTATAGTTGTGCTATCAATAGAGTTGGCAATACTGTCAACACTAAGCTGGTTCAGGGTAGAAATTAAACTTTGCTTAGATAAATTTTTAATTTTTAGCAGTTGAATAATGCTATTTACCCAGTCCAAATTAAAAACATCTCTACCGGTGCTTTTAGGGCTATTTTCTGCAAAATAAGAGTGTTGTTTTAGAGCGGATAGCAGGGTTGTATTTATGTTAGTTGAAGCTGCAATATCTCCATTTTTATCATAGTTTGTGCCAAGGTACTTTTGGCAAACTTCATCCATTAAACCATTGCCAGGTCCTGTATCAAAACCGATTACTTTATCTTTGTTGATAATAGTTACATTCGCAATCCCACCAATATTTACAATAGCAGTCGGCTCGGTAAGGTTAAATACTTGTTGATGAAAAGCGGGAGCAATCGGCGCACCAGAACCACCGTTTGCCATGTCATCAATACGAAAGTCGGCTACGGTAGTGATGCCTGTTGATTTAGCAATAAAAGCAGGATGACCCAGTTGAATGCTCATTGGTATTTTAGGGTCGTGAAATACGGTTTGACCATGACAGCCGATAGCGATAATTTGTGCTGGTTTTAAATTAAATTTTTCTAAAGATTGGTTAATGGCAGAGGCATAAAACTTTCCTAGCTGATATTCTAATGTAGCAATGGTATGAATACTTGTTTGACTAGAAAGGTTTAATTTGTGTAACTGTTGCTGAATGTTGTCAGAATATGGAATGGACAGATAATGGCAAAGTTTAAGCTTATTCTTTTGTTCATCTATCGTGGCGATTGCAATATCAATCCCATCTAGGCTAGTGCCAGACATTACGCCAATATAATATTGGCAGGGTAGTTCATTGGTGCTATTCAAAATTTTTCGCTAGTTGAATATCGCTTGATAGCCTGTCTAATTGTGTCGACATGAGCCCTGAAAAATGAGCAAATTGTTGTCTATATTTTTTAGGGACAGGGCCCGCATCGGGAAATTTTACTTTTAAAGGATCTATATGACGTCCATTTTTTCTGAACTCATAGTGAAGGTGTGGCCCAGTAGATCGACCTGTTGAACCTATGTAGCCAATAACCTGCCCTTGTTTGACCCAGTCGCCTTTTTTGTATTTACCAAATTTAGACATGTGTGCATACACCGTGGTGTATTTTCCTGCATGTTGAATATAAATTACATTACCATAGGCATTTCCCCAGCCACGGCGAATGATTTTGCCATCGCCAGTTGCTCTTATTGGTGTTCCCGTACGGACCACCATAATCTACCCCTTTATGAGCCTTCCATTTTTTTAAAATAGGGTGAAATCGTTTGGGGTTAAAATGAGAAGTTATGCGTACATAATCAACAGGGTTGCGTAAGAATGCTTTTCTTAGGTTGCGTTTTTCACTAGTAAATTAGCCGACATCATTTCCGTTACTGTCAGTTAGTAAAAAAGCATCGTGGGTTTCTCCGTTACTAGTGGTTATTTGAGCGGCTAAGATTCTGCCATCACCAATATAATTGCCGTTAATGTATTTCCTGTCATAAAGTAATTTAAAGGGATCACCAGGGCGAAGTTGACGAATAAAATCAATTTGCCAAGCAAAAATATCTGCCAAATTCATAATGGTTTTAGCACTTAGCCCTGCCTGTTGCCCGCTTAAATAAAAAGAGTGTTTAATTTTTCCGTAAGCAGTTACTATCCTCGTTTGAACAGGTATTTCAATGGTTTGAATGCTGAACTCACCATTTTTCTCAGTCAGTTCGTGGTGCGTGGTTCGGTTTTTTTTATAAAGAATACGCTTTAGCTTATTTTGCTCTGTCCATATATACAAAACATCGCCAACTTGAAGGGTAGTAAGTAGGTGGCTGTTTTCAAGTTTTTGTATTTTAAAAGCAACCGAGTTACTTAGGTTTGCCTGATACAAAGCGATAGATAAAGAATCATTTTTTTTAATTTTAATTTCATGTAAAGTCCAGTCATTTTCAACTGGGCTAGTAGCCGTTTTTTGAGTTTCTTTAAAAGTTGTTAAAGACGGAAGGACAAGAGTTTGTCGTTCAGCAGGCAAGCTGGCCAAAGAATTAGCCGCTATTATGCTAGTAATTAGTATGAATAATACGAAAATAGGAAGTTTTTTTTTCACAAGATAGTCACTTAAATATAATTACGTTTATTATAACAGTCTATCTCTTATATAATGGCTTAAAATTTTAAAGAAGATATAAACTAACATGAATAGCACCGACGAGAAAAACACACCACACCACAAACCAAGACCTATGATTGACTTGCTGGTCAGTATCATTGTCCCTTCAATTATTTTAATGAAATTTAGTGGCGACGATGTTCTTGGGGCGACTAATGGCTTGATAATCGCCTTAGCCATTCCTCTAAGCTGGGGTATTTATGAAAAAGTTAAATTTAAAAAGAATAATTTTATTGCTATGCTCGGTTTTATTAGCATATTGCTAACAGGAGGTATTGGCTTGCTTCAACTAGATACCCAGTGGTTGGCAGTAAAAGAGGCTGCTATTCCAGGTATAATTGGTATTGGCGTATTGGTTTCAACCTATACCAAATATCCTTTAATAAAAGTGCTTTTATATAACCCCGCAATAATGAATGTTAAACAAATAAAGTCTAGCTTAGAAGAAAAAGGTTTGGTTAAACAGTTTGAAAATCGCTTGCTTATAGCGACTTATTTAATAAGTGGTACTTTCTTTTTTTCAGCGATTATGAATTATATTTTAGCAACTTGGATAGTAACAAGCCCGGCGGGAAGCACCGCTTTTAATGAAGAATTAGGACGACTGACCTTGGTTAGTTATCCTGTTATCGCTATACCTTCTATGCTAATGATGATGGCAATACTCTACTTTCTTTGGAAAACCATTCGTAATATGACTGGTTTGAAAACGGCTGATATATTTGTCGCACAAGAAGTTGATGAAAAAACAGATTCTAAAAATTAAGAAGTGCTTTTTACCTTAATAAATATTTGATAGCTAGTCAATGCTTGAGTCTGTTCTTCTAGGCTTTCTATAACATGATGGCGATTTATTTTCGACCACATCTTTATATCTTTTTCTGCACCAGGGTCGGTAAAAATAATACTAACTATTTCACCTTCAGCAAGCTTTCTAACAGCTTGTTGTAGTTTTATAACTGGCATAGGGCATTTTAAACCCGTCGCATCTATTATTTCTTTAGGATTGTGTTTTTTAATATTGGGCATCTTTTTAATCTTGGGGCATAATCTTGAGTTATAATTTGCGGTTAATTCAGATAATTAGTGGAAAAACACCGTGTCATCAACTTCAACCAGTGCGACTGATATTACAACTTTTCAAGGGTTAATTCAAACCTTACAAGCCTTTTGGGCAGAACAAGGTTGCGTTATTATGCAACCTTACGACATCGAAATGGGGGCGGGGACTTTTCATCCAGCCACTTTTTTAAGGTCAATTGGCCCTGAGCCTTGGCGTGCTGCTTATGTTCAGCCTTGTCGCCGTCCTACTGATGGTCGTTATGGAGAAAACCCAAATCGATTACAGCATTATTACCAATTTCAAGTGATGTTAAAGCCTTCGCCAGATAACATTCAAGAACTGTATTTAGAGTCTTTAAAAGTAATGGGTGTTGACCCTTTAGAACACGATATTCGTTTTGTTGAAGACAACTGGGAATCTCCTACATTAGGGGCTTGGGGTTTAGGTTGGGAAATTTGGATGAATGGTATGGAAGTTACTCAATTCACTTATTTTCAGCAGGTAGGTAGTTTAGAGTGCAAACCTGTTACTGGTGAAATAACCTACGGTTTAGAGCGTATTGCAATGTATTTGCAAGGAGTAGATTCTGTTTATGACTTGGTGTGGGTTGATGGGCCAGATGGAAAAGTAACCTATGGCGATATTTTTCACCAAAATGAAGTTGAAATGTCAGCTTACAATTTTGAACATGCCGATACCGATATTTTATTTAAAACTTTTGATGAATGTGAACAAGTCTTTAGCAGCTTAGTCGATGAAAAATTACCACTGCCAGCTTATGAGCAAGTTCTGAAAGCATCACACGCTTTTAATATGCTAGATGCTCGACACGCCATTAGTGTTGCCGAAAGAGCACGCTATATTGGGCGAGTAAGAACCATGGCAAAACAAATTGCCAGTGCATATTATGAAGGGCGAGAAGCTTTAGGCTTTCCTCTTGTTAAGAAAGGGAGTAAGTTAGTATGACTACAGTCGCAACTCAAACAGAAGAATTTATTGTTGAAATCGGCACAGAAGAATTGCCACCAACTGCTTTAAGAAAATTAGCTGAATCTTTTTCGGCGGGTATTAAGTTAGGTTTAAATGAAGCAGAATTAAGTTATGGCACGGTTAGCACTTACGCTTCACCAAGACGTTTGGCAGTTAAAATAGAACAGTTACAACTGGCACAAGCTGATAAAACAGTTGAGCGTAAAGGTCCAGCTAAAAAAGCCGCTTTTGATGCGGATGGTAATGCCACTAAAGCACTGCAAGGTTTTGCTAGAGGTTGTGGGGTAGAAGTTGCAGAACTCTCAGAAATTGAAACCCCTAAAGGAATTTGGATGGTTTATTACCTTGAGCAAAAAGGTAAGCAAGCAACAGAATTACTTGAACAAATTGTTAGTCAGTCTTTGGCTAAATTGCCTATTCCTAAACGCATGCGTTGGGGAGATTCAAGCGTTGAATTTGTGCGTCCTGTTCACTGGGTCATGATGTTGTTAGGTCAACAAATCGTTCCCGCCACTATTCTAGGCAAGAAAACCAGCAACACCAGCAGAGGGCATCGTTTTCATGCTCCTAATGAAGTTGTTATTAACTCTGCCAGCAGTTATGTTTCACAATTAGAGACAAGCGGATATGTCATCGTTGATATGGACAAGCGAAAAAAAATAATTGCTAGTCAAGTAGAAGCGGCGGCAAAACAAGCAGGTGGTACAGCGGTTATAGATAAAGACCTGCTAGAAGAGGTGAGTTCTTTGAATGAATGGCCAAGCGCGATTGTTGGTGATTTTGATGAAAGTTTTCTATCCGTACCAGCTGAAGCCTTAATTTCTGCGATGAAAGGTCATCAAAAATACTTTCATATGGTTGATGATAACAACAAATTAATGGCAAAGTTTATTACCATTTCTAATATTGAAAGCTCAAATCCCGAGTCAGTTAAGTACGGCAACGAACGGGTTATTCGACCTAGATTAGCCGATGCTAAATTCTTTTGGGAACAGGATTTAAAACAAGGTTTAGATAGTTTTTTACCTAGATTAGCTAAAGTAGTTTTCCAGAAAAAATTAGGCTCTGTATTAGAAAAAACTGAGAGACTGCAAATTTTAGCAGTTAAAGTTGGTCAAGTTATTGGTGCCAATGAAGCAGACTTAAAGCGAGCTGCCAAGTTATCTAAAAGTGATTTAATGTCTGAAATGGTCGGCGAGTTTCCAAATTTACAAGGTTTAATGGGTTCGTATTATGCCCGTGAACAAGGTGAAACTGAAGCGGTTGCTTGTGCCATTAAAGAACAATATCTACCTCGTTTTGCTGGTGATGCTTTACCAGAACAAACGGTTGCTCAAAGTTTGGCAATAGCCGATAAACTAGATACCATAACAGGCATTTTTGGCTTAGGGCAAGTACCTACTGGCGACAAAGACCCTTTTGCATTACGCCGTTCAGCCTTGGGTTTAATGCGGATTATTATTGAAAAAAACATAGATGTTGACCTAAAAGATTTAATTACTTTCAGCGTTAAATTACATCAATCGGTTAGCGTTACCGATGAGTTAATTAATAGTATCTTTAACTTTATTATGAGCCGTTTAAAAGCTTATTATGCCGATAAAGAAATCAGTACCGAGCAGTTTGAAGCGGTTTATGCCTGCTTACCTAACCAGCCTCTAGACTTTGATAAACGTATTAAAGCCGTTAAGCAGTTTGCCTCTATGCCAGAAGCAGAAAGTTTAAGTGCTGCCAATAAACGTATTGCTAATATACTTAAAAAAGCCAAGATTGCTAAGTTTAAAGCGGTAGATGCAAATTTGTTTGAGCTGGATGCAGAAAAAGACTTATTTA
>ACQI01004400.1_pt1 | contig 19925 bp, 19 predicted proteins | sample 268348 | NCBI WGS metagenome assembly ACQI01 (sample SAMN02954306, study PRJNA37895) | hydrothermal vent metagenome | biome: aquatic; feature: Lost City hydrothermal field; material: chimney biofilm; isolation source: Lost City hydrothermal chimney biofilm | collected 2005-07-27
TCACAAAACCTATAATCCTAAAGGTGGCAGAAAGGCTTATCCACTTGAAACAATGTTGCGAATTTACTTTTTACAACAGTGGTATAGCTTATCGGATGCAGGAACAGAAGATTTTATTTATGACATTCATATCGCAAGAATATTCGCACAAGTAGAACTTGATCAAATACCTGATGATACTACCATTTTAAATTTCAGAAGAATCATTGAAAAAAATCAACTAAGTGATAAATTTTTAAAAATCACCAATGATTATTTAGAGGAAAAAGGTTTTAAAATATCAAAGGGAACCATTATGGATGCAACCATTATCAAAGCCCCTAGTTCAACTAAAAACATTAATAAAGAAAGAGACCCTGAAATGAAATCTACAAGAAAGAATGGGCAGTATTTTTTTGGTATGAAGCTTCATATTGGCACCGACCTTAATACTAATATCATTCATACAGCAACAGTCACCTCCGCTAATGAATCGGATATTGGGCAAATGCCTAAGCTATTAAGAAAAAGCGATGAAGTGATTATGGGTGATGCAGGTTACACTGGAGATAAGCATAAGAAAAAAGCTAGGGAAGAGGGTAAAATCTTTTTAGTTAATGATAAAAGAAAGCCTAAACACACCAAAAATAAAAAGAAAAACTTAAGTTCGTCACAGAGAAAAAGAAATCGACAAATATCAAAAGTAAGAGCGAAAATAGAGCACTGCTTTAGAGTTGTTAAGTGTCAGTTTGGATATAAAAAGACTAGGTATAAAGGACTAGAAAAAAACAGGGTACAGCTGCTTAGTTTATTATCACTTACAAATTTATACAGTAATCGAAAAGTTTTAATGACTTTATAGGGAGCAATCCGTCCTAAATCGGCAAAACAGGCTGATTTAGAGTGAATAAGAAAAAAATGAAAAAACGATTTAAAAAATTACTCCGATTTAATAATGAAAATCGTGTTTTTTAGTTGTTAAGTTTTTCCTTAAACTAATCCTTCATTAGCTGTTTTAATATAGTTGGATCTTCCAGAGTGGAGGTGTCTGCAATAATTTCTTCCCCTTTGGCGATGGTTCTTAATAAACGACGCATTATTTTTCCAGACCTTGTTTTAGGTAAATTACTACCAAAACGAATATTATCGGGCTTGGCAATCGCGCCAATTTCTTGAGCAACATGGTTGCGTAGTTGTTGAATTAATGCTAATTTTTCTTCATCAAATGGTGTATCAATATTTAACACCACAAAGGCAAAAACAGACTCCCCTTTTATATCGTGTGGTTTGCCGACTACCGCTGCTTCGGCAACCAAAGAATGAGAGACCAGTGCCGATTCTATTTCCATTGTACCTAAACGATGCCCAGAAACATTTAATACATCGTCTATTCTTCCCATAATCCAAAAATTACCATCGGCATCTTTATAGGCACTGTCTCCCACTACATAATATTTGTTATTAAACATACCAAAATAGGTTTCAACAAAGCGTTCATCATCATTCCAAATGGTTCTGGCTAAAGATGGCCATGGGTTTTCGACCACCAAATAACCACCCTGTCCGTTTGGTAATTCTTTACCGTCTTCATCAACTATTTTGGCATCAATTCCTGGCAATGCTTTGGTGCATGAACCTGGCTTTAAATCGGTTACGCCTGGCAATGGAGCAATCATGTGTGCGCCGGTTTCTGTTTGCCACCAGGTATCAACAATTGGGCATTTTTCTCCACCAATGATGTTGTAATACCACGTCCATGCTTCGGGATTAATCGGTTCGCCAACTGTGCCAAGTAGGCGTAGTTTTGATAAATCATATTGCTGTGGAATGCTATCTCCAAACTTCATTAAAGCTCTAATGGCAGTTGGTGCGGTGTAAAAAACGGTTACGGAATGGTCTTGGCAAATCTCCCAGAAACGACCCGCATCAGGATAAGTCGGCACGCCTTCAAACATAACCATGGTTGTTCCGACTGATAACGGCCCGTAAGCCACATAAGTATGCCCAGTAATCCAGCCCACATCGGCAGTACACCAAAATACATCGTTGTCTTTTAAATCAAAAACCCATTCGTTAGTAACGTGTGCATTTAATAAATAACCGCCTGTGCTGTGTTGAATGCCTTTAGGTTTTCCTGTTGAACCAGAAGTATATAGTAAAAATAATGGGTGTTCTGAATTGACCATAACCGCATCATGGTAATTGCTCATGCCAGCAACGGCTTCTTGCCAGCCAATATCGCGCCCTTCTTTCATAGGCACTTCTTCATCGGTACGGTTATAAACCACAACTGTGCGTACACAACAACCGCCATTTTCTAAGGCTAAATCTACCGATTCTTTTAAGGGAATGGTTTTACCACCACGTACGCTCACATTCGCGGTAATAACCATTTTAGCTTGTGCACTTTCAATTCTATCTTTTAATGATTCTGCTGAAAATCCACCAAATACCACCGAGTGTATCGCACCAATTCTGGCACAAGCTTGCATAGCAAATACTGCCTGCGGAATCATCGGCATGTAAATGACCACTCGGTCACCTTTTTCAATTCCTTGGGCGGTTAAAGCATTGGCAAAGCGGGAAACTTCTGCGTGTAATTCTTGATAGGTATATTGCTGAACTTTGCCATCATCTTGTTCAAAGACTATTGCCAGCTTATCTGACTTATCGGCTAGATGTCGATCTATACAATTGTAAGAGGCGTTTAATTCTCCATCGCTAAACCATTTATAAAATGGAGCCTTGGAGTCATCAAAAGCTTGGCTAAAAGGTTTCGACCAGCTTAGTTTTTCTTTTGCTAAATCCGCCCAAAAACCAACGAAATCGGTATCTGCTTTTTGCAACATGGACTGATAAATTTTATCAGTTACATTAGCCTGCTTTTTAAATTCATCTGATGGGCTAAACACCCTGTTTTCATGCAAAATAGACTCGATATTAGACGACATGGATATACCCTTAAGTTAAAGTTAAACTAGTTCAAATAATTCAATACTATTATCATCTAAATCTCTAAAAAATACAGCCTTTCTTCCAGATTTACTTGCACTAAATTTAATGCCCTTTTGTTCTAGCCGTTTAAGGAGACACTTAATTGAATCTACCCTAAGTGCCAAATGTGCATCTCTTCCTCCATGTTCTGAGCGTTCGATGCCTGAACAAGGGTTAGCTAACTCCATTATATGCAGACTATGTCCAAAATTTAAATCTAACCAATACCCAGCAAAACCGAGGTCGGGTCGATCTAATAGTGGCAAATTCAATAAATCTTGGTAAAAAAATAATGACTTATCTGCGTCTTTCACCAAAATACTAACATGATCAATTCCTAAAACTTTTGCCATAACTTCCTCTCAAAAATACATATAAAACGCCTAAAACTGTTATAATTTTGCAATTACTTTTTAAACTATTCTACTTAATAGGAAATACCATGTCAGCAGATCTACAAAAAGTTATTGAAGCCGCTTTTGAAAAACGAGCAGAAATCACCCCTAAAAACGTAACTCCAGAAGTAAAAGAGGCGATTGCAGAATCAATCATGCTGTTAGATTCTGGCAAGATGCGTGTTGCAGAACAACGTGCTATTGGTGATTGGAAAGTCAACGAATGGCTTAAAAAAGCGGTGTTGCTTTCTTTTAGAACAGAAGAAAACTACGTGATGGAATCTTGTGAAACCCGTTATTTTGATAAAGTTCCTTCTAAGTTTGTAAACTGGTCGCAAGCTGATTTTGAAAAAGCGGGTATTCGTGTTGCCCCACCTGCTATGGCACGTCGCGGCTCTTTTATTGGTTCTAGCACGGTATTAATGCCCTCTTATGTAAACATCGGCGCTTATGTTGATGAAGGTTCAATGGTAGATACTTGGGCAACGGTCGGTTCTTGTGCCCAAATTGGTAAAAACGTCCACCTATCTGGTGGCGTTGGTATTGGTGGTGTACTTGAACCTTTACAAGCCTCTCCTACCATCATTGAAGACAACTGCTTTATTGGTGCGCGTTCTGAAGTGGTTGAAGGTGTTATTGTTGAAGAAGGTTCGGTTATTTCAATGGGCGTTTACATTGGTCAATCTACTCGTATTTTTGATCGTGAAACTGGTGAAGTTCATTACGGACGTGTACCAGCAGGGTCAGTTGTTGTATCTGGAAACTTGCCATCTAAGTGCGGAACTTACAGCCTGTATTGTGCGGTTATCGTTAAAAAAGTAGATGCTAAAACATTAAGTAAAGTCGGTATTAACGCTTTATTAAGAGATATCTAACCATGATTAAACTCTTTGGCATAAGCAATTGCGATAGAGTGGTGAAAGCAAGAAAAATACTTAGCTCGGCTTCGGTCGAGTTTGAGTATATTGATTTTCGTAAAGGTAACTTTTTAACCAGTCACATTGAAGATTGGCTAAGTAAAGTTTCAATTAACGAGATTATCAGCCAACGCTCACAAGCTTGGAAAAAACTTTCTCCGCAACAACAAGAAGCCCTACTTTCTTCTCCTGATTTACAATTTATTGTTGAAAATCCTACCTTAATTAAACGCCCTGTTTTGCTAACTGATGATGAAATATTTTTTGGCTTTAACCAGGCAAAATATGATGAAGTGTCCTCTCGTGTCTGAAACCATTCAACTTGCCCAAAAATTACTGCAAATAGATTCAATTACCCCTGATGATAAAGGTTGCCAGCTCATTATCGCCGACTATCTAAAACCGCTTGGTTTTAACATTGAAAGCATGCCTTTTGGTGAAGTTGATAATTTATGGGCGCGTAAAGGGACTGAAAAACCCTTTATTGTCTTTGCAGGACATACCGATGTTGTGCCAACAGGTGATGTTAAGCAATGGACCTATCCGCCTTTTTCTGCTCATATAGATGAACAAGGCATGATGTTTGGGCGTGGCACGGCTGATATGAAAAGTGCTATCGCCTGTTTTATGGTTGCTTGCAAACAATTTAATGCTAGCCACCCAAACGCCAAAGGCTCTATTGGTTTTTTAATAACCAGTGATGAAGAAGGTCCTGCCATTGATGGTACGGTTAAGGTTATCAAAGCCCTAGAAGAGCGTAATGAAAAATTTGATTACTGCCTGGTTGGTGAGCCTTCTAGCAGTAGCAAACTAGCCGATTCTATTAAGAATGGGCGTAGAGGTTCACTCTCTGCTACCTTAACTATTATTGGCAAGCAAGGGCATATTGCCTACCCACAATTGGCTAAGAACCCTATTCATTTAGCGATGCCTGCTTTAAATGAATTAATTGCCACAACATGGGATGAAGGAAATGAATACTTCCCTCCTACTTCTTTTCAAATATCTAATATTAATTCTGGCACGGGCGCAACCAATGTTACCCCTGCTGAAACAACGGTGTTATTTAATTTTAGATTTTCAACCGAAAACAGCCGTGAGACTTTAACCGAAGGTGTTTTATCGATACTAGACAAGCACAATTTAGACTACAAAATAGATTGGCAATATTCTGGCGCACCTTTTATAACCCCTGCCAATGGTGAGTTAATTAAAGCGGTAAAGTCAGCCGTAAAATCTGAACTAGGTTATGAACCAGAACTCTCAACAGGTGGTGGCACATCTGATGGTCGCTTTATTGCAACCACTGGCGCACAGGTAATAGAACTCGGTCCTTTAAATGCCACTATTCACCAAATTGATGAGTGTGTTAGTACTGATGACTTAAATAAATTGACTAAAATTTACTATCAAATATTAGTTAATTTACTCGGAAAATAAGACGGTTCTATCTATGCTATGGATTTAATTACGATAGGTTCAATTGCGTTACAAGTTGGTGGATTAATCATTTTTATTTTGTTAATCTGGCCGCATGTAAGAGATGAAGAATGGAATAAAAAGTTCATTAAAAATAAACTTGCCCGCTCTTTATTAATAATTTTTATTCTTATTATGCTGATGAGCATAGGTGCAGGGCTTTATTTAGAAGCCATGCTACCTGTTGACGAGGTTTACTAGCAAGTTATAAAAAATTAGCCACAAACACAATTGCCACCGCAATTGGGGTAACAAACTTCAACACCAATAAAAATACTGGCATCCAACTATCGGTTAAATTCAATTCTTGTTTAATACTTTCTTTAGTCATAACCCAACCAAAGAATACTGCCATTAGTAAGCCACCTAAAGGCAACATAATATTGGCGGTTAAGAAGTCGAGACTTTCAAAAAAGTTTTTATCACCAATTATAGAAACATCTGACCAAAGGTTAAATGACAAAATAGTTGCAATACCTAGTAACCAAGTTAGACTTCCCACCAACCAAGCGGCTTTTTTTCTAGCCATTTTCCAGCGACTTTCACACCAACGAATAGTTGGCTCAATTAAGGAAATGGCGGAAGACAATGCGGCTAAGACAACTAAACCAAAAAACAGGGTTCCAAAAAACCAGCCACCAAACATGTCGCCAAACGCAACTGGTAAGGTTTCAAACAACAACCCTGGTCCTGAACCTGGTGTTAAATTATTACTAAATACAATAGAAAAAATAATCACACCCGCAATTAATGCGACTGCCATATCGGCAAAAGAAATCCAAATACCGGCTTTAATAACAGAGTGCTTCTTAGACAAATAAGCACCATAAACCATCATGGTTCCCATACCAATGCTTAGTGTAAAAAAAGCATGTCCCATTGCAACCAGTACCGACTCTCCTGTTAATTTTGAAAAATCTGCTTTAAATAAAAAATTAACACTTTGTGTAAAACCACTGGTTGAAAGTGCATAACCAAACAATATAATTAATAAAATAAATAAAGCGGGCATCATTAAGCTAATTGCTTTTTCAATACCACTTTTAACCCCTCTTGATACCACCACAATGGTAAACAGCATCACCAAAGTGTGCCAAAGTAGCAGTTGGTAAGGATCGGCAATCAAGGCTTTAAAATGATTACCCGCTTCTGTCGCTCCTATCCCAACAAACTGCCCAGTTAAACTGTCTACAAAATAAGCGATTCCCCAGCCCGCTATAACGGTGTAAAAAGACAAAATCAACACACCTGCTAACATGCCATTAACGCCTAATAACCACCATAGCTTAGAGGAGCGATTTTCTTTTGCTAATTTAGCCATCGTTTCAGGTGGACTGCCACGCCCTTTTCTACCCATTGCTATTTCTGCCATTAACACTGGCAAACCAATTAAAAGAATACAAGCAAGGTAAACCAGTACAAAAGCCCCGCCCCCATGCTCACCCGTGATATAAGGGAACTTCCATAAATTACCCAAACCAACCGCAGAACCCACTGCAGCTAAAACAAATGCGGTTTGAGTTGACCAAGTTGGAGACGAAAGTGCAAACTGAGCCATGCTTTTTCCTTTATAATGAAATTTATTAAATTTAAAAACCATAATACCAAGATATGAGAATCCAAGCTAATTATTCATTAAAAAAACGCAATACTTTTAAAATTGACGTAAAAGCGCAATATTTAGTTGAAATTGAAAAACAATCTGACATCATCGTTTTACGCTCTGACTTAAAACTGGCGGCATTGCCTTGGATAATTATTGGTTCTGCCAGCAATATTGTATTTAATAGTGATTTAGAAAAAGTAGTTGTTACCTGTCGCTACAATAAAATAAACATTGTTAAGGAAGACGAAAAAAATGTGTGGATTTCGGTAGGAGCAGGACTAGAATGGCATGAACTGGTAAAGTATAGCGTTAAAAACAACCTTTGGGGGCTTGAGAATTTAGCTTTAATACCTGGTACAGTGGGTGCTGCTCCTGTGCAAAATATAGGGGCTTATGGTTCAGAGGCTCAAGATGTTATTACTAGAGTGCAAACCTTAAATTTATTTACTGGTGAAAGATCCGAGTTCAGACATTCAGACTGCCAATTTTCTTATCGTAATAGTATTTTTAAAACTCAATATGAAAACAAACAACTGGTTCATCGGGTAACCTTTAGATTAACCAAGCTTAAATTTGGGCAGGCTAATTTGTATTATGACCCATTAAAAGAAGCGCTAAAACACTACGATAAAAGTGAGCTTACCCCTGAAATAGTATTTGACCAAATTGTTAAAATTAGAAAACAAAAATTGCCCGACTATAAAGTTCATGGTAATGCAGGTAGTTTTTTTAAAAACCCAATTATTAGCCGAGATTACTTTGAAGAATTAACGGCTAAATTTGAAGACATGCCCTACCATAAAACGATTGATGGGGATTACAAAATACCTGCCGCATGGTTAATTGAGCAAGCGGGCTGGAAGGGAAAAAAATTTTCTAAAACAGTGGGAGTTTCCGCTAAACACGCTTTAGTGTTAGTAAATTATGGCGATGCAAAAGGTGAAGATATTATTAAATTATCTACTCAAATACAAGAAGATGTAGATCATATGTTTGGCATACACCTAGAAAGAGAAGTTATTGTTATTAAATAACACCTAAAAACCCTAAAATCACCAGGGGTGGTCTGTTTTAATTTAAGGGCTTTCTTTACCAACAGAGCTAGGTACTTGGTTTGCCGAAATTATTTCTGGCCACTTCTGAATCATTTTCCACTCTAGTTCGGTTAAAGACATGGTAAATTCACTATGCCCTTCTTCACTAAACCCTTCGCTTAAAATAGTTCCTAAAGTATATAGCTGGGCTCGCCTTTTTCCTGCTAACATGTCTAACACGATAGAGACGGTAACAAATTTTCCTCTAAAAAAACTGGCGACTGCATCTAGCATTAGATCAATGCCTTGGTTTTCTTTAGCCGATAACCAAACTCTTTCTGGCACACCTTCTTCGTTAAAATCAACGTGCGGAGTTACCGTGGGTTGTAATGCGTCTATTTTATTAAACACCACTAGCTGGGGAACTTTGTCCGCCCCGACTTCGGCAATAACATCAAAAACATCGTTCATTTTTTCTTGGCGAAAAGAATCTGACGCATCGACTAAATGGATTAACAAATCGGCTTCACTGGTTTCTTCTAGGGTAGAGCGAAATGCGGCTACTAAATCATGCGGAATATGGCGAATAAAGCCAACGGTGTCGGCAAAGATAACCGACCCTGCACCAGGTAAATGTACTTTACGCAAGGTTGAATCTAGGGTAGCAAACAAACGATCTTCTGCATACACTCCTGCATTGGTCATTTGGTTAAATAAAGTCGATTTACCAGAGTTGGTATAACCCACGATGGTGATGGTTGGTAAGTCGGAACGTTTTCTTGAGCGTCGCCCTAACTGGCGTTGGGCTCGAACTTTTTCAATTTTAGAGGCGAGTTGTTTAATTTTACCTTGAATTAAACGTCTATCAGTTTCGAGCTGTGTTTCACCCGGTCCTCTTGCTCCAATACCACCCTGTCTATCTAAATGCGTCCAACCTTTTACTAAGCGGGTTGACATGCGTTTTAATTGGGCAAGTTCAACTTGTAATTTACCCTCGTGCGACCTTGCTCGTTGGGCAAAAATATCCAATATTAAACCTACTCGGTCTAACACTTGGCATTCAAGAAGTTCTGATAAATTACGTTCTTGCGATGGACTTAGCGAGTGGTTGACAATAACTACATCTGCTTGATGGGTTTGCACTGCTTGTTTTATTTCTTCTGCTTTACCTTTACCAATGAAAAGTTTTGGGTCTGGGTATTGCCTTTTGGTGGTAATTAATTCACACGCTTCTGCTCCCGCAGAGTCAACTAGCTCATAGAACTCTTCTAAGTTTTCTTGATCTAATGCGTGATAAAAATCGACATGAACCAGAATAGATTTTTCTAATTCTTTTTGCTCAAGCCTGCCAAATAGTTCCATCGTCTAAAATAAACTAACTTTTAGCTTCTTTTGGGGCTTCTTTTGGGGCTTCATTTTCAAACAATTTAGGGTCACGAGTTGGAACAATGGTAGAAATAGCATGCTTATAAACCATTTGAGTAACATTACTTCTTAACAAGACCACGAACTGGTCAAAAGAATCTATACGCCCTTGTAATTTAACACCATTTACTAAATAAATACCTACGCTAATTTTTTCTTTACGTAAGGCGTTTAAGTATGGATCTTGGATAGGTAGGGCTTTAGGTGATTTTTTATTTTCCACGAAGGATTCCTTTTTATTATTGTTATCAAAATTACTTCACTAGGCTCTAATAATAGCACACTAGGTTTAAAAAATGTAACGCCTTGTTAATAGATTCAACATTTAGACATACTTAATTTTTCCAACAAAGACTCTGCTTTTGCCAACTGTTTATTAAGCGGTGTATTAAAAGGATCTATTTGCACCAAATCTGTTTCTTTACGCAACCAAGTTATTTGCCGTTTTGCTAATTGACGAGTTGCGATAACGCATTTTTCAATAAAGTCTTCAGTGGGTGTATTGTCGGTTAAATGTTGCCATGCTTGCCTATAACCGACACAACGTATAGAGGTAGAATCAATGTTCAAATCTTTATTTTGCATTAAAGCTTTAACTTCGGTTAAAAAATTTAACGCTAGCATACTGTTAAATCGTTTAATAATTTGTTGGTGTAATTGGGCTCTATCTTCAGGTATTAAGGCAATTTTGCATAGACTAAACTCTTTTAAAGTGTCGCTAGCCGCTTCTTGTTGTAACGAGCTAATAGAACGACCGGTTAATTCATAAACCTCTAAAGCACGAATAATACGTTGCGGGTCGTTTTGGTGAATACGTAAAGCGGCATCAGGGTCTATTTTGGCTAACTTAGCGTGAACATTTGCAGAATTTCTTAACCATTCTTGTTGGATTCTAGCTCGTATGCTTTCGTTTGCTGAAGGTAGTTTTGCCATGCCTTTTTGTAAGGCATTAAAATACATCATAGTGCCACCAACCAATACCGGTAGTTTTCCTCTAGCAAAAATTTGTGCCACTAAAGCGTGAACATCTTCCACAAATTCGGCGGCAGAATAGGTTTCGGTGGGTTCAATTATACTAATTAAATGGTGAGGCACTTTTGCCATCTCTTCAACCGATGGTTTGGCGGTGCCAATATCCATCTCTTTATAGACTAAAGCGGAATCAACACTAATAATTTCAATGTCCAATACTTTTGACAATGCCATTGATAAGGCACTTTTTCCTGATGCGGTCGGCCCCATAATGGCTAAACAAATTTTTTGTTCAATTAACTTGCCAACCAATTGTTTATTGCCCACCTACTGACCCCTCATAAATAGTGCATCTAGCTGTTCCATTGATAGCTGTGTCCAGGTTGGACGACCGTGGTTACATTGTGCTGAAGCATTGGTTATTTCCATGTCACGCAATAAGGCATTCATTTCTTGAATAGTAAGCTGGCGGTTAGCTCTAACTGAACCGTGGCATGCCATAGTGGAAATAATAGCGTTAATTTTTTCACCAACCAATTGTGACGAGCCTACCACGGCAAAGTCGGCAATCATGTCGTTAATTAAACTCACTACATCTGTTTTTGATAACAAGGTCGGCACGGCAGTTATTTTTAATTGTTCAGGGCCAAAAAGTTCGGCTTCAAACCCTAACTGTTTAAAATTTTGTTCATGCTCTTGGTACACTTTTAATTGTGAACTTTCTAAGGTAACCACAATAGGCACTAGCAAAGGTTGTGAAATAAGTTGATCGCTCTCCCATTGGCTTTTCATTCGCTCATAAACAATCCGTTCATGGGCGGCGTGCATATCTACCAGTACAAGCCCTTGTTCATTTTCTGCCAGAATAAACACCCCTTTTATTTGTGCTTTGGCAAAGCCCAGGACAGGGGTTTCTGTTGTTAAGGTTTCATAAAGGCTTTCAGATTCTGCAATGCTAGCACTAGCAAGTAATTCACTACTTTTATTTTCTTGCATTTGAAAGTGCATAGATTTTTGATAATTCTGCTCTGCTAAAGGAGAGTTACTTTTAGTCGGCGAATAGGCTGCTTTTTTTGCTTGCCAACTTTGGGACTGCCAGTTTTGATTAATAGGTGCTTCAGAAATTGATGCGACCCCGATAGGATTGGTCACAATTTCACGAATAGCACGCCTTAAAAAGTCATACACCCAGCGACCATTAGCAAAACGTACTTCGTATTTTGAAGGATGCACATTAATATCAACCAATTCGGTAGGAATGGTTAAAAACAAAACATAGGCAGGTTGCCTTCCATGATACATTACATCTGCGTAGGCTTGCTTAACGGCATAGGACAACAATCTATCACGTACTATTCGACCATTTACAAATAGGTATTGCATATCGGTTTGTGAACGGTTAAAAGTTGCTTGCCCTGCCCAGCCATTTATTTCAATATCCTGTGCAACAATGTCTACTTTTAAACTCTGTTCAACAAAAGGCGAACCGACTAACTGTTTTAAACGCTGTTGAATACTTGCCTCATCGGTCGCAACATGTACCTGACGGGTTATTTTATTGTTATGCACTAGCTTAATGGCTACCGCTGGCTTACTTAGCATAATTCGTTTTACTAACTGATCTATTTGCATAAACTCAGCTCGTGCGGTTTTTAGAAACTTTTTCCGTGCTGGTACATTAAAAAACAAATCTTTAACGCTTACCGTTGTACCAACTGGGTGGGCAATAGGAGCAAGGTCGGTCCAGTTTCCTTCACCTTCACATTGTAAAGTCCAAGCATTGTCTTGTTCTTGATGGCGGCTTGTGATTGAAAAACGAGAGACGGAACTAATACTGGCTAAGGCTTCGCCACGAAATCCGAGGGTTGAAACAGATGACAAATCCGCTAAGCTATGAATTTTACTGGTTGCATGGCGACTAACCGCTAGCAGTAATTGTTGTTGTTTAATGCCACAGCCATTGTCTTTAACCAAGATAGATTTTTCGCCGCCTTCTTCAATCAAAACTTCAATTTGATTGGCACCAGAATCTATTGCATTTTCTAATAGTTCCTTTACTACTGAAACAGGGCGTTCTACCACTTCTCCCGCCGCTATTTGATCGGCTAGGTGCGAGGGAAGTAAGGAAATATCAGCTGATTTGATACTAGGATTCATAGAAGAATAAAGCTCTTAGCAATAAATGGATATTATACCCGAATCATTACTTAAAAAACTGGCTCTAAATTTATAACCCAGCAATTACATTTTATGAAACTGGGATTCTTAACTTTTTACCAACATATAATTGGTTATCTTGTTTAATTCTATTTAGTTTTTTTAATTCCGCTGTTGAGATTTTATAGTTTGCTGCAATCTGCGACAAGGTGTCTCCTGAACGAACTTTATAATAAACAAATAAGCTTTCGCCCCAACGTGGTTGCTGTGAATTTCTTTTCACAAATTTTTCTAAACCTCGAACAATAGATTTTGCGACCTTGCTTTGAAACGCAGTTGTTTTTAGTTTTTTCTCTTCACCAATATTTGACAAGAAAGCCGCTTCAATTAATAACGAAGGCATATCAATTGATTTTAATACTGCAAAGTTAGCTGACTGTACTGAAGTTTTATGCAAACGAACCGATAAGCCCATTTCACCCAACACCGCTTCACCTAACTTGCGGCTGGCACGAATATTGGCTTCTCTTGTCATATCTGATAAAACAAACGCTACATCTGAATCACGCCCTTTTAATTTAATATCATGTAGTGAAGCATTTTCTGATTTTGCTAAAATTCTAGCCATGACAGAACTTGCGCCTTTAGTAGATAGAATATAAACCGAACCACCACGTGCGCTTCTTTTTCTACATGCATCGGCATGTATTGAAAGAAAAATATCCGCATTATGTTTATGGGCAATACGAACACGCTGGTGTAAAGAAACAAATTCATCTTTATCACGGGTTAATATGGCACGCATACCAGGCTGGGCATCAATATATTTTTTAAGACGTTTTGCTATTTGTAGGGCAACTACTTTTTCCTGTGTACCATTGAAGCCTATAGCTCCAGGATCTTTACCACCGTGTCCTGCATCAATAGCAACCACTAGATCTTTGTTTTTAAGGAGAAACATTGGGCTACCTGCGTTCATAATTTGACGAGGTTTTTGTAATTCTGCAATATCTTTAGCAGGTTTAGCAACCGATTTAACTACGTTTTTCTTATCTTTAACGGGCTTTGCTGTGACCAATTTTTTAGATACATCAATCACTACTCGCTCTGCACCCTGTTTATTTTTAGCCAATACAAAGTAATTATAATCAAAATTTTTGCGTAAATCTAATACAACACGAACTCTATTTTTTTGATCTTTAACGCGTATTTTTTCTAAACGAGCGTCTAAAAACTTCATGTTTTTAAAGCTAAGTTTATTGTCTGCTTTATAAAAATCGACCACGATACGAGGAGGATTATTGAATTTAGAAACTTCAAAACGGTGATTTTGTTTAATTTCAAACACCACTCGTGTTTTGTCAGCAGTTTGCCCCACACGTACTTTTTCAAGCGAGGCTTTTGCCATTGCTGAAGAAGTCATAATAAGTGCTAACAACATTATTAAAGCCGCTGGGGTATTTTTAATTAAATTATTCATTGAATCGTTCATTTTATTAGTGTTGATTGTTCTGGTCATGGAACTATCCACCTTATTTGTTATTCATTGTATATAAAAATAATAATTACTTAACAAACAATGTGCCAGTTTTTTCTGTCAGATTTTTGACCAGCTCTTCAGCTCTGCTAGTAAAGGGTTTAACATTAAAAGTTCGTGATTTATTATCATGAAAAAAGCGGATTTCAAGGTCTGGTTTAGGCAATTCACCAACAGCTTTAGAAGGCCATTCAATTAATGACAAAAATCCATCAGCTAATAGGTCTCTTGCGCCCAAAAATTCTAGCTCTTCTGGGTCAGATAAACGATATAAATCAAAGTGATGAATCGCCCCCGGCGGTACAATATAACTTTCTACTAAGGTATATGTCGGACTTTTTACTTTTTGCCCTGGTAAATAGCTCTGAATTAATGCACGGCTAAAATAGGATTTCCCCACTCCGAGATCTCCTTGCAAAAAAATAACCCAGCTTTTAGAGCTTTCAAGTCCTCTTATCGTCTTTAACTCTTGAGAAAATAACTCTGCAAAAATTTTACTCGCTTTTTCATCTTGTAAAAAACCTTCTATATTCATTACTTACCTGTATTCCTTTGTTAAAATAGCTAATTATGAGTAAAAACCCAACCAATTCACCATTATACTCTTTAAGCCTGCTAATTAAAAAATGGGGACAAGAGCTTGGTTTTGCTGATGTGGGAATTACCCATACTGACTTATCTGCTTATGAAACCGACTATTTTAACTGGGTGGGTGATAACTATCATGGTGACATGGATTACATGACCAAGCATGGCACTAAGCGAACTAGACCCAATGAGCTAGTGCCTGGCACACAATCTATCATCAGTGTGCGAATGAACTATTTTGATACCCTTGCAGAAAATCCCGTTCAACAATTAAAGGGGGAAAACAAAGCCTATGTTTCCCGTTATGCTTTAAATAAAGACTACCATAAAATTATGCGTAAACGCCTACAACAACTGGCAAATAAAATTTCTGAACACTCTACAAAACTGGAGCAAGACTTTAACTACCGTGCTTTTGCTGATTCTGCTCCGGTATTAGAAAGACCGATTGCCCAACAAGCTGGTTTAGGGTTTATTGGTAAGAATAGCTTAATTATTCATCCCCGTGCTGGCTCTTGGTTTTTTCTAGGCGAACTCTATTGCAACATTAAACTACCCGCAGATCCACCTTTTACTAAACAAGGTTGTGGTCCTTGTACTGCCTGCATTGTAGAATGCCCTACTCAAGCGATATTAGACAACAACAAGATTGATGCTAGACGTTGTATATCCTACCTAACCATTGAATACAAAGGCATTATTAGTGATGAACTAAAAGAGAAAATAGGCAATCGTATTTATGGTTGCGATGACTGCCAACTAGTTTGCCCTTGGAATAAGTTTACTAGCAACACACAAGAAGTGGCTTTTAAAAATAGTAGAAATTTAGACAGCGTAGATTTATTGACCCTGTTTAGCTGGAGTGAAGATGAGTTTTTAAATAATCTAACTGGCTCACCTATCAGAAGAATTGGTTATGAAATGTGGCAACGAAATTTATGCACCGCTCTAGGAAACCAGCCCTACCAAGCTACAAACTTAACTGCCTTAGAGAATTTAACGAGCAATTCAGAGACGATTCAAAACCATAAAAACTGGGCTATTAAGCAACAAATAGCCAAAAAAGCACTGCTAGAAAGCTCTCCAGTGCCTAAAATCGCCAGGGGTGGGGTGCTAAAACCCACTTATGCACCTAAATACTACTTGCCAAAGGTTTGAACTTGCAATAATTTATTAAGAATGCTAAATTTAGCGACTTGAAATTCAGTCTCCTTAGTTTAATGGATAAAACTACCGCCTCCTAAGCGGTTGCTACAGGTTCGATTCCTGTAGGGGACACCATTTTCAAAACTTCTTAACGATACAGTCTTTGATAAGTTCCGCCCGCTTGAATTAAATCGTCATGACTGCCTGTTTCTATAATATGCCCATCTTCAAATACCAAAATTCTATCTGCTTGTTTAATTGAACTTAACCTGTGTGCAATAATTAAGGTAGTGCGTCCTTCTAAAAATTTATCTAGGTCTTCATAAAATTTTCTTTCGGTTTCCATGTCTAATGCAGAAGTTGCCTCGTCCATAATCACCACCTTAGGGTCTTGCAGTATCATTCTAGCTATTGCCAATCGCTGTCGTTGTCCTCCTGATAGTTTGATACCGTTCCGCCCTACTACCGTATCTAGTTTTTCTTCTAGTGCATTAATCGTTTCATCTAATTGGGCTATTTTTAGTGCTTGCCATAGCGTGTCATCATCAATGGCCTCACCCATGGTTAAATTAAAGCGGATAGATTGATGAAACAATACCGGTTGTTGTAATACGGTGGCAACATTTTTTCTGATTAGCTCTAAACCGACTCGTTCAATAGGCTGATTATTGTAGGTAATTGAACCTGAATCTTGCTGGTAAAACCCTAGTAATAACTGTATTAAGGTGGTTTTTCCACCGCCACTTGCACCGACAAAAGCTAGTTTTTCACCTGCTTTAATTTCAAAAGATAAATTGTCTAGCACTGGATTAGCTTTATCTGGATAGGTAAATTTAAGGTTAGAAACTTTTAAACTTACTTTGTTAGCTTCAAAAGGGTTCTTGCCCTGAAGCTGATACTTATTTTCTTGTTCTAAATTTAGCACTTGGTTAATACGTTCTAGCGCGCCTGACCCTGCATTATAGCTATACTGAATCGCTAGAATTTCTTGGATTGGTCCCATCATAAACCAAAGATAACCCAGAACCGCCATCATTTCGCCAATACTTAGTCCTGAAAACACCACCATTAACATGGCTAAACCACGAAAAATATCAAAGCCAAAAAGGAATATAAAAAATGAAATTCTATTAGCCGCGTCAGATTTCCAACTAAACTCTCTTGAATGCTCTTTAATACTTGCCGATTTTTGATTTACTTTGCCAAAAAATTGTTTAGATTTATTAGAGGTTCTAATTTGTGCTAAAGCATCTAAAGTTTCTGCTAAGGATTGCTGAAAAGCATCTATGGCATTGTTTTCATTCTTTTTAAGGGTTTTTACTTTTTGCCCCATTTTCATGGTAAAAAACACGATTATTGGGTTAAATAATAAAATAAACAATGCCAGTTGCCAATGCAACCAAAGCAAAACTATCGATACGCCAACCAAGGTTATGATGGCAATAATCGCTTTGCTAACGGTTGTGCCTAAAAAGGTGTCTATGGTATTGACATCGTTAACCAAGGTTGCGGTAACACTGCCTGTGCCCATTTTTTCGTAGCTAGACATGGCAACTTTATTAATACGCCCGACTAAATCTTTGCGAATATTATGGGTTATATCTTTAGAAATAATGGTAAATTGCTGAACCTGCCAAACGCTTAGCATAAGCCCTGTAAACCTTAACAAAATAGTAAACAGGGTAACGATGACAATGTAACCAAAAGCGGTTTGCCAATTTTGAGGAATAAGTTGGTTTAGAAAATTTAAAATACTGCCTGGCTGGTTTAATAAAACTTCATCCACTAAAAGCGGTAGTAATAAAGGCAAGGGAACCATTGCTAATACTGCAAAAACTGCAATTATATTGGCTTTAATTAGTCTTTGTTTATGTTGTAAAACCAGCTGATAAATTCGTTGCCAACTATATTGGTTTGTATTACTTTCCATCTAAATTAAACAATCTATTAAAGTTTTCGGTGGTTTGTTTGGCTACTTCTTCATAGCTCATACCTCTTAATTTAGCCAGTTCTTCTACTACAAACTTTGTGTAGGCAGGTTGGTTAGTTTTTCCACGAAAAGGCATCGGGGCTAAATAGGGAGAATCAGTTTCAACTAAAATTCTATTTAATGGAACTTGGCTGGCGACTTCTTTTACCAACTTGGCATTTTTAAAGGTAAGAATACCCGAAAAAGAAATATAAAACCCTAGTGCCATTGCTTGTTCTGCCACTGCCATATCTTCGACAAAACAATGCATAATCCCACCTACTTGTTGTGCATTTTCTTCTGCTAAAATACGCAAGCAATCTTCAGTAGAATTTCTGGTATGAATAATTAATGGCTTATTACATTGTTTGGCGAGCCGTATCATTTGTCGAAAACGATCCCGTTGCCAGCTCATGTCTTCGGTTTCTAGGTCAAAATGAAAATAATCTAAACCAACCTCACCTATGGCTAGTACTTTTGGGTGGCTTGCCGCTGCTAACAAAGCTTCATCAGTTACACTAACCTCTTTTCCTTCACAAGGGTGTATACCTATTGCGGCATAAACAGGGTCATTATTATCAGCTATTGATAAAACCTCATTCCATTGATTTGGAGCAATTGCAATACACAACATTTTTGTCACGTCGTGTTCTTTAGCTGTTTGAATAACGGCTTGAATATCACCCACTTTTTCTTCATCTAAAATATTAAGGTGACAGTGTGAATCTACAATCATAGTTTTTTCCTAAGTCTAGTTTTATACCCCGCCCATTGTTGTTAGAGTCCACACCACAACATGGTGAAACTGAACAAATACGTAATGGAAGAAGATACAAGTTGTTAACTTTTCACAGCTTGCTATATTGAGAAATAAGTTTGTCATCTAAAGATAGTAGTTCAAGTTTGTATAAAACAGCCGTGCCGGCAATAATAGCATCAGGTAATTTTAAGGAGACACTTAACAACTGATTAAAATTCTGGCAACGCCAAGTTTTCAGCATCAAGGCATCATTTCGTAGTAATAGCTAGCTATTGCAAGAAATGATAACGCAGAGGCTGTAAACTTGGCTAAGCCCCGTAGGGCGTGGCTTCTAGCCCATCACTTCGTCGTTATGTATTTTGACAATAACTGGTTATTGCCTGCAATACATGCCTAGAATTGATGGGCTAGAAGTCCACGCAGAATTTCAATCAGTTGTTAAGTGTCTCCTTAAATGAGTATGTTTTCTAACAGAAATCGTTTGTGCCTCAACAGCTTCATCAATCATAAGAATACGGCAAGCTTTTAAAAACTGCAAAATATTTACCTCTTCAAGTTCCGTAATCCCTTTAAATCCGAGCAGTTCCATACGTGTAATTTGACTAACACAACTAACTGATAAGTCTAGTTTAACTCTTTCAGCAAGCTCAATTACCGCAGGATTACTTTTTAGCAGACCTATCACAATATTGGTATCAAGTAGAAACTTAACCCCATTCATCACGCATTGCTCTTTGAATTTCTACCGGATCCCCTTCAAATACAGGAAAGTCCTTTAATTTGCCGACAAATTGATGCCAGTCGGTTGTTTTTTTAGGTTCTTCTGCTTCTTTCAAAATAGTAACATAAGCGTGTACTTTACGATTTAACACAAAATCTTCTCCACCGTTAATCTGCCCATTTGGTAAATTTCAGCTTCAATTGTCTGTAACATATAACTTCCTCCAAAAAATGGTAATACATTCTC
>ACQI01004437.1_pt1 | contig 18859 bp, 22 predicted proteins | sample 268348 | NCBI WGS metagenome assembly ACQI01 (sample SAMN02954306, study PRJNA37895) | hydrothermal vent metagenome | biome: aquatic; feature: Lost City hydrothermal field; material: chimney biofilm; isolation source: Lost City hydrothermal chimney biofilm | collected 2005-07-27
TTCCAACACCCTGGCAAAGAAAGTAAGCCATGAAGCAAGTGGATATATAAAACACCCGACTGAGGAACTCACTTGGTGGCTATACCCTGATAGCAAAACCCTAGACAAAGGAATGGAGTTCGCCAATGTTATTGTTCCAATGGTTGACAAAAAAATGGAACCAGGAGAAAGACAAGCTCCATTGGGATGGAGAAATGATTCCACCGTCATCTCCAATATAAAAACAGGTAGAAACTCCCTTTGTCCGTGCGGCAGTCAAAAGAAGTATAAAAAATGCTGTGGGCTACACATATAAACATAACTAATAAGTACTATAAAAAACAACATCGGAAGCTTTGTGTTTAATTGCTTATAATGCTGGAAACTTTTATACCAAAAAGGTAAGCAACAAAAACCATGAAGACTTTAATTTTAGGAATAGGCAATCTACTTTGGGCCGATGAAGGATTCGGCATTCGCTGTGTTGAAACCATGGATGCAATGTATTCTTTCAACGACAAAGATAATGTAGAGCTAATGGACGGAGGAACTCTTGGTCTTTATCTAGTTCAACATGTTCAAGACGCCGACAACTTAATTGTTTTTGATGCCATAGACTATGGGTTAAAACCTGGTGAGATAAAAGTAATTGAAGATGATGACGTACCTAAATATATGGGAAGCAAAAAAATAAGCTTGCATCAAACCGGGTTCCAAGAAGTTTTAGCCACAGCATGTCTTATGGGCGACTACCCTGAACGCATAATTCTAATCGGTGTTCAACCCGAATATATAGAAGACTTTGGTGGTTCATTAAGAGATTCTGTCAACGCCCAGATTTTTCCATGCATTGAAATCGCGGTAAAATATCTTAAGGAATTTGGTATCACCCCTATAAAAAATAAAGTGATAAAAAAAACGTTAGTTCAAAAAGAGCTAGCTCAAGATCGTTATGAAAATGAGCGCCCATCTGAAAAAGTTGCCCTTAGAACAGGGGATGAAAGAGTACTTTTAAACAGCGACTTTAGTGAGTTTAAAGTTCGCGACGTTCCACGATACCACGGTGTCGGCAATGTAAAAAGTATCCCTGTTGATGGACGAAAACTTTTTGAGGATAAATAAATGTGTCTTGGCGTACCAATGAAAATACTTAGTTGCGACGACCTAATTGCCGTTTGCCATAATGAAGAAGAAGGTCGTTCCGAAAATGTTGACCTTTCTCTTGTAGGGTCTTTAAAACCAGGAACATGGATTCAAGTTTTTATGGGGGCTGCACGAGAAATAATTGAGCCTGAACAACTTGACCAGGTTCTATTGGCTAGAAAAGCTATGTTTGCCGCTATAAACGGCGGTAACATTGATGATTGTTTTCCCGATTTAATTAATAGAGAACCTCAACTACCTGATTTTTTAAAAAACAAATAAACAAGAGTATCAAACAATGTCTAGAGAACTAATTGACAAAATTATAGAACAGCAACAATATCCAGTCTTAAACAAGGACTCTTATGATGAATATATAAACTCACAAGAGTTTAGTATGATTTTTTTTGCTGGCGACCCAAAAAGATACCCAGAAACTAACGATGTCGTAATAGTGTTACCAGAATTAGAAAAGGCATTTGTTGATCAATTTTCTATTGCCGTTATTGAAGAAGGTTCAGAAAGGCTGTTAGCAAAAAAATACGGCTTCACTGTGTGGCCAACGCTTGTTTTTTTAAAAAAAGGTAAATTTTTAGGAATGATATCTCGTATTCAAGACTGGTCAGATTATATGAATGAGATTCCAGTTATTTTATCTAAAAAACCAACCTATGCTCCATCTGTTGGCATTAGCGTAGAAGTTAAGTAAAAACAAAGGATTAGACATGGCACAGTACAAAGGACTTGATATACCAGTTAGCATTATAGGACCTGGCTCACAAGTTTCTCAAGACGATGATGTTTTAGATTACATGAGCATGCCTAATGACATGAGTGTTTTTAACGCCCCTGTCCTAATGGATTATAAACTAGAAAACTACCCTGAAGCTGCCTTGGTTATACAAAAATTAACCGATGTCTTAAATGGGTTTACAGAAAAAACCGAAACAACAACTATAGACTTTTCGCACATAGCCAAAAATGATATCGACTTTATTAATAAGTTTCTAGGTGAAGGCGAGGTTTCGATTATATTTAATGAAGACAAGGTCCAGTATAGGGTTCAAGAAACTGTATTAGCGGGCGTGTGGAGAATAATGGGTAACGACAATGGAACTATTATTCAATCTTTTGAAGTTGGAAGCTGCCCTAAATTTATTGCCACACACACTTTTAAGAATGCAAATTTAAACCTGAATATCCCTGAAGTACCGATAGAAGGGACTATCAATGCACCTTCTATCTTAACTGAACTAAGCGATAAATCCTTCTGTTGGCTACATGGCGACGACCCACATGTTGTTAACCTAACTTTACTACCACAATCGCCTGAAGATCTTGAAATGCTTAACAACTTTTTAATGATAGGTCCTACCCTAGCATTAAGCCGAGGATATGGTAGTTGTCGCGTCAGCTCAACCATGCTAAAAAACGTATGGTGGGTACAATATTTTAATTCAGACGACAAGTTGATACTTAATACAATAGAAGTTGTTGATATTCCTGTGGTGATACAAGCCTCGCAAGAAGACATAGAAGATAGCCAAGAACGTCTTATAGAAATGATTGACTCAGTATTATGAACAAAGAAAACAACACAAGAAATGGATTCCGTGAGAACGACACCAAACCATCTGGAAAAAACAAAGGTTTTGAAGGTTCTTATCTAGGGGACAACAATCAACTAGATAGCACCACAAAAATGGAATGTAAAATATGTTGGTATCTATACGATCCTGAAAAAGGGGATGACTACTGGCAAGTTGAACCCAACACTCCTTTTTCTGAACTTCCTCCTGAGTGGTCTTGCCCAACATGTGATGGTGCAAAAGACCAATTTATGATAAGAAAGGACTAGCTGACATGGCTCTTAATGAATTTCACATAACTAGCTGGCAGGATGACATTGAAGATTACTTTTCTAAAGTTCATCAAGACTCGATGAAAGATATGCCTTTCATAAACCCAAGCATAGAAGTTTGTGTTCCTACGCTAAAAGAAATTCGTAAAGGAGTCTTTTTAGGCTCTATTGTTACTCCATGGTTTATTAATTTAGTAGTAAAAATAGTAAATTATGAAGGACTAGACAGGCATGAAGAGATTTATTCAAATAAAGTAGGTGAAAAAGTTACATTAAAATTCCCCTCTGGCTCCTATGAATTTATTGTCAACCACAATAACAAATTAGGATTTTTCTATACCTGTGCACTTATATCAGACATGTTAACCTTAGAAAACAACGATGTTGCTGTTAGTATTGCGATTGAAAGCACTAGATTAGTATTTGACGAACAAGCCAAAGAAGACACCGACAGGCAAAAAGATATTAAAGCAATTTCACAAGGTGAGGCTAAACTAGTGACTCAAGAGGCAACCAACGATGATAATAACTCAAGCCAAAAACAGAAGGTTGTTGCCGTTAAATCAATAGAAGAAAAGATTTCTGAACCCGTTTCACGCCGGTCTTTTTTTGGATTACAAGATTCAAAAAAAACCGAAAGTGAAACTAAAAAAGTTGTGAATAAATAAAATGCAAGGTCAAGTGGATATTTCTTACCAACCTTTTAAGGTAAAGTCATCACGACCGTTTGAAATACAAAGGCTTTTCCTCAACAGAACACCCGAACAAGTCGTACAGTTTATTGGTTTAGCTTACAGTCTTTGTGGCAAAGCACAGAAGTTTGCCGCCAAGCTTGCTTTAAATGAATTATTAACAACTGAAGAAAAACATAAATTAAACCGAGAAGTTAGAGTAGAAACATTAAAAGAACACTATATTAATATTTCAAAAACCTTATTTACAGAAAATATCTTAACCCAGGAGCAGTATTCAAAAAGCCTACAAGGTGCTGGCAACTGGGTTAACCATTTTGCAAAAAATGATATTGAAAATAACCAACAAACAATAATTCAAACAATTAAAGATACATTTGAACTTTTAATACCAGGATTAACAGACCTAACCAAATTAAACATTAAACATAAAAAAACTCTGCTAAAACTTAATGCTATTTGCCCCTCTATTATCCTTATTAACAATAAAGTAAAGTTTAACGAGAACCCACTTAACAATAGCAAGGCTTTACAAAAAAACATAGAAGAAAGCATGCTAGATACTTCAACCTGGTTAAAGTGGGTAGAAACTCCAGAGCTAAATGGCTCATCAGTAGAGAACAGTATTTATAGTAAAGTTACTTTAATGGGTGTTAATCTTAACGGACTAACAACCGACCCCTTACAACAACGCTTTATCAGCAAGCTAATTGATGTGATTATGCAAATACAAGTTTTAGAAAACAGCCCTAACGCAGAAAGTGAAACGGTATTTTTTCAGCAAACACAACAGAATATATCCGTTTCTTGGGTAGAAACCGCCCGTGGAAGACTATACCACATGGCAGAAATAAATCTAAAAACAGGGAAGGTAGAAAACTATGCTATCAGCGCGCCTACCGAATGGAATTTTCACCCTAAAGGTATTGCCCAACAACTTATTTTAGACTTACCAAAACTAGACTTTGAGTCTTGGAAAAATCAAGTATATAAAATAGCACAAATTATTGACCCCTGCGTTCCTATAAACATAACACAAGGCAATAGCAATGCATGAAATGTCGATCAGCGAAGGAATCCTATCAACGCTAGAGGATCAAGCTAAAACACAAAGTTTTAAAGTCGTAAAAAAAGTATGGGTCGACATTGGAGCTTTTTCTGGAGTTGAGTCCCGTGCATTACTTTTCTGCTGGGAAATTGTAGCTAAAAACACTATTGCAGAAGGATCAGAATTAATTATTAACGACATACCTGGTCAAGCTTGGTGTTTGGGCTGTGCTACACTAGTAACCATAGATAACAGATACGATGACTGCCCTAGTTGCGGAAGCGGCATGCTTTCAGTAACAGGCGGTGAAGAATTAAAAATTAAAGAAATAGAGGTAGATTAATTATGTGTACAGTATGCGGATGCGGAACAGGTGAAGTTTCAATTGAAGGACAACATAGTCATGAACACGAACATAATCATGAGCATAGTCATTCTGAACAAGGAGACCTAGATTATGGCAAAGGGCCTGCTCATACCCATGCTCCAGGTTTAAGCCAAAGTAGAATGGTTGAAATAGAAACTAATATTCTTGCTAAAAATGATGAATATGCACACACTAACAGGCATAACTTTTCTCATAAAGGAATTTTTGTTTTAAACCTAGTTTCAAGTCCTGGGTCAGGAAAAACTACCCTACTAACTGAAACGATTGAATTAATTAAAAACAAAATTTCTATTGCCGTTATTGAAGGAGACCAGCAAACAGCCAATGATGCTGATCGAATTCGTGCAACTGGAGTTCCTGCTATTCAAGTAAATACAGGTAAAGGTTGCCATTTAGATGCTCATATGGCTGGGCATGCGGTAGACCACTTAAATGTTGAAGACTATAGTTTGTTGTTTATTGAGAATGTTGGTAACTTAGTTTGCCCTTCAGCATTTGACTTAGGCGAAGACCACAAAGTCGCTATTTTATCTGTTACCGAAGGGGAAGATAAACCAATAAAGTACCCTGATATGTTTGCCGCATCTGACCTAATGTTGCTAAACAAAATAGATTTATTACCTTACTTAGATTTTGATTTAGAAGCTTGCATTGCTTATGCAAAAAAAGTAAACCCTACTATTAAAATAATTCAGGTCTCAGCCAAATCAGGCGAAGGCATGGAAGAATGGATAGATTGGTTATTATCCCAACGTAAAGCACGACTTAACCAAACTAAAAAAAATATAACCTCGCAACTAGCGCAACTTGAAAAAGCGATGGACGTCTAAAGTGAATGAACAACAACTACCTTCTATTCTCGTTGTAGATGATGATCAAAAATCAGTAGATACGCTTAAAAGGGTTTTAAAAAGACAATTCACAGTCTTTACAGCTACTTCAGCGGCTGATGCAAAAGAGATTTTACGATTTGAATATATTCAAATTATTTTATCCGATCATAGAATGCCAGAAGAAACGGGCGTTGCTCTTTTAACCTATGTTAAAGAAGAGTGGCCTGATGTTATTAGAATGCTCATGACTGGATATTCAAGTCTTGAAGACACCATACAAGGCATAAATGAAGCAGGAATTTATCAATATATTAATAAACCATGGATTGCCGAACAACTTATTTTGACGTTAAACAATGCAATTCAGCTATACGAACTTCAAAGAGAAAACCGTTTATTATCGGTAGAGCTAAAAGTTAGCCCAGAACTGCTTAAAAAAGAAATAAAAAACAAACAAGCTAAACTAGCTGAAGCCTACTCTTGTAAAGAAATAATCCGCAGTGAAAAAGGAATTTTAAATAATATTATTGAAAAAGTTTATCAAGTATCCAAATATGACTTCCCTATTTTAATAACTGGAAAATCAGGTACAGGAAAAGAGTTGTTTGCTCGTGCAATTCACTACAACTCAAATCGTGCTAAAGGACCTTTTCTAGCTGAAAACTGTGGAGCTTTACCCGATCAACTGCTTGAAAGCGAACTTTTTGGTTATAAAAAAGGCTCTTTTATTGGAGCTTATTTAGACCATGTAGGGTTAATTGAACAAGCCAATGGAGGTACTCTTTTTTTAGATGAAATTGGAGAAATATCACCCGCATTCCAGGTTAAGTTATTACGAGTTTTACAAGAAAGAGAAATTCGCCCGATAGGACACTCAAAACCTAGAAAAGTTGACATTCGAGTGGTAGCAGCAACTAACCTAAACCTAGAAAAAGAGGTTAAAGAAGGACGCTTTAGAGAAGACTTATACTATCGTCTAGTAGGCTATATTATTAATCTTCCTGAATTGCATGAACGGGTAGAAGATATTCCACTCTTAGCAGAACAGTACTTAAAAAATCTGTGCGTTCAATACGGTAGAAAAAACAAAGGATTCTCCGAACAGTTTATAACATGTTTATTACGCTACCGTTGGCCAGGAAATGTGCGAGAACTTCAAAATGAAATAGCACGCGTATTTATGTTATCCCCTGCTCATATTCCTTTACAGGCAGAGTTCCTATCTCCTAAAGTACTAAGAGCAGCTTCAGAAGAAATGGAAGTCGAAATAAACAGTGCCTCAAAAATTAATGGCAGTTTAAAAGAGAAAACAGCTAAATTTGAAGAAAAAATAATTAGAGAATCATTAATTCGTTTACGCCACAATAAAACAAAAGTAGCAGATGAATTAGGCTTGTCTCGAGTTGGTTTAAGGCAAAAAATGGAACGCTTTGCGATCACAGAAAGCCTAACCAAAAACAAAAAAACATCAGGCAATGTTACAACTTAAAAAGGTATTTGAATTATGTGTTTAGGAATCCCCGGACAGATTGTTAAAATTAAAAACAAGGAACGACAATTAGCTATCGTTGATGTATCTGGCGTTAAGCGCGAAGTTAATATTGCCTGTGTAATGGATCCAGATGAAGACATCGAAAATTGTGTTGGGGTTTGGGTTTTAGTTCACGTCGGCTTTGCTATGAGTAGAATAGACGAAGAAGAAGCCGCCAAAACACTCATTATTCTAGAAGAACTTGGCGAAGTTCAAGAAGCACTAGAAGATATGATGGAAAGCAAGAAATCTATTGTTCAATAAAGGAAGTTAGCACGTAAAATAAAAGCGACCTTTTATACATTTAAATAATGAGGTAAAAAGCATGTCAAACGATGACCAAAAACTTCAAGGTTTATACCCATTTATGGACAAACTAAAAAAAGAACCCCGACAAGATAACAATACCAAAAAACTTTCTAGTGAAGTAGATGATAGTGTTTTATTAACATCTATTCGACAAAAAGCACAAGAAAGCATTGATACCAAGCAAAAATACTTTAAATCTAACGAACAAAAATTATTAGCAGCGGCTAAGATGATTGCCGAAGTTTATAAAAATGATGGCAAAATGTTAACCATGGGCAATGGTGGTTCTAACTGCGACGCATCCCATCTAGCAGTAGAGTTTTTACACCCTGTAACAGCAGGTCGCCAAGCTTTGCCAGCTATTAATTTGGGAGCTGATTCAACCATGGTTACCGCAGCCGGCAATGATTTAGGTTACGAAAATGCCTTTATTAGACAACTAATAGCACACTCTCGTAAAGGGGATATATTAATTGGCTTCTCAACAAGTGGTTGCTCTAATAACCTAATGAATGGTTTCCGAAAAGCAAAAAGCTTAGGGTTAAAAACATTAGGGTTTTCTGGTGTGGATGGTGGAGATATGTTAGCCAGTCAAGATGTAGACGTTTGTTTAGTTGTCGAAAGCAAAAGTATTCACCGAATTCAAGAAAGCCATTTAACCACCTACCATATACTATGGGATTTAGTCCATTTCCTCTTAGCAGATGATAGAAAAAGCCAGGTAAATAAATTATGAAATATGTTGATGAATTCCGCAATGGTGATCAAGCTAGAGAAATCGCCAAAAAAATTCGCGCTCTAGTCAAAGTTCTCAAAATAAACAAGCGTCAACCTCTCCAATTTATGGAAGTTTGCGGCGGACATACTCACTCTATTTTTCGCTACGGTTTAGCACAGTTTTTACCCGAAGAAATTGAATTTGTCCATGGACCAGGTTGCCCTGTTTGTGTGCTTCCTATGGGCGTGGTTGATGACTGTATTGCTATTGCTGAAAAAGAAAATATGATTTTCACCACTTTTGGTGATGCTATGCGTGTACCCGGATCTAAAAAAAGCTTACTACAAGCAAAAGCAGAAGGTTGTGATATCCGCATGGTTTATTCACCACTAGATGCGATGCAAATTGCCAAACAAAACCCAGAAAAAGAAGTCGTGTTCTTTGGTTTAGGTTTTGAAACAACCATGCCGAGTACCGCTTTAACCCTTTTGCAAGCAGAAAAAGAACAGGTTAATAATTTTTCCTTGTTCTGCAACCACATCACGATTATTCCGACAATAAAAGCAATGCTTGACTCACCTGATATGCGTTTAGATGGTTTCCTTGGCCCAGGGCATGTCAGTATGATTATAGGCACTCGCCCCTATGAATTTATATCTAGAGACTACGATCGCCCATTGGTTGTAGCAGGGTTTGAACCGTTGGATATTTTACAATCTGTTTATATGCTAGTAAAACAAATCGTTGATAAACGCTGTGAAATAGAAAACCAATACAAAAGAATTGTACCAAGAGATGGCAATCAACCCGCTCTGCAAGCAATAACCGATGTTTTTGAATTACGCGAGTTTTTTGAATGGCGTGGCTTAGGTTCTATTGATTATTCTGGTGTAAAAATTAGAGAACGGTTTATTCAATACGATGCAGAGATGCGCTACGACCTACCAAAACTAAAAATATCCGACCCTGATTCTGCACAATGTGGAGAAGTCGTTACCGGTGTAATTAAACCCGAACAATGTAAATTATTTGGAAAATCCTGTATACCTGACACCCCGATTGGTGCCTTAATGGTTTCAACAGAAGGTGCTTGTGCTGCCCATTATCACTATGGTCGTATAGAAATACCGCTATCTCAAATTGGAGTTTAAGCATGTCAATTCAAGAAACAAAGCAACAACTACTAGAAACTTTTGGCGAGCAAATCATTACCCTTGCTCACGGAAGTGGTGGCAAGACCATGCACAAATTAATAGACCAAGTCATTCTAGCCTTATTTGGCACACCGACCACAGAGCCTTTAGAAGACCAGGCTACTTTTAGTTTAGCCGACTATACCGACCACAAATTAGTTATGACTACCGACTCCTATGTCGTTACGCCACTACGCTTTCCTGACAGCAGTATAGGACACCTTGCCATTAACGGCACAGTCAACGACCTAGCTGTTTCAGGAGCAACCCCGCTTTACTTAACTTGTGGTTTAATCCTTGAAGAAGGGTTGAAAATAAGTGAATTAATAGAAATACTAGCCGATATGGCAGAATCTGCAAAAGTAGCAGGCGTTAAAATTGTAACAGGCGACACTAAAGTTGTTGACCGCGGTAGTTGCGATAAATTATTTATCAACACCGCAGGCGTAGGAATGCTAAAACCTAGCATAGACATCAAGATACCTAATATCCAAATAGGCGACAAGGTAATTATCAATGGAGATATAGGAGATCATGGCGTCGCCATTTTATCCGCCAGAGGAGAACTTGCCCTAGAAACAACCATCTGTTCCGACTGCCAACCATTAAATGACCTAATTAAAACGCTAATTGAGCAAAACATTAACATTCATGCCATGCGAGATATTACCCGTGGTGGGCTGGCAACCGTTCTCAATGAATTTGCTCAAGGTTCTGATACAGGTATTTTAATTCAAGAAAAAGAAATTCCAATGAAAAAAGAAGTTAGAGGAGTTTGTGAAGTGCTAGGCCTAGACCCTTTATACCTAGCAAATGAAGGAAAGCTAGCCGCTATTATCCCAAAAGAACAAGCTGAACAAGCATTAGCAATAATGCAAGCTCACCCAGCAGGGAAAAATAGTAGCATCGTGGCAGAAATAGTTCCTGACCATAAAGGAAGAGTGGTTATGCAATCTGATTTTGGCGGAGAGCGAGTTGTTGACATGCTAGCTGGCGAACAATTGCCTAGAATTTGTTAAGGAGACACTTAACTATATATTTGCACAAAAAATAAGGAAATTAAATTATGGAATACGGGTTACTGATTATATTTTATTACGGGATTTTACATGCCTTTGGTCCAGACCACCTAACCGTTATTGCTGATTTTTCTATAGGAAAAAGTCGCCGAAAAACTCTAATAATCACCGCAGGATTTGCAATAGCTCACGGAATAAGCCTTTTCATTTTCGCTAAAATACTACAAAGCTTTCAAATATCCGAGTCTATTTTAGCCTACGGAGACATTATTGCCTCCAGTGTTATTATTGGTATTGGACTGTACCTATTGTTTATGCTTATAACCAACCGCATTCATCTTAACAGCCATGAGCATGAAGGGAAAACACACACTCACATTTGGTTTGGCAAAGAACACCAACATACCAAAAACTATGACAAACCTATTTTTGCTAGCGCCCTATCACTAGGTGTACTAATGGGCATAGGCGGTGTGCGTGGCATGTTAATCACCCTAGCCGCCATATCAGGAGATGCCGTTAGCTTATGGATGGTCGTTAGCTTCTCTTTAGGCGTACTATTAATATTTATGCTATTTGGACTATTCATAGCCTACATTAATAGCAACCTACTATCTAACATAACCAATGTACGCCGAATTTTTGGTGCTGCCGGAATTATTTCTGTCGGTGTTGGTTTGAATATGCTACTAGCCTAATAACCATGGAGTGGCTGAAAGTTTTTTTGCTAGCCTTAAAAAAGAACGCGTATTTAATGCCAATTACAGCAATCAAACCGAAGCTCGTTTTGATATTGCTGATTACATCGGCTGGTATAACCACCAAAGATTACACAGTACACTAAATTATGAATCACCAGAAGAATAAGAAAAGGATTACAGAGAGCGAATTAGCCAGTTAACGGCAAATAATTAATCTTTGTGTCGGAATAGTGTTGCAATTCCACATCCATAAAATATTCACTCAACTTCCTTACAAATCTTTGTTGGTTGAAATTCTATTTGAAAGACTGCACCCCCTTCTGGTTTATTCCAAGCACTAAGATCGGCTCCCATATCTTTCAATAACTGATAACTAATACTTAACCCAAGACCCGTACCTTTTCCAACATCTTTCGTGGTAAAAAAAGGGTCAAATATTTTATCTAAAATATCTAAAGGAATTCCTGCTCCATTGTCTTCAACGGTAACAAACACACTTTCCTTTTGGTAGCTTCTTATTATTATTTGTGGAGTTTTAACCATAGAAACTGCATCGGTTGCATTTTTTATCAAATTTATCATTACCTGCTGAAAATGACTAGGGTCTCCCTCCACTTGAAGATTATTATCTAGATGCTTTTCTATATTTATTTTTTCATGAGTTATGGTACTAAGAGCCCAGTTGAAGGCTATATTAATGGCTTTATCTAGTTTAAAACACATGGATGATGACTCACCATGTTCGGTAAAAGGCCGTAATTCTCTAACTATTTTGGCTATCTGTTTAGATGCATTAAAACTATCTTCGACTAAAGACGGAAGGTCTTCTAAAGCATCAACAGTTTTACTATTTTGTGGAATATCCGTTTCTAAAATAAGCAACAAGTCATCTTTAATCTGATCTAATGACCACATATTTCCCTGTAAAACACAGATAGGCGTGTTTAACTCATGAGCCACTCCTGCAACCATTCTGCCTAAAGAAACCATTTTTTCACTTTGATGCATTTTTTCTTGGGTAATTGCGAGTTCTTGGTAAGCATTTTGTAATTTATTATAAGCACAGTTTAGCTCACCAATTGGCCTGCCTACAAGAACTATTCCTTTAAAATTGGAGACACTGCCTTCTAAACAATTACAGCTTATAGATATTTGACTATGACGCCCTCTTAATTCGACGGATACATCTTGATGGTTTTTCTTCAAAAGTAAATCTTGTAGCAGTAAATCATCTTCAACAGAAATGAAATAATCTACTCGCTGACCGATAATTTCTTCTTCACTCCAACCTGTCATTTTAAGAAAGGAATTATTAACTTGCTTTATTTTTAAATTTTCATCCGTTACAATTAGAATATCGGACATCGATGAAAGGACGTCAGAAATAAATTTATGGGTACTCTTTAACTCGGCATTTTTTTCTTCTAGGTTAGATTGTAATAATTTATATTGTTCTTTAATATCAGGCATTAAGTTAGAGCTTCCTGTCAAGTAATGTTAAACCAAAATATCGATGTTTAACAAAATATATCGTAAATAAATTACCAGTTTAATCTAGAAGTTGCCCAACCGCAATAGCTTGATCATTTGCAGGTAATATATGGTGAGTGAGCAAAGTGATGTTTGTTGGTATAAAGTATTTTATCAAATAAACCAACCAACCATTCTGACAAACCCCTCCACTTAATAACAGGGTAGTAAAAACCATGTTTTTTTGCAAGACCAATACCATGTCTATTAAACTTTTTGCAAATCCAATATGAAACCTTGCCGATATAATTTTAATATTTATATCTTCCTGCAGGTCATTCAATATGGCGTTAAATAGTAAGGTGGGGTTTAATTGATACATGCCATTGCTTAAGTCTATTTCTAGCCTGTAACCATTATTCAACTGTTGATTAATTAAATTTTTATCCAACAAAGCCTCTAGTTCCATGGCGGCTTGTCCTTCATAGCTTATTTTTTCAAAGCAAATATCACACATAGCGGCAACCGCATCAAACAGCCTACCTGCTGACGATGTTAACGGACAATTTATGTTTTTTTCAAAAGCTTGTTCTAATAGTTGTATGGGTTTTTGGTTTATTTTTTGTATTACCGATAGATTCTGATGAGCATCAAGATTACAATTTCTTAATTGAGAAAAAGCGCTACGCCAAGGTTCTTTATTTGCTTTGTCTCCGCCAAATAAAGGTACGCTTGTTAAGTGGGCTACTCTTTTAACTTGTGAATACTGCCCGTATAAAAACTCCCCACCCCAAAAGGTGTGGTCTTCTCCATAGCCCAGACCATCTAAAATTATACCTAATACGGGTGGCATATCTTTAGGAAAACCATTTTCTAATAAACAGGCGTTAAAGTGAGCATGATGATGCTGCACTTCCGATTTTTTTAATGGCATATCTTTGGCTATTTTACTTGAGTGGTAACCAGCATGGGAATCATGGATTATTTTATTGGGTACAAACTGGTAGAGTGTTTGCATATCGTGCCAGGTTTGTTGGTAAGTTTCTTGTATTTGATAATTTTCTAAATCGCCTATATATTGAGACATTACTATTTGTGTATTTTTACGAATAGCGATACTATTTTTTAAATCTGCCCCGCTAGCAATCCAATTTTTACCTTTAGAAAATCCTTCTGGGAGATTTAGGCTAAAAGGCGAAAAACCTCTTGCTTGGCGTAATATTAAAGAGCTATCTAGGCGGGGACAAATACTTACCACGGAATCTTCTAATCTACGGATTATTTGTCTATTATGCGTTAAGTAGGCATCGGCAAGAGGAGAAAGTTCGTTTAAAGCTACCTCGTCTTGATAAATTTGTGGCAAACCAGATTGATTCGCTGAAGTAACACCAAGACTCCGTGTTTAGATACCGATTGCCAAGCACTAAGTAAAAGATGATGAATAGGATTACTAGGCAACATAAACCCTAAACGATTTTGTGCGGGTGCAATCGCTTTACACAGCAAGAATTCGCCCTTAAAATTTTCTTTTTTTTGCATTAAAACAATAGGAGCTTGCACAGAGCTTAACCAGTTTTTTGCCTCAGAACTTAATTCGACATAAGGAGTTAAACTAGCAATAGAATCTGCCATCAAAGCAAACGGCTTAAAGGGTCGATTTTTTCTAGCACGAAGCTGTTCACAAACATCTTGATTCGTTGCATCACAAACTAAATGAATACCACCAATACCTTTAACGGCTAAAATTTTTCCCTCTTTTAATAAAAAAACTGCTTTTTGAATGGTACTAGAACCTTCCAATGCCAAAAATCGCCAGGGGTGGGTATCGTTATCCGTATCGTTATCCGTATATCCAGGGTTGTTAATTGCTATTTTAAGTGCTGGACCACAGTCTGGACAGGCATTAGGTTGGGCATGAAACCGTCTATTAGCAGGAGATTCATATTCATTTAAACAAGCCTCACACATAGTAAAATCAGACATACTGGTCGATACTCGATCGTACGGCATGCTTTTAATAATAGAGTATCTTGGTCCACAGTGGGTACAGTTGGTAAAGGCGTAACCATAGCGTCTATTGCTAGAATCATTAATTTCAGCCAAACAATCCGCACAGGTCGCAACATCTGCTAACACAGAGGTTTGCATTGTTGAATGCTGGGTTTGAATAATAGAAAAGTGGGTTACTTGTTTTAAATGACTAAGCTCTTCTTTATTTAAAGATGATTCTTGGATTGAATCAACCTGGCTTAGTGGCGGCGCTTCATTAGAAATGCATTGAATGAAATCATCAAAACTTGAATGAGAGGATTGACTAGCGGATAAATAAATGGAAACGCCTTCTCCATTATTTAACACCCAACCAAGGTAATTAAACCGATTCGCGAGTTCCCAAATAAAAGGACGAAAACCAACACCCTGAACAGTACCTGCAACATTAATTTTAATAAACAGGTCTCTCATGTTAACTCTCCATAATTAACCGAGCATCTCTTCAACTAATTTAATCGCATCTTTTGCTTTTTTATTTTTTTTAATCTCTTCGGGTAGCTCATCAATAATTTTTTTAGCTAAAGCGATATTGCCAGATTTAACATACACGCCAATTAAGACTATTTTTGCCGTCACATCATCAGGGAATTTAGCAAGATGCATATTCATCACTTCAAGTGCTTCGTCTATCTGATCGACAGAAAGTAATAGCTCTATTTTACTTTCTAACATCATCGTTCGTTGCTGCTCTACTGTTCGTAAGTAAGGAGCAATTAAAGCGTCCATTTGATTTCTCGTTAAAACACCCTTAGCCTGCGCCACAATATTTCGCTGGTCATAGACTTTTAAATCTGGAATTGACTCTACCTTACAAATTTCCATTACTTCAGAAGCTCCTGGCGCTTCTACATCAAATACCGCAATATTTAAACGCCCTTCTGTTTCTTTAGCAAGTTGTTTAAAATCTTTTTGCATGCTTTGGCAGGGTTCACACCAAGAGGTAGAAAACACGGCTAAAATTAAAGTATGCATAGAGCTATCAACAACAGCGACTTTAAAATCTTTTGCTTCAACTTCTTTAATACTCATTGTAAACCCCTTGTAATAAAGCGACCTATATTATATATCTCTAATGGCTCTTCTCCGCTTTGTTGAGTGAAAAAAAATACCTATACCCCATAATAAACTGTTGAAATATAAGCTTCTTAAGGAGACATTTTTATATAGGACAGCTAAATGGGTACAAGTATCTCAACAGGATTATGGCGTTTAATGGTCAATGTGTCAATCAAATTTACCATGATCACGAGCAACTTGAGCAACAGATTTATTTCCTTCGACTGCCATTTCTATGGCTTGGATTTTTAATTCAACTGGGTAACCCATACTATTTTCCTTTTCAAAGTGGTGAGATTATCTCATTTCTTTGTGTCGGTTTAGTGTAGCAATTCCAGAGTGTAGTGTAGCGAAACGACGCCGCTTTTAACTGTCCGCTAGATGCTTTTGTTAGCCCTTCTATGCCTCAACTGTGAACTCATTTGCAATAAGCTCTGCTTGTTTCAGCACCGTTTCTGTGGCTAGTTTTTGCATGTCGGGTGGGTAGCCATATTGCCTGAGTGTACGCTTGATAATCACTTTAAGTTTAGCTCGCACACTCTCTTTTATTGTCCAGTCGATTGAGGAGTTTTGTCTGACTCGCTCTGTCAAAACAACTGCCAATTCTCTTAATTTATCGTGCTGCATCAGGTCTTTTGCACTTTTATTATCCGCAACGGCGGTATAAAAGGCATATTCAAATTCGGTTAAACCCAGTTCCTTCGCTTCATCATCCATGCTAATGATTTCTTTGCTTAGCTTAATCAGCTCATCCATCACTTCGGCAGCGGTCAGCACCTTGTTATGATATTTTTTGATGGCATTTTCCAGCATTTCCATCAGTGATTTACTTTTCACCAGATTTTTTCTTGAGCGAGATTTAAATTCATCATTGAGTAATTTTTTCAACACCTCCAAGGCAATATTTTTATGCTCCATACCTTTTAGTTCCAGTAAGAACTCTTCGGAAAGAATGGAAATATCAGGCTTTTTTATACCTGCTGCATCAAATACATCAATCACCTGTTCAGAAACCAGGGCTTGATCAATCACCTGGCGAATAGTGGTTTCTATCTCTTCATCACTTCGTCCCAATCCAGTTGCATCAAATTTGACCAAACGGGCTTTTACCGCCTGAAAAAAGGCGACTTCATCTTTAACATCCATTGCCTGTTCATGCGGAATGGCGATAGCAAAGGATTTTGAAAGGGCTGTAACTTCATTGACATAGCGTTTTTTACCGTCTTCCAATCCCAGAATATGATCTTCCGCTGCAAGAATCAGCGATAGTTTCTGGGCGGTATCTGCGGCAAAATAATGTTCATAAGCAAAACCATGAAAGAGCTGTGAAACCACCTCCAACTTCTCAAGCATTAACTCAACAGCTTGCTCCTGTAAAATAGTGGGGTCGCCTTTTCCTCCTGCATCCGAATAAAAAGACAGGGCTTTTTTCAGGTCGGATGCAATCCCTAAATAATCGACAATCAAGCCACCGGGCTTATCTTTATAAACACGATTTACCCGCGCAATAGCCTGCATCAGGTTATGGCCTTTCATCGGCTTATCAATATAAAGCGTGTGCAAGCTGGGGGCATCAAAGCCTGTTAGCCACATATCCCGCACAATCACCAATTTAAGCTGATCGTCAGGGTGTTTCATTCTATCTGCCAAGGTTTTTCTTTGTGCCTTGGTGGTATGGTGCTTGGAAATTTCAGGGCCATCGGATGAGCTGGAAGTCATCACCACTTTTATTACACCCTTGTCCAAATCATCCGAATGCCAATCGGGTTTTATCTTGGTAATTTCAGCATACAGATCAGCGGCAATGCGGCGACTCATGGCAACAATCATGCCTTTACCCTCAAACACGGCTTGGCGTTGTTCAAAATGGCTGACAATATCCTGAGCAATATTCTTGATGCGCTTTTCACTGCCAATTAACGCTTCTAACTGCGTCCATTTTGCCTTGGCTTTTTGTGTATCTGTTAAATCATCTTGATCAAATTCATCATCCAGCCCTTGATCTAAATTGGCAACCAGTTGCTTTCCTTCCTCGCTTAAATTCACCTTAGCCAAACGGCTTTCATAATAAATACGCACCGTTGCCCCGTCTTCTACCGCCTGAGCAATATCGTACACATCAATATAATTGCCAAAAACAGCGGGGGTGTTGGTATCAGTGCTTTCTATCGGCGTACCTGTAAAACCAAGATAAGTCGCATTGGGCAGGGCATCTCGCATATATTTGGCAAAGCCATACACCAACTTTTTACCGACCACATTGCCTTGCTCGTCTTTATCATCAATGGTTTTTGCCTTAAAACCATACTGGGTACGATGAGCGTTATCTGCAATTACCACAATATTTTCCCGTTCCGACAAGGTATCATACACATTACCCTCATCAGGCTGTAACTTTTGAATGGTGGAATAATATGACCCCTCCAGAGGCAACCTGCTTGGGTTCTTGGCGTAGTTACTGAGTAGACGCGTCAAAGGTATCTAATAACTGATCATCCAGATCATTGCGATCGGTAATCACCAAAATGGTCGGATTATCCAGTGCCAGTACAATTTTCCCTGTAAAACACCACCATAGAAAGTGATTTACCACTGCCTTGGGTGTGCCAAACCACACCACCTTTACGATCACCCTTGGTTTGGTTCTTTACGCCAGTCACACCATAACTGGCGGGGTCTTCCATTACTTGACTAATGGGCGTTTGCCTGTTTTTAACAGATAAGCCCAGCGTATGCCCTGTTGCCCGAAGTGTCGATTGCACCGCACGATTCACCGCATAATATTGATGATAGGCGGCTAATTTTTTAACCGTTTCAATCGTCACCACACCCGTTTTCGGATCTTCGGTTTTGGATTTTTCAAACA
>ACQI01003435.1_pt1 | contig 16533 bp, 14 predicted proteins | sample 268348 | NCBI WGS metagenome assembly ACQI01 (sample SAMN02954306, study PRJNA37895) | hydrothermal vent metagenome | biome: aquatic; feature: Lost City hydrothermal field; material: chimney biofilm; isolation source: Lost City hydrothermal chimney biofilm | collected 2005-07-27
CAAAATTAACACGCCCATCTTAGGGTCTTCTTTAGATGTGTCGTTAGCCTTATTAAAAGTTAAGCTTAACACAACTACATTCATTATTCCTATAAACATTCCGTAAACAGCTGACTCTAACATTCCTTGATAAGCGAACACGGCCACACAAGCTAGCCCAATAAGCCCTTGTATTTTTAACGGTTTAGCAAAACTTTCAACCTTCATCTTATTTTATTATTTTTCTTTCTTCAATTCAGTTTTTTTCAGCTCTTTCTCTTCTTGTTTACTTAGGTAAGCGGGATCCATTAAATCCATTTTTTTCAACAATTCTTGAACCTTCATACTGCCACCAACAAAACCTAAAACACCACAAAGCAACATAAATATTGGCGTAGTCTCTAGAAACCAATCTATCGCAAAACCGACAATGAAACCGGCAACAATCATACTGGTAAAAACTGAACCAGCACTAAGTAATAAAAAGTTAAGCGCTGGCTTTGCTTTATTCTTGGTTGAGCTAGTTAAGTCTTTATTTTTTTCTGCATCATTCATGCTAAAAACATTCCAAAAATGACTTAGCTTTTATTCTCAAGCGAAGTAAACGCCAAGAATGATAAACGTTCTTTGGGGTAAAATCTAGCTCTTATATAGTTTTTTTTATAGCACCACTAGATACAGACTTATACACTCAAGGAGACACTAGTTATTATTACTTGCTTTAGGTCAAATCAGCTGCTCTAACAACCTTTGTAATTCTTCTTCTGACTGATAAGAAATTTCTATTTTTCCCTTACCCTTATTGCCGGTTTTAATTTTTACAGGAGCCGCTATTTTTGCCGAAAAAGCACTTTGCTTTTCTTGGTAATAACTAGACAATACGTTTTTACTAGCTCTCTTGAGCTTATTAGGCACTAATATAGACTGCACAGCGGCTTCCATATCTCTTACCGACCATGCCTTCGCAATCGATTTATTAGCTAACGACACTTGCAATTCTTCAGGCAGGGTAATAATTGCCCTGGCATGCCCCATGGTCAATTTACCGTTATGAATCCATTCTTGAATTTTTTCAGGCAACTTAAGTAAACGCAACAAATTAGTAACGGAAGTTCTTGAACGACCTACCGCATCGGCAACACCTTGTTGATTAATGTCAAACTCTTTCATTAAACGCTTTAAACCTAAAGCTGTTTCAATTGGGTTTAGGTCTTCTCGCTGCATATTTTCAATTAATGCCATTGCAAGAGTGGTTTGATTATCTGCTTGACGAACCACTACTGGAACAGTTGCCAAGCCTGCTAGCTTAGCTGCTCGCCAACGCCTTTCTCCTGCGATAATCTCAAACAAACCTTCTTGTGCGGTAGTCTTAACTACAATAGGCTGAATAATGCCTTGTATGCGAATAGAGTCAGCGAGTTCTTCTAGCGCTTCTTTATTAAAAGTATAACGAGGCTGATACACCCCCGAACATAAATTTTCTACGGCTACTTTTTCAATTCTTAGATCGGCTATTGACTTATCAGATTTTTGCTTTGCTCCAAATAAGGCTCTTGCCCCACCTTTACCCATTCCACGTTTTTTTGCCATATCAGTTAGCCTATATCTTTGTTTTTCTAATTAATTCGTTTGCCAAAGCAAGGTATGCAATAGCTCCGTTTGAACTTAGGTCGTAATCCATAATAGACTCGCCATGACTTGGTGCTTCTGCTAGTCTAACATTACGCGGTACAATTGTTTTTAGCACCTTCATGCCAAAATGAGTAACTAGCTCGTTAGATACATCGTTAGCTAAATTATTACGCCTGTCGTGCATGGTTCTTAATAAACCATCTATTTGTAAATTGGGGTTTAGCTCTTCTTGCACTGCTTCTATGGTATCCATTAAATCAGATAAACCCTCTAGGGCAAAAAACTCGCACTGTACTGGTACTAAAATACCATCTGCAGCGGTTAGTGCGTTAATAGTTAACATATTTAAAGTAGGCGGACAATCAATTATAATAATATCGTAATTATCTTTAACTGGCTGAAGGGCTTCTTTAAGATTATAAGAACCTGATCCTTCACCCTTATCGAGCAACTCCACCTCTGCGGAGGTTAAATCACTGTTTGAACCAATCAGTGCCAAATTTTCAATTTCGGTGGCAATAATGATTTCTAACGCACTGTTTTCTTTAACCAATAAATGATAAGCAGACAATTCTAGCTCATCTTTATCCACACCCACTCCCACCGTAGCGTTGCCTTGTGGATCCATATCAATTAACAGTACTTTCTTTTTCATTCTCGCTAAAGCGGCCGCTAAATTAACACTAGAAGTGGTCTTGCCCACTCCGCCTTTTTGGTTTGCTAGAGCAACAATTCTACCCATAAAATTCTACTATTAACATTCTAAGATTTAACTTTTTTTAATTGAATTAAGGTTCTTTCAGCTTCCAAATTTGGCACAACCAAATCAAAAACCTGCACCATTTTAGCAAAATTAGGCAACTGTTCCAGCTCCTCTTGCGTTTTTTGCGATTTCATTGCCCACCAACAACCACTATCAGCCAGTAAATGTTTGGTTAAGGACAACATATCGTCTAAAGAAGCAAAGGCTCTTGAGACCACTCCATCGTACATTACAGCAGGTTGATAGGTTTCGACACGGTGTTTAATCACTTCTACATTGTCCAATTTTAACTCTGCTTTAGCTTGAATTAAAAAGCGGGTTTTTTTACTGTTACTGTCTAACAAATCTACCTGACGTTCTGGAAATAAAATGGCTAGCGGAATACCAGGTAAACCACCGCCCGTGCCGACATCAATTAATCGTTCACTATCTATATAAGGAGCGACTGCCATACTGTCCAAAATATGTTTAGTAAACATTTCATCTAAATTACGAATCGAAGTTAGGTTATAAACCTTATTCCACTTATCCAGCAAATACAAATAATCAACTAACCGACCCCACCCCTGGTGATTTTTGGCAATTCCAAGTGAATTAGAGTAGGTTTCCAACTGATTTAAATACTTTTCTCTATTTTTATCCATCATTACTTATTACGACTATTGCGGTGTTTTTTAATAAACACCAATAAAATAGAAATGGCAGCAGGGGTAACGCCTGAAATACGCGATGCCATGCCAAGGGTTTCTGGCTGAAAATCTTTAATTTTTTGCTTCACTTCATTAGATAGACCAGAAATTATATCCAAATCTAAATCGATTGGAATTTTTACATTTTCAGAACGTTTTTGCTTGGCTATATCTATTTTTTGGCGTTCAATATAACCTGAATATTTAGCATCTATTTCAATTTGCTCAACCACAACAGGGTCAGGAACCGCCACTCCGAACATATCTAATTCTGCCAAGGATTGGTAACGAACATTCGGTCGTTTTAATAAATCATACAAGCACTGCTCTTTACTTAACGGCAAATCCATCAAGCTTTCTATTTTTTTTGCTTCTGGGTGGGCTGGGTAAATCCAAGTATCTTTTAGCCTTGCTAATTCTGCATTCATCAACTCTAACTTAGTCTGAAAAGAAGCCCAGCGCACATCATCAATCAAGCCCAATTCTCGTGCAATAGGCGTTAACCTTTGGTCAGCATTGTCTTCACGCAACATCAGTCTATATTCTGACCGTGAAGTAAACATACGATAAGGCTCTTTCGTGCCTAAAGTAATTAGGTCATCAACCAATACACCTAAATAAGCTTCGCTTCTGCTAGGAGTCCACGATTCTTTTCCTAACGCTCGCCTAGCCGCGTTCAAGCCTGCCAACAACCCTTGAGCGGCCGCTTCTTCATAGCCTGTAGTACCATTAATTTGCCCAGCAAAATACAACCCATCAATCGCTTTGGACTCCAAGCTTCGATTCAAGCCTCTTGGATCAAAATAATCATACTCAATTGCATAACCAGGACGCATGATTTTGGCATTTTCCATGCCTTTCATCGAACGAACAATTTGCAACTGCGTTTCAAAAGGCAAGCTGGTTGAAATCCCATTAGGGTAAAGCTCGTTAGAAGTTAAACCCTCTGGTTCAATAAAGACTTGATGACGATCTTTATCGGCAAAACGCATGACTTTATCTTCAATAGATGGGCAATAACGTGGGCCAATACTGTCTATTTCACCATCGTCCGAATACATCGGCGATTTATGCAAAGAAGCACGAATCGCATCGTGCGTAGCAGTATTGGTATAGGTAATATAACAAGGAACTTGTGCAGGGTGCATTGCCGCATTGCCCATAAAAGAAAACACAGGAGTCGGCGTATCGCCATGTTGAATTTCCATCGCCGAAAAATCAACCGTTCTAGCATCAATCCGTGGTGGCGTACCTGTTTTTAAACGACCAACAGGCAAGGAAAGCTCGCGCAACATCGCCGCCAAACGGTTTGCCGGTTCATCACCCGCACGACCTCCCTCATAGTTTTGCAAGCCAATATGAATACGTCCAGATAAAAAAGTACCTACGGTTAAAACAACTTGAGGGGCATAAAAATCTAAATTCATTTTGGTTTTTACACCAATAACTTGACCGTTTTCAACAATTAAATCTTCCACCGCCTGCTGAAAGATAGTCAAGTTGTCTTGATTTTCTAAACGAGTACGAATAGCCGCCCGATAAAGAACTCTATCAGCCTGGGCACGAGTAGCACGCACCGCAGGACCTTTAGAAGCGTTCAAAGTACGAAACTGAATACCAGCTTCATCAATAGCCAAACCCATTGCCCCACCGAGAGCATCAATTTCCTTAACCAAATGCCCCTTACCAATCCCGCCAATAGCAGGGTTGCAAGACATTTGCCCTAATGTATCAATATTATGGGTTAGCAATAAGGTACTAACACCCAGACGAGCAGAAGCCAAAGCAGCTTCAGTTCCCGCATGACCACCCCCCACTATGATTACTTCGTACTTTGTCATAAACTAGATTATTCATAATTACTAAAAACAGGATTATACCTTATGCCGATTAGATTTCAATTTCAATCAGTTGTTAAGTGTCTCCTTAAGGCAAGGTATAAGCTTTACGGAGTTGTTTAGCAGCTTCAACCATATTAATTAATGCAGGTTCGGTTTCTGCCCAGTCACGGGTTTTTAGCCCGCAATCTGGGTTTACCCATAACCTATCTATCGCAATATTATTAGCCGCTTTTTGAATTAGCTCGACCATTTGCTCGGTAGTTGGAATGTTTGGCGAATGTATATCATAAACTCCTGGTCCTATTTCATTTGGGTAGTCAAAATCAACAAAAGCATCTAGTAGCTTCATTTGCGACTTTGAAGTTTCAATGGTAATCACATCTGCGTCCATGTCCGCTACAGCTTGAATAATATCATTAAACTCTGAATAGCACATATGAGTATGGATTTGCGAAGTATCCTTTACTCCAGAGGTAGTTAAGCGGAAAGAATTAACTGCCCACTTTAGGTATTCAGCCCAGTCAGATTGTTTTAAAGGCAAGCCTTCTCGCAAGGCAGCTTCATCAATTTGAATCATCTCAATACCCGCCTTTTCTAAGTCTTGCACTTCATCACGCAGAGCGAGTGCGATTTGGTTACAGGTTATTTCTCTTGGCTGATCATCGCGCACAAATGACCATTGCAACATAGTTACTGCCCCTGTTAGCATGCCTTTCATGGTTTTACTGGTTTGGCTTTGGGCGTATTGTGACCAAGCTACCGTCATCGGTGTTTCACGGGAAACATCGCCATAAATAATAGGCGGTTTAACACAACGAGAACCGTACGATTGTACCCAACCAAACTGGCTAAAGGCATAACCACCTAACTGTTCGCCAAAATATTCAACCATGTCGTTTCTTTCTGGCTCGCCGTGTACAAATACGTCAATGCCGATACGTTCTTGACGCTCTACCACATCACGAATTTCTGCCTGCATCTGCTCAACATATTGGGCTTCGGTTAAATCACCCGCTTTAAAAGCTCGTCTTGCTTGGCGTATTTCTGCTGTTTGTGGAAAAGAACCAATTGTGGTGGTTGGAAACAAGGGTAAGTTATATTTTGGTTTCTGTAGCTTAGCCCTTTCTGTATAAGGGTTTTGGCGATTAAGTGGAATATCACCTATTTTAGCTAACCTTGCCTGCACTTTCGCATTGTTGACCATGCTTGATTTGGCTCTTGCTTGAATAAATCTAGCATTATCTGCCAAGGATTTTGTTACATCTTTACCGCTTAAAGCATCAGCCAATACTTTTATTTCTGCTAGTTTTTGTTTTGCAAAAGCAAGATAACCCTTTAATTCAGCTGATAATTTTTGTTCAGAATCTAAATCTACAGGCACATGTAATAGCGAACAACTTGGGGCAATCCACAAATTATTAGCGAATTTATCTTTAGCCGCTTGAGCTAATTCAATTGCCTTATTTAAGTCCGTCTTCCAGATGTTTCGCCCATCAATCAAACCTAAAGACAAAACTTTATTCGCAGAAATAGCATCTACCACGCTGTTTAGTTGTTTTTTACCCCAAACAGCATCAAAATGAAACCCTGCAACTGGCAGACTGGCAACCAAGTCAAGCTGTTCACCAAGGGTTTCAAAGTAGCTTGCTAGTAAAATATTAACATCCGCTTTTGCAAGTTCTGCATAAGCAGTAGCAATCGCATCTTGCCAACTGGTTTCTAGCTCTAGGGTTAAAATAGGCTCATCAATTTGTACCCACTCGACTCCTTTAGCGGCTAGCTTTGCTAAAACCTCTTTATAAACTTCTAACAAAGCAGGCAAGCGACTTAATTTTTCAATGTTCGTTCCTTTATTTTCAGCAAGATAAAGGTAGGTAACAGGGCCGACTAAAACAGGTTTTACCGCTTTTGCACCCGCTAGAGAAATGGCTTCATCAACCTCATCAAACAAACGAGTATCGGTTAATTTAAATTCGGTACTGGCTTCTAGCTCTGGGGTAATGTAATGGTAATTGGTGCCAAACCATTTTTTCATCGCCCCCGCAAAATCTGCTTTTGACTGGGAAGAACTTCCACCACCACAGCAATGCCCATCATCAGAAGGAGCTCGCCCACGAGCCATACGAAAAGCCACTTCAATGTCGTAATTTTGTTGAGCAAAACGATTAGGAATCACTCCTAGCAAGGTACTCATATTTAGCACTTGATCATAATAGGCAAAGTCGTTAACAGGAATAAGCTCTACCCCTGCATCTAATTGTGTTTGCCAGTTTTGTTGACGAATTTCTTTTGCCAAAAGGTTTAATTGAGCTTCGCTTTTTTCACCTTTCCAATATTGCTCTAGCCCAAACTTTAATTCTCGTTTTGTGCCGATTCGTGGATAGCCTAAATTATGTATTTTCATGTTTTTGTTCCTTTTTTTAATGACGGGTGCAGTTTAACCAGAACAAAATATGAAAACAAACGAATTAAATTCAAATAAACATGAATTTAATTCATATAATAACAATAAAAGGGGGCCACCCCTGGTGATTTTTAGGTTTTAGGCGTTAAAATATGATTGAAATAAAGCATTTAAAAACAATTCAAACTCTTGCTAAGACAGGCTCTGTGGTAGCGACTGCCCACGCATTGCATATGACGCAATCCGCCTTGTCGCATCAAATTAAACAATTAGAAAACTTACTGGGTTTAAGTTTATTTGTCCGCAAGTCCTCCCCTTTAATCTGGACAGAAGCGGGAAAAATTTTATTAACCACCGCTAACGACATTTTACCCAGATTAATCCAAACCGAACACCGCCTTAAAAGCTTAGAGCAAGGTCAAACAGGGCGATTATGGATAGGAGTAGAGTGCCACACCTGTTTTGAATGGCTAATGCCAATGGTGCGTTCTTATCAACAAGAATGGCCTGGAGTTGATTTAGACATTGTGAATAGCCTAGCAAATATTAACCAGTTTTCTGAACTGACCGCCCTTAAAAACCTAAAAAAACAACGTTTAGATTTGGTAATTACTTCCGACCCCAACCAAGACCCTGCTCTTTGCTTCACCCCTTTGTTTAGCTATGAATTGGTGGTAGTTTCGGCAATCAGCAACCCTTTAAACAACAAGCCTTGGCTAGAGGCCGAAGATTTTGCTACAGAAACCTTAATTCATTACCCTGTTGATGAATCAAAACTAGATATTTACCAACAGTTTTTAACCCCAAACAGGGTTAAGCCTAAACATAAACGCCTATCAGAAATGACTTTAATGATGCTCCAATTAGTAGAAGGACAAAAAGGAATTTGCGTTTTACCTAAGTGGCTTTTGCAAACTTTACCCGATTATTCTGAACTACCAACCAGTAGAATAGGCAAAAACGGCTTATGGAGTACACTGTATTCTGCGGTTAGAAAAGAAGACCAATCTTTGCCTTATTTAAATCAATTTCAAAATAAAGTGATTGAACGCTTTAAATCGCTTTAAAATACCACTACTTATTAAAAAAACTAAAACCAATTATGATAAAAAAAATACTACTCTTCATTCCAGCCGTCCTTATCTTGCTAACCGTGCTTTCTATTAAAGTTATTGTGTGGCTTATTCGCCGTATTAGCGATTTTTCTCAAAACCTCTTTCATTCGGTTAAAAACAGTGATGGTTTTGCCGATGCCTACCAAAACTTAGCCAGCGATACAAAAAGTCGTTTAAGCATGCCTGAAGAAATTATTGCCTTAATGGCAAAAATTGCAGCCAGTGACGGTCAAATTAGCAAGCTTGAAGTAGAGTACATGAGCGATACTATTAAAACAATGGTTAGTGGCATGCAAAGGGCAAAAGTACCCGCTTCGATTGTAGAGCGAACCAAAACCAAACTATTTTCGATTGCCAATTCAGCTAAAAAAGATGACAAGACGATTCTTTTTTACACCGAAGCTTTACGAAAAAGTCGCCCTGAAGTTCGCCAGGGTGCATTTATGCAAATTATTGCCTTCTCTTTACTCGATGGCATTTCTGACCAAACTATGCCGATGTTAAAAGAAATCGGACAGGCATTAAAGTTTTCTGAACAACAGATTAAAGCGTTGATTAAACAAGTAGAAGGCGGAGCATTAAATGGTTCGGGCTACGATAGCAATAAAAACCCTTATGAAGAGCTTGGCTGTAAAGAAGGTGATGATTTTGCTAGTGTTAAAAAAGCTTACCACCGCCTAGTAAAAGCCAACCACCCCGACTACATGCAGGGGCAAGGTAAAAACGAAGATGAAATTAAAAAAACTACCGAAAAGATGCAAGAAATCAACGCTGCTTTTGCTGAAATCAAGCGTTTAACGGGTAAAAAATAGTCTTTACACTGGTTAATTTTCTACTAAATTTAAGCCCTCAATTTTACGCCTATCACGCTTGGTTGGACGACCCGCTCCTTTTTCACGATAACCGGCTAACGCCATGCCCGCAGGTGGTGATTTTTGGTTAAGCAGCTCGCTGTCTAACTGGAACAAGGTTTGTGCAATTACCGAATTTCCACGCTTGTCGGCAACCACCAATACGGTTATTTCAACTTTTCTGTGTGCTTGAGTAATCTTTAATTTATCGCCTTGTTGCAACATTTTACTAGGTTTGGGTTTAATTCCATTCAACGAAACCTTACCGCCTTTAATTGCCTCAAGTGCGCTACCACGGGTCTTAAAGAACCTTGCTGCCCATAACCATTTATCTACTCTTACTTTTTCCAAACTAACTCCATAAAACCTCAATCCTTATAATAGACCTCAATACTGGTAATAACTTACAATAATAGATAAAATTAAGCAATCCAATATTTATAAAGAGTTAAACCATGTCAGACAAATTACAGCAAAAATTTAGCAATCTTTTAACCGAGTTAAATCGTCATATTATTGGGCAACCGCATCTGACCGAAAGAATGGTAATGGCTTTACTCGCCGATGGACATTTATTGGTTGAAGGACCGCCAGGTTTGGCAAAAACCAAAGCGATTAAAACCCTTGCCAGTTTAATTGAGGGCAGTTACCACCGTATTCAATTTACCCCAGACTTATTGCCTTCTGATATTACAGGGACTGAAATTTATCGCCAAGAAACGGGTGAATTTAGCTTACAAAAAGGACCTATTTTCCATAACTTAATTTTAGCCGATGAAATTAATCGAGCACCTGCCAAAGTGCAATCTGCCTTGCTAGAAGCGATGGCAGAAGAACAGGTAACGGTAGGAAAACATACTTTGCCGTTAGAAAAACTGTTTATGGTTATGGCAACCCAAAACCCCATTGAACAGGAAGGAACCTACCCGCTTCCTGAAGCTCAACTTGATCGTTTTATGATGCATGTTGAAATTGGCTACCCTGATAAACATGCTGAACGTGAAATTTTAGAATTGGTTGAAAATGAAGCGCGTGAGCATAACATTGACATTCCCAAACCCATTTCACAACTTGATTTATTTAATGCTCGCGATGAAATTTTAGACATTCACCAGTCAAAAGAAACCAAAACCTACTTAATAGAGCTGGTAGTCGCTACTCGTGAAGCCAAAAATTACAGCGAAGAATTAGGGCGTTATATCGAATATGGTGTTAGCCCTAGAGCAACCTTAGCCCTTTCACGCTGTGCCAGAACCTATGCTTGGTTACGTGGGCAAGATTATGTGACTCCTGATGATGTTCAAGCGGTGGTGCATGATGTATTTAGACATCGTTTACTGGTTAGTTTTGAAGGTGAAGCGGCAGGTAAATCTGCCAACGACATAATTGATGAGCTATTATTGCTTGTGCCTGTGATCTAGCCAATATGTACAACTCTGGCATTTACTCAACCCTTGATGAACTGTTGTCTTTTAGGTTTCACGTGAAACGAGCTAAGATAAACCATCAACAAAAACTCATAGCTGCCAAAGCGGGCTATCACCAAGCCATTCGTAAAGGCAGGGGCATGACTTTTACCGAAGTTAGAGAATACCAAGCGGGCGATGAAATTCGCCATATAGACTGGAAGGTAACCGCTCGCACCCAAAAAACTCATACCAAAGTATTTACTGAAGAGCTTGAAAAGCCCGTGGTTTGTATTACCGAACAAACTTCCAAATTATTTTTTGGCAGTCAAACCCGCTTTAAATCAGTACAGGCTTTAAATGTAAGCGTTATTTTAGGTTGGCTAAGTATTCAAGCAGGAGATAAGTTTGGCGGACAAATATTTAATGGAAAAAGTTCTGTTTGGTCGCCGATAAAAGCCAATCATAAAGCCTTAATGAGTTATTGTCATGTTGGTTTAGAGTGCCAGAAAGCAATTAAAAGCCCACTAGAAGAGCTAAGCGATACTTTGTGGTTACAGGAACTAAGCAAGCTACAAAAACAAACTCAATCAGGCAATAGAATATTTTTAATTGGCGATTTTTTAGACATGGATGAAAATTTCTTTCAACAATTATCACAGCTTAAAAAACGCAATCAATGTACCTTAATTCACATTTATGACCCTTTAGAAAAACAACTACCTGATAGTAAAAAAGGGCTAAATAACTTGTCTGTTTCCGATGGTAACAACACTTTTTTATTGAGCCGAAACTTGCTCAAAAACGACCATTATCAACAGGCGTACCAACAAGCATGGTTATTGCTAAAAGAACACTGTGGGCAACAGCATATTCCGTTAATTGAAATTGATGCGAGCCAAAACCCTGTCAGCCAACTTATGCAACAGCAGGTAATTGTATAATGCTAAATCTATCCAATTTAAAACCCATACAAGAAGCATTAAGCCCTGAAGTTCAGCAGTTGTTAAACCAATTTAATGACATCATTTTACCCAGCCCCGTTGGTTGGTGGCCGCCCTCTATTGCTATGCTTACCTTTATACTACTTATGCTAACGGTCACCTTAGGAATAACTTTTTCTTTATTCTCTCGACACAAAAACAACAAATATCGTCGAGAAGCAAAGGGACTTTTTATCCAGGCATTACAAAACGCTACTTCTCCAAAACAAAAAATAGAGGCAGCAAACGCCCTGCTTAAACAAGTTGCAATTACTCACTATGGTCGTCAAAAAGTGGCTTCTTTGCAGGGTGAAAGTTGGCTAGAATTTTTACAAAAAACCGCAAGCCATATTGAACAGCCTGCTTATTTAAAACAATATTTAAATTCTTATTACCAAAAAAACTTTGTCTATGATGAAGCTGAATTAGAAGCCGTTTTAAACTATCTACAAAGCTGGATAAAAGGACACCATAAATGAGTTCTTTTATTCACGAAACTATTCAATTTATTAGCTCCTTATCTCAAGTTGAATTTTTAGAACCTTGGGTGTTAGCTTTATTACCACTGCCGTGGATTTTACGCCTGCTAATTAAACCCGTAGCTAAGGTAGAAACACCGCTACTTGCACCGCATATCTTGCAACGACTTAACCGCTTAACTAACCACAGCGACTACTTAATTCAACCTAATTCAGTTCGGCACAGCCTGCCAGGGCTGGCGATTATAATGTGGTTGCTAGTGGTTTTAGCTGCCATGCGACCCGTTTTATTTATAGAACCCACCAGCTTTACTGCCAGCGGAAAAGATTTAATTCTAGCGGTCGATTTATCAGGAAGTATGGAAAAAAACGACATGATTCTACATGGCAAAAAAGTCGATAGGCTTACCTCGGTAAAATCGGTGGTGGCAGATTTTATTGAACAACGTCAAGGCGACCGTTTAGGCTTGGTGGTGTTTGGTTCACAAGCGTTTATTCAAAGCCCGCTTACCCACGATTTAACCACCTTAAACCAACTACTACAAGAAACCGAAATCGGCATGGCTGGCAACAATACCGCAATTGGTGACGCTATTGGCTTAACTTTAAAGCATCTTGCCAATCAAACTCGCCCCTCAAAGGTAAAACCTATCTTAATATTATTAACCGATGGCTCGAATACCGATGGCAAAGTAGACCCCATAGATGCGGCAAAAAAAGCCAAAGAAATGGGCTTAAAAATTTACACCATTGGTATCGGCAAGGCACGCTTATCTAGCATTGATGCCTTTTTAAACCGTGGACGACACATGGATATAGACACCTTAAAAACCATTGCCGAAATATCTGGTGGGGAGTTTTTCTTAGCTTCAGACTCCCGTCAACTAAACAAAATTTATCAACATATTAACCAGCTAGAATTATCTGAACATCAAATTTATCAATACCGCTTAAGAACCGAACTCTACCCTTGGTTGTTAGGGGCTGCTTTAATCATTAGTTTTTTAATTGCCATCTCTTATTTAATCCAACTAGGTGGCTTTACTTTGAATAACAGGAGGCGTAAATGAGTTTCCATTTAATACGCCCTGAATGGTTGTGGGCATTAATACCCGTCGCTTTACTATTATGGATGCTGTTTAATTTACAACGCCAACCAGGTAACTGGCAGCAACTTATTGCCAAACCTTTCCAGAAAGTTTTACTGGGGCAAGAGCAACAACAAAAATCATTTTATCTGCCTTTAATGGGCTTGGCTAGTTTATGGCTAATCGCGATTATTGCCCTAACAGGGCCTAGTTTTAAAAAGGTCGAGCAGCCTGCCGAAAAAGCCCAGCAAGGGGTGGTTATTTTATTAGACAACTCCTTATCAATGCTAGCCGATGATTTAAAACCTAACCGAATAACTCGCGCTCGCTACCAGCTTACTGACTTTTTAACCGACCACCCTCATCTATCAACAGGTCTAGTGGTTTATTCAGGTTCAGCACATGTATTGTCACCCATATCAGACGACAACCAAACTATATTGTCTTTACTGCCAACCATATCACCCACCATTATGCCCGCTTTTGGCTCGAATGCTCTAGCCGGTATTAACAAGGCTATTGAATTAATTCAACAAGCAAAAATTAGCCAAGGACATATTATTTGGCTCTTAGACGACATTGAAGCACATGAAATACCTGCCATTAAAAAACGCTTAAGTTCTACCGATATTTCGCTTAAATTATTGGCGATTGGTACTGAAAATGGAGCCCCTATTTACGTGCCTGAACATGGTTTTATTAAAGATAAGCAAGGCTCTATTGTGCTAGCTCAATTGCCAATTAAAAACCTTAAAAATCTGGCTAATGCAATACACAGCCCACTTTATCTACTCGGTTCAGCTAATTTTGATAGTAGCAAGCTTGCCCCTAACAGGCAAATAGCCAACCAGCTTAGTAAAGAAGAGCAAAGTGAAGCAGAAAACAAACCCAAAACAGTCAGTCATTGGTTAGACCATGGTGCTTGGCTGTTATTACCGCTAGCTCTATTGGTTTTATTGTCTTTTAGGCGTGGTTTAATCTTTGTTTGGATGTTCCTGCTGATACCACCCCTGGCGATTTTTAGCCCTGAAACATTTGCAGAGACCAGCACAGAAGACCAAACAGTGATTAAAGAACAAAATAAGATTACGTTTATCGATATTTTAAAATCAGACGACCAACTTGGTTACGAAAGCTGGTTAAACAAAGATTACGAAACAGCCCTAGACCGTTTTAATTCCACAGATTGGAAGGCCGCCAGCCATTTTCGTCAAGGGAACTATGCCAAAGCTCAACAATTATTTTCAAAGGAAGAAACTGCCATCGCCCACTATAACCAAGGCAATGCACTTGCCAAGCAACACAAGTTTAGTGAAGCACAAAAGGAGTTTGAAAAAGCTTTAAGCCTTGACCCAGATTTAAAAGAGGCACAACACAACTTAGCTTTAACCCAAAAAATTATTGCCAAACAACAAGCTGAACAACAGAATAAGGAACAACAAGAAGCCAGCAACAAAAAAACTGACAAGCAAAGCGAGCAAGAAAGTAAACAGCAAGAAAAACAAGACTCCAACAAGAAAAATGAATCGGCAAGCGAAGGTAGCGAGGGTGAAACTCTCAAGAGAGTCAAGAAACACCAAGAGAGTCTGCTGAAGACAAATCAAGTGAACAAAAACAAAATCAATCTAAACCAAAACAAACTAAAAATGATACTAAAAATGACACTGAAAATGATACTGAAAGTCAAAAAACACCAGGGGTGCCCCCCCAAGAGGATGAAACCAATGATAAAACTGATGAAAAAGAGTCGATAAAACAAGATGATTCTATTGAAGGTGAAGAAAACTCTGTCAATAATATTCAAAAAAGTGACCAAGCATTAACCGAACAAGAACAAGCCCAAAGAGCCTGGTTAAATCAAATTCCTGACAATCCTGGTTTGTTTTTAAGACGAAAGTTTGAACACCAGTATCAACAACAGTCGGCAACGGGTAGTAGCCCAGATAATAATTCAGATAAAATATGGTAAAACACATGACTAAACACTTTTTTAACGCCAATAATTTCATTATTATTTTTACGATATTATTCGCGATATTATTTTCCATGCTATTCACTCCCCACGCCAAAGCAAATTCTTTAAATGCGACGGTTGATCGACAAAACATTGAAATGGGCGATGTCTTTACGCTAGTTATTCAAGCCGATTTTGCAACAAGCTCTAGTCCAGATTTTTCTGAACTAGAGCAACTATTTGAAATTTTAGGACAACAAAGATCTAGCCAAATTAGCATCATTAATGGTGTTTCCCAAGTTCATGTCAGGTGGGATTTAAGACTTACCCCCAAAATAGAAGGCAAGCTAACCATTCCCGCATTTGAATTATCTGGGGTAAAAAGTCAACCAATTAATATGAGCATAGAACCTTTTAACCTCAACAAAACAGGCAAGGGTCTTAGTTTTTTAGAGTCTGAAATTAGCACCAATACGCCCTATGTTCAGCAAGAAGTTATTTATACCTTACGATTTTTTCACCGAGGACTACTGGTTAGGGACAACATTAGTCCGCCTATTTTTGACAATGCAATCAGTCAACCTTTAGGTAACCAAGTAACTTATGAAACTAAAATTGATGGTTTTTTATACAGAGTTTTTGAATGGAAGTGGGCATTTTACCCGCAACAAAGTGGCGAACAAATACTAGAGCCACAAACCTTTATTGGACAAATTCGTTATAACGGAAAAATAATACGGATTAAAAACCACAGCCAACCACTGCAACTTAACATAAAACCTATTCCTGATAGCTTCCCTAAAAATCAAATATGGTTGCCTGCTAGAAATATTGTTCTTGCAGAAGAGTGGCAACATGATAATTCTCCTCGCATTGGCGACCCTATTACCCGAATCATGCAAATTCAGGCAGAAGGCTTGCAAGCATCGCAACTGCCACAACTTAGCCTAGAACCACAAGCCAATTTTCAGCACTATGCAGACCAACCTATATTAGAAAACAAGGCAAGCAAAAAAGGCTTTATTAGCCAGCTCACCCAAAAAATAGCCATAGTTCCGACTCAAGCAGGCAACTTAACCCTGCCCAAATACCAACTGATTTGGTGGAATGTAATAACCGATGAAATGGTAAAAGAAGAGCTTGATGCCTACTCTTTAACCATTCTTGATAGCTTAAATAAAGACAATATAGAGCTTAATCAAGCAGAAAACCCAATACCCGCAATAGCTAAGGCAGAAAACGACACAATCCCTATCCCAACCAAAAATAACTGGCTATGGCAAGGACTGGTTATTCTACTAGCTATTGCTATGTTACTCAGTTTACTCGCTTGGTTAAAATGCCGAAAA
>ACQI01004399.1_pt1 | contig 14410 bp, 12 predicted proteins | sample 268348 | NCBI WGS metagenome assembly ACQI01 (sample SAMN02954306, study PRJNA37895) | hydrothermal vent metagenome | biome: aquatic; feature: Lost City hydrothermal field; material: chimney biofilm; isolation source: Lost City hydrothermal chimney biofilm | collected 2005-07-27
TTAACTACACTTTTTGGCACTCAAGATTTATCCGCTTATGGTCGTGAAGATAAAACAGAAATTATTAGTGCCGCTGGGGCTATCGTGCATTATGCGCAAGCCATGTTGCACAATAAATTAGAGCATGTTTTCAGCCTACACACCTACCAAACTAACGATACACTGGTTTTAGATGCTATTAGTAGGCGAAACCTAGAGCTAGACACCAACCTAAGTGATGGCAGTGATCAAAATACACTATTTTCTATTTTAGATAAAACCAGCACTGCAATGGGCAGTCGCTTACTTAACCGTTGGCTAAACCAACCGCTTAGAAATAACCAGATTTTAAACCAACGATTAGATGCTATACAAAGTTGCTTAGCACAGCACTTAGTTGAAGAGCTACAAACTGAATTAAAACCGATTGGCGACTTAGAACGAATACTTAGCCGAGTGGCTTTATATTCTGCCCGCCCAAGAGATTTGTTACATTTAGGCAAGTCCTTAAAACAATGCCCTAAATTACAAAATATACTACAACAGATTACACAAAACAACGCCTCTGAAAAATGGCAACAATTATCAGCACAACTATCAAACTACCCAGAACTATCCGCCCAATTAGAAAATGCCATTGTTGAATCTCCCCCCATGCTAATGCGCGACGGCGGTGTGTTTGCCGAAGGTTACGATAAAACTTTAGATGAACTGCGAAACTTAAAAAACCAAGCGGGCGATTATTTATTAGCCCTCGAAAAAAGAGAAAAAGAACGCACAGGCATTAGCTCATTAAAAGTAGGCTATAACCGTGTACACGGTTACTATATTGAGGTAAGTAAACTTCAATCCGAAAAAGTACCGTTAGACTACCAACGCCGCCAAACTTTAAAAGCACAAGAACGCTACATTACTCCAGAGTTAAAAGACTTTGAAGACAAAGTGTTAAGTGCTAACGAAAAAGCACTCGCCAGAGAAAAAGAACTGTATCAACAATTATTAGAGAAGCTAAATCAACATTTAAACCCGCTCCAAAAAACTGCCAGTGCAATAGCTGAAACAGATGTATTGGTTAACTTAGCCTTTCAAGCAATTAATCTTAATTTAACCCGCCCGCAACTGCAAAAATCGCCAGGGATGGTCATAGAACAAGGACGGCATTTAACCGTAGAAGCCGTTTCTAAAGAAGCTTTTATTGCCAACGATGTTTGTTTTAATCAACAACGCCAATTACAAATTATTACCGGGCCGAATATGGGCGGGAAATCGACCTATATGCGTCAAACTGCTTTAATTGCCATTATGGCTTATATGGGTTCTTACGTCCCCGCAAGCAAAGCTATTTTAGGCCCTATTGATAGAATATTCACCCGAATAGGTGCATCTGATGACCTAACTTCAGGACGTTCAACCTTTATGGTAGAAATGACCGAAACGGCTAATATTTTGCACAATGCCACCGCAGAATCTTTAATATTAATGGACGAAGTAGGCAGAGGAACTTCTACCTTTGATGGTCTATCATTAGCTTGGGCGATTGCCGAACAACTAGCAACCAAAGTAAAAGCCTATTGTTTATTTGCCACCCATTATTTTGAACTAACCAGTTTGGCAGAACAATTTAACAACACCATCAACATCCATTTAACCGCCATAGAACATGAACATAAAATTGTTTTTTTACACCAGGTAAAAGATGGTTCAGCCTCACAAAGCTATGGTTTACAAGTTGCCGCCCTAGCGGGTGTACCCAAGCAGGTTATTGCACAGGCAAAACAACACCTAACTCGACTAGAACAACAAGGACAAGGGCAAGGACAAATTAAGATACAAACAGATATGTTTGGTAACTTAGAGCCAGAAAACCCTAAATTAGATGAACTACAACAAATCATCCAAGATTTATCACCCGATGATTTAACCCCAAAACAAGCACATGAATTACTCTATCAGTTAAAAAAATTGGCTGAATAAAACGGTACAATAATCGCAAAACAAAATTCATCAAGGAAAACCGCATGAATAAAACCATGATTTTAGATATAGACAACACCAACTTAGAAGATATGGTGTTTCATAATTCTGAACATTTTCCTGTTTTAGTTGCTTTTTGGCAACCGAATGACCCCGCTATTGAACAAACGCTTAACATACTAGAAAAACTAGCCGAAAAATTATCGGGGCGTTTTATTTTAGCCAAAGTAAACAGCAAAAAAGAAACCCGAATTGCTGAAAAATTTGGCATTGAACAAAAATTTGTCTGTCGAATTATCGTCAAAAGCGAAACGGTAAAAGAGCTTGAAGGCATACAAACAGAAGAAACTTATCTAGCCGCTTTAGAAGAATTTATGGTTCCTGACACTTCTGAAGAATTTCGTGCTCAAGCACAAGTTGCTTTTGAAAATGGCGAAATGGATGCAACCATCAAGTTGCTAGGTAAAGCCTATGAAGCAGACAATACCAATTTTAAGGTTCACTTAGATTTAGTTAGAATGTATTTTCAATCTGGCGATATTGATAAAGCCAACGATTTAATAGCCAAACTACCCGATGTTGCCAAAGAGTCCAAGCAAGGCAAAAGCTTAATTGCCATATTTAACTATACCTCTATTATTGCAGAAGTCGGCGACATTAATACTATTCAAAAACGTTTACAAGAAAACCCAGAAGACAGTGAAGCACTTTACGGATTGTTTGCCTTTTTAATGCTTCACGACCAAGTAGAGAAGGGTATTCAAAGTTTATTAAAGCTATTTGTCAGTAACCGAGATTTTAAAAATGGTACGCCACAAAAGGAGCTGATTGCTTTATTTTCTTTATTGCAAGAAGACCAGCCAGAAATTGTAAACCACTACCGCCAACAGTTCCAAAACTTGCTTTACTAAACCTGATTAAGACCTTTGCATAAAACATGAAATTTAGCACCGAAACATTAAAAAAAATACCCATATTTGGTATAGCAGGAAACTTTGCTGAACACCTTAATTTTTGACTGCCTTTTACAACAACAGGTAATCCATAAAAAAACAAATGATAATATTTAGCCATAAAAAAAGTGCCAGTATTTTTTTACTGCTCGCCGTCATTTCCGCCGTTATTGGCTTATTGTTAGAAATAATTACTGGCTTCAATTGGTTTTCTAGATTTGGTAGCCTGGTGGTTCTGTTTGCCCTAATGGCTGAATATGTATTAGTTCATGCCGAACTGACCCGTCTATACAAAAACCTAGATAATATAAAAGCTTTTCAAAGCATTCCAGATTTAAGCCCTTCAAAATGGCACCAAAAGAAAGTCTGGTTTGCTCATTTTACGGTTATTTTTGGCACGCTTATTTGGGGATTCGGCGACCTAATTATTTAAGATACTGTCTTAAGGAGACACTTAACAACTGATTAAAAGCCACCATTTTCATTAATAAAACTTATCTAAAAAAGCAGTTTTTTCTATTTGCTTATCTACTGGGTAGGAGTATAGTTAAAAAGATACATGCCTTTATAGCAAGTTAAATTACAGGAATAATGCATGAAAAAAATTAAATAAGGAAGTAAATATAAATGAAAATTTTAACCAAAACAGCTTTAGCTTTATTTGCCACGGCTTTTCTAGCGGGTTGCTCTTCAGTTCAAGTAAGCCAAGATTATGACGATAGTATAAATTTTGCTAATCTAAAACAATATCAATGGTTACCCGCTGAAAAACAAACCAAGCCTACAGCAGCCGATTTTAAAAAAAATAACCCTTTAATTGCCAAGCGTATTGAAGAAAACATGGAAAAAATTATGGTAAGCAAAGGGTTTGTTATGGTTGAACAACAACCTGATGCCTATATGACCTACCATATTTCGTCCATGCAAAAAGTCCGCTCTAGCCCAGTAACAACTAGCTTTGGGATAGGAACAGGGTTTGGCAGAGGATACGGTAGTATGGCGTTTCAAACCAGTCCAGATGTCCAACAATATGAAGAAGGACAGTTAATAATTGATATATTATCAACCGATAACAAATTGTTATGGAGAGGGAAAAGCACCACAATTTTACAAGAGCACCCTAGCCATGAAGAAACTAGCGAGCTAATAACAGAGGTGATTACCAAACTTCTAGAACAGTACCCACCTAAAAAGAAAAATTAACGTAAGTTCAAAACATCTTGCATATCATATAGGCCTTTATTTTTAGAGGCCAACCAACTACAAGAACGTGCCGCCCCTTTAGCAAAAGTCATTCTACTGGATGCTTTATGGGTGATTTCAACCCTTTCACCTTCTGTTGCAAACAAAACCGTATGGTCACCCACTATGTCACCTGCTCGAATAGTAGCAAAACCAATTGTATTAGGATCTCGCACACCAGTAATACCTTCTCGACCATAAACTGCACATTGTTTTAAATCTCTACCCAAAGTATCTGCAACCACTTCGCCCATTCTTAACGCGGTGCCTGATGGTGCATCTACTTTATGGCGATGATGCCCTTCAATAATTTCAATATCGTAACCATCATTTAAAACTTCAGCCGCTTGTTTTAACAGCTTTAAGCATAAATTAACCCCAACACTAAAGTTGGCAGCAAAAATAACAGGAATTGTTTGTGCCGCTGTATCAATTGCTGATAAACCTGCTTCATCAAAACCCGTTGTGCCTATCACGATTTTTTTATTATGCTTGACACAAACCGCTAAATTATGAACAGTGGTTTCAGGGGTGGTAAAGTCTATTAAAATATCAAAGTCATTCACCACGGCTTCAATTGAGCTTGCCAGCATAACTCCTAGCTTACCAACACCCGCTAATTCACCTGCATCAGCACCGATTAGACTGCTATCAGCCCTTTCTATCGCTGCTGCCAAACTAAGCCCTTCTGTGTTATAAACCGCTTCAATAAGCGTTTTACCCATTCTGCCTGATGCACCAATAATTGCTACTTTCATATTTATTTCCAGGGGTTATCTTTATTATCTTTGCCTGTAAAAAATGATTTAACAATATCAAAAAAACCAGATTCTTTCGGGCTATGCTGTTTATGATGCTTGCCCTGCAAAGTCTCTTGCAGTTTTTCTAATAATTCTTTTTGTTCAGAAGTTAACTTAACAGGGGTTTCAATTTGTACCTGTACAATTAAATCACCCACACGAGAAGATCTAATCGACTTAACGCCTTTACCAGATAGTTTAAAGCGTTGCCCTGATTGAGTACCAGCAGGAATTTTTAAACTAGCCTTACCATTTAAAGTAGGAACATCTATCGAACCACCTAATGCTGCAGTAGGGAAAGACAAAGGAAGTTCACAGTATAAAGTATCATCATCTCTTTGGAAAATAGCATGGTCTTTTACCCGCACACGCACATATAAATCGCCATGTGGAGCACCAACTTCGCCAGCTTCTCCTTCACCTTGCACGCGAATTCTATCGCCATTATCCACTCCTGGCGGAATTTTAACCGATAATTTTTTATGGCTATGCTTATAGCCTTCGCCACGGCATGCTTTACAAGGAGATTTAATCGTTTTGCCAGTACCGCCACAAGTAGAGCAGGTTCGTGCCACGGCAAAAAAACCTTGTTGCACACGTATTTGACCTGAACCACGGCAACCTTGGCAAATTTCTACTGCTGAACCTGCTTCTGCACCAGAGCCATCACAAGAGTCGCAAGTTTCTTTAGTCGGGATTCTTATTTCAACATTTTTACCCTCTACGGATTCTTCTAAAGTTAAATCTAACTCATATTGCAAATCGTTGCCAGGCTGTGGGCCACGACGACCACCGCCACCGAATATATCGCCAAAGATGTCACCAAAATCACCACCGCTAAAGCCTCCTCCGCCAAAACCGCCTTGACCAGCAGAACCATCTACTCCTGCATGACCAAACTGATCATAGGCCTGTCTTTTTTGAGGATTTGATAAAATTTCATAGGCTTCTAAAGCTTCTTTAAATTTTTTTTCTGCTTCGGCATTATTTGGGTTGCGATCTGGATGGTAACGCATTGCCATTTTACGGTAGGATTTTTTAATCTCACTTTCTGAGGCAGTTTTATTAATTTCTAGAATTTGGTAGTAGCATTTTTTTGACATGATTTTTTCTTATTGGTTATTTAACGAAAAAACGGGCAACAATAAATTGTTGCCCGTTGTTTTAACAGTGAAAAGATAAAGTTTTAATCTTTTTTCTTATCATCTTTACTATCATTAACTTCTTCAAACTCAGCATCAACAATATCATCATCTGCCTGTGCAGACCCTTGAGTATCAGCGGCCGCTTCACCATCTTTTTGAGGCTGAGCATAAGCCTTTTCTGCTAGTTTTTGGCTAGCTGTTGCAAGAGCTTGGATTTTTTCTTCTATCACTTCTTTGCTATCACCTTTAACCGCCTCTTCTAGCTCTGAAATCGCTTTTTCAATAGCTTCTTTTTCAGCTGCTTCTACGGCATCTCCTTGTTCAGTTAGCATTTTTTGTGTGCCATGAATCATAGAGTCTGCTTGGTTACGAACTTCAACTAAATTTTTCAATTTAGCATCTTCTTCAGCATGTGCTTCAGCATCTTTTATCATTGCTTCCACTTCTTCATCTGAAAGACCAGATGAAGCTTGGATAGTAATATGTTGCTCTTTACCAGTAGCTTTATCTTTAGCCGATACATTTAAAATACCGTTAGCATCAATATCAAAAGTTACTTCAATTTGTGGTACTCCACGTTGTGCTGGTGGAATTTCATCTAGGTTGAATTGACCTAGAGACTTGTTACCCGATGCCATTTCACGCTCACCTTGAAGAACATGAATGGTTACTGCTGACTGGTTATCTTCAGCGGTTGAGAAAATTTGTGACTTACGTGTAGGAATTGTGGTATTTTTTTCAATAAGCTTAGACATAACGCCACCCATTGTCTCAATACCTAGCGACAAGGGAGTAACATCTAACAACAATACATCGTTTACATCACCAGATAATACACCACCTTGAATCGCAGCACCCATTGCCACAGCTTCATCAGGGTTTACATCTTTACGTGGCTCTTTACCAAAAAACTCTTTAACTGCCGCTTGTACCATAGGCACACGAGTTGAACCACCAACTAAAATAACATCGTCAATTTCAGAGGCTGATAAACCAGCATCTTTAAGTGCTATTTTGCAAGGGTCAATAGAACGCTTAACCAAACCTTCAATTAATGACTCGAACTTAGCACGAGTTATTTTCATGTTTAAATGCTTTGGCCCTGTTGCATCAGCAGTTACATAAGGCAAGTTAATATCTGTTTGCTCACGAGAAGACAGTTCAATTTTAGCTTTTTCGGCTGCTTCACGAACACGCTGTAGTGCCAACTTGTCTAGTTTAATATCTACATTTTGATCTTTTTTAAATTCTCCTGCAATATACTCAACTAAAGCATTGTCGAAATCTTCACCACCTAGGAATGTATCGCCATTAGTTGCTAATACTTCTACTTGTTTTTCACCATCTAGTTCTGATACTTCAATGATTGAAATATCAAAAGTACCACCACCTAAATCGTAAACGGCAATTTTGCTATCGCCAGTTGCTTTATCCATGCCGTAAGCTAATGCGGCAGCCGTTGGCTCGTTGATAATACGCTTAATTTCTAAACCTGCAATTTTACCCGCATCTTTAGTTGCTTGACGTTGCGCATCGTTAAAGTAAGCCGGCACAGTTACCACGGCTTCAGTTACTCCATAACCTAGGTAATCTTCAGCGGTATTTTTCATTTTAATTAGTATTTTTGCCGATACCTCTTGTGGAGAAAGCTTTTCGCCATTTACTTCAACCCAAGCATCTCCATTGTCAGCGGCTACAATTTTATAAGGAACCATATCCTTATCTTTTGTTACCACTTTATCATCTGCACGACGACCAATTAAACGCTTAATTGCAAATAAGGTGTTTTTGGGGTTGGTTACTGCTTGACGCTTTGCAGAATCCCCAATTAATACTTCATCGTCTGTATAAGCTACAATAGAAGGAGTTGTACGCACCCCTTCTGCGTTAGGGATAACTTTTACATCTTTCCCTTCCATTACTGCAACACAAGAGTTTGTTGTTCCTAAATCTATACCAATAATCTTAGCCATTTTTTCAATTCTCCATTTACTTAATTTTTACGGTAGTATTTTTTATAAATTAGTTAATTTGTTAGTCAATATATATAGCTTGTTTTTTTATTTTCAAGCCCTTTTAACTTTTATTCTGCAACAATCACCCGTGCTGGACGAACTAGGCGTTCATTCAAAATATAACCCTTTTGAATTACATCTATTACCGTATTAGACTCATGTTCTGGTGATGGCACCATGGATAAGGCTTCGGCTGTTTTAGGATCAAACTTTTCACCTATCGGGTTAACCCGTTCCACATTAAAGGTCGCTAGCATATCTAGCATTTGTTTAATAATCATATCCAAACCTTCTTGAATACTTTCAATTGAAGCCTCATCTTTTTTAGATGCTTCAAAACCCATTTCCATAGAATCCATCACTGGAATTAAAGCATTTACAAACTTTTCTAAACCAAACTTATGTGCCTCTTCAATATCTATACGAGTACGACGTTTCAAGTTTTCCATGTCTGCTAAAGTACGCAACGCCAGTTCTTTTTGTTTTGCCGCTTCGGCAATAGCGTCTGCTAGCTCTGCTTGAGCAGAATCTTCTAACTCTGCATTTTCGGTAGCATCAACTGCTTCAACATTTTCTGTTTCTTGCTCAGAATCAACTGCCGGAATTTGTTCTTCATTATTTGTCTTCTTAGCCATTTTTTACTCCAAGTAATTTTGATTGCTTCTTAGATTATGTAGGCACAAAGCAACTATTCAAGACAACAATTAAAGATTTTTTATATTTAAAAACATGAAGCAGTTAATGGGTATAATTTAGCCCTATATATTTATTCAGGTTAGATAGACAATGTTTAATAAAATTGGTATTTTTGGCAAATACAAGAGCGACCAGTCTTGGGAAAAAATTGCGCATCTTGTTGCTTATTTTAAACAAAAAGACAAACAAGTTTTTTTAGACCAAGATTCCTGCAAAAACTTCCCTGTTGGAAAACAGGGGGTTGATATACTGCCCCTGCCCGAATTATTAAAAAGCATTGACTTTGCAATTGTGGTTGGCGGGGACGGTACTTTTTTAAGCGTGGCTCGTAATATTGTTGATAGTAATATTCCTATTTTAGGCATTAACTTAGGTCGGCTTGGTTTTTTAGCTGACATTTCACCTGAAATAATGTGCGAAACTTTAGATGATATTTTAGACAACAACTATAGCAGTGAACAACGAAATTTACTGAATGTAACCATTAGCAAAAACAACTCGGTTTTATTTGACCAAGTTGCCTTTAATGATGTGGTGTTGCACAAAAGCGAATCGCCACGCATGATTGAATTTGAAACCTTTATAAACGGACAGTTTGTTAGTAGCCAACGTGCTGACGGGATGATTATTGCAACCCCAACTGGTTCAACCGCCTATTCACTTTCTGCTGGTGGGCCTATTTTAGACCCCAGTTTAGATGTTATGTCATTGGTGTCAATCAACCCGCATACTATGAGCAATCGTCCTTTAGTAGTTGGCGGAGACAGCACTATTTGCATTAGACCTGTAGATGATTGTAGTGGCACAGCGACCATTATTTGTGATGGTCAACTTAGTTTTCCGTTTACTTCACAATACGAAGTTATCGTTAAACACCATCCAAAATTTATCACCATGATTCACCCAAAAAACCATGATCATTTTAAATTGTTAAGAGCTAAACTAAACTGGGGAAAAAAGCTGTAATGCTACAAGAACTCACTATTCAAAACCTGGCGTTAATTAAAAAACTATCCCTGCCTTTACAACAAGGATTTACCAGTATAACTGGAGAAACGGGGGCAGGAAAATCTATATTATTAGATGGACTTGGCTTGGCATTAGGCAAACGAGCTGATACTTCTTTAGTTAGACACGGAGAAAAACGAGCAGACATTACCGCTGACTTTTGTATTGAGAACAATCCTGCCGCACAGCAATGGCTAATTCAACATGAACTTGATGATAATAATCTTTGCCTACTACGCCGCAGCCTTTCTGCCGAGGGACGCTCGAAGGGATATATTAATGGCTTGCCTGCTTCTATCGCTCAATTAAAATCACTAAGCAGATTATTAATTGATATTCACGGTCAGCATGAACATCAATCGTTGTTAAACAGCTCAAAACAACTCGAATTATTAGATTCGTATGCCCAGCATGCTGACTTAGTTCACTCCACTGCCAAAAATTACCAGGCGTGGTATGCCTTAAACAAGTCTTACCAAGAGTTGTTAGCCAATCAAGAAGATCGACAAAGCAAAATTGAGCTATTGAACTTTCAAAAACAAGAATTTGATAAAATCCAACCGCAAGAACATGAATTTAGAGACCTATCTAACGCACAAAATACTCTTTCTAATGCCAATGAAATAAAACAAGCTATTAACCAAACCTACCAACTGCTGGAAGGCAACAATGGTGTAGCACAATTACTTAACAGTGCCATAAACAATTTAAGCTCAGTTAGTAACTTTTCACCACAACTGACCTCATCTTTAGAGCAATTAAACTCTTTACTAATTGATTGCCAAGAACTGGCTAGTGATATTTTACAACAAAACAATACTATCGAACTGGATCCTGCTAAATTACAAGCAACCGAATCTAGGCTATCGGATTTGTTTAATCTAGCTAAAAAACACCAGCTAGATCCAGAAAACCTAGTTAAAAAGCACCAAGATATTATCCAATCTCTCGATAACCTGTCAAATTCTACTGAATCTTTAGAACAGTTAAAACAAGATATTGATACTGCTTGGCAAGCTTATACTGACTCCGCAAAAGCGCTGTCTGCTTCACGATTAAAACATGCAAAAGCATTAAGCCAAACCATTAGAACAAGCATGCAAACACTAGGCATGGAAAATGGACAATTTTTAATTACCTTTGAAAATGCAGAAAAACCCTCGAATAAAGGTAACGATAAAGTTAGTTTTATGGTTTCTGCCAACAAAGGGCAACCCGTTCAACCTATTCACAAAGTTGCTTCTGGTGGCGAATTGTCCAGAATTAGCTTGGCCATTCAAGTTACCTGCGCACAAGTTTCCTGTATTCCAACCCTTATTTTTGATGAGGTAGATGTCGGCATTGGTGGTGGTATTGCAGAAGTGGTTGGGCAAAAAATGCAACTGCTTGGTAAGCACACACAAGTGTTATCGATAACTCATTTAGGGCAAGTTGCCGCCTATGGTAAACAACAGCTCAACATTAGTAAAAGTGTAACTGAAGATAGCACTTCTACTCAAGTAGTTGAGTTAAGCTCAAAAGAAAGAGTAGAAGAAATTGCTAGAATGGTGGGCGGAATGACTATTACAGAACAAACCCTAAAGCACGCTGAAGAGATTTTAAAAACTGCTCAAGAATTTTCTAATTCTTGAGCAATTTTGATTTCTTGTTCAGCTACCTCGGATAATTTAACCCGCTCATCTTTGAAAACATAAGCGGGCTTATTCTTCGGGAAATTTCTAGCATGCACTCGTTTGTCTTTATCACGCATTTTCTTTAAAAATTTTCTTTTTTTCTGTTCATTGAATCCTCATAAATTTTAACTAGGTACAAAGACAATACAGATTACATCATTTTCATAACCATCTGAAACTTTATATTCCCGATAACCATTAGAAACTTTATAGCCTACTAAAAAATCAATGCCTTGTAAGGTAATATTTTCAGTTCCTGACTTGCCATTTTCAGCTAGAAAAAGGGTCGAGTTTAATTCAAACACCTTACCCACTTCAAGCCCAAATTTATTATCAGTTACCGATATAATGCTTTTTTTTCTATCAACAAAAACAGCAAAACTGTCTTGGTAATTTTTTCCATCTGGTTTTTTAGGCAAGAAATCATCTAAAATTTCTTTAAATTCAGGGGTCGAGTTAAAGACTACTCCGATACCACCAACAGTGGTTTGCTTTTCTATATCTAAAATAGACGCATGATAAGTATAAGTACGCCTATTAGCAAGGTTATTCGCATACAGGATACTGGATTCAAAATCTGAAACTGCGTATTTTTGACTATCAGAATTTAATAAGCTACTAGCAACTTCTGGATAATCAGCTATCGATTTACCGAGCAAGTGAGTATCACTATTAGACATAGCGACAATTTCACCGTTAGAATTATAAATAAAAATGTTGGTATAAACCGTATAGAGATTATTAATTGATTTTAATAGCTCGGCAAGCTCGTGGGATTCTTCAGGTGTTATTATTGGTTTTGACAGACTGGTTCTAATTTTTTTATTCAATGCCCACCAACGACAATCATTCGCCCTCTCGTATAAATTTCTATCCATAATATCAATGGCTAAACGAGCACTAAGCTCAACCTCAGTTTCCATTGTTTGGTAAGTAATTTGATGAATATGCTCAATTGAACTAGCAAATATTTTTTCAATCTCTTTACCTATTTCTTGAAAAGAGTCCAAAACAGGTAAAAAAGCTTTTACCTTATTTTTTAAAGATATTATCTTGCCATTTAAAATTACAATTAATAATGCCGTATTAATTTCTAAATTTAATTCGTTTAAATCATAGGGAAATAGTGCGGAATTTTCATTTAAAGCGATATTTGAATCGAATTTTTTATGTTTTAAACATTTGCTAGCGGGTGAAATTAACGTACTTGCCCAGGGTAAACCTTTATAACCTTGGTACCCTTTAGCAAGGGAAGAATAGCCAAAAAAACATTGGTTTTCTAATGTAAATTGTTGAAGCTTATTGTTATCTAGCTTAATTTTAGAAAAGTTTGCTACTTTGTTAGGATGACTACTAAACATAGTCTGTCCATTTAACCCCTTTAAGGTAAAAACGAACATTGAATCCACCGAAGATAACGTTTTATAAATACGAGTACATTCATCTTCAAATTTAAAACACAAGCAGAGGATACCGACTACTTTTCCTTCAAAAACCACTCTGTTTAAAAAAGTTAGCGGTTGTTTATCTACTGTCAAATTTGCAATGGGTTGATCGCATTCAATATAACCCTCAGATTCAAGTGCCTCTTTAATTGGTGCGGTCATGCCAATTGAGCCGACGTGATTAGAACCTGTTAATTGAACAGCTATTTCTAGCTCTGGCGTTAGTAAAACCACATTGTTATAGACTGAATATTTTTGTACATACTCTGTAAAAACTTGGCGCATATACGCCTGTCTTTCAGTTGAAAAATCTTTAGCAACAAGAAAGTCTACCACTTCATCGTCCATGGCTAAAAAACCTACATCAGCAGTCCTTTCAAACAAATTTCTATTTAATATTTCAATAAAGGCTTGTGATTTAATTGCCATTTCAACAGACACTTTATCTATATACCTTTTAACAAGGCTTTTTATTAAAGTTTCTTTTAAACCTGAAAACTGTGCTTGAGTTTCAGAAATAGAATCTAATAACTGCGGTTCCATACCATGGTTATTTACCTTACCAACCATAGCCACAACAGACCACCAAAGGTTTTGCTTTTCAAGATTTTCATCATATTCTTTAATTTTAGGAATGAAACTGGCGACTTCTTTCACATTATTCAACATTTAACAATCCCTATTAAAACTAGATTATAAGCACGCGCATCTAAAAAACTTATTTTATTTTATACGATAAGATTAAGCTTTATTGTTTTTTTGTTAAAATTAGCCTAATTGCACAAAAACACAAAACGGAAAACCATGAATTTACCTGCGGACAAAAGCATTCAAGACACGCAACAAGATTTGGTGAAGAGATTTACTCATTTCGATAATTGGAAAGATCGTTATAAATATTTAATTGACATGGGTAAAACCTTGCAAAAACTAGATGAAGAATTTAAAACCGATGCGAATAAAATACATGGTTGCCAATCACAGGTTTGGATAAATATAGAAGAAGATGACGGTATTATATATATTCAAGCCACTTCTGATGCGGCAATAGTTGCAGGACTAGTTGCTCTACTGCTAAAAATATACAACGGTAGAACCGCTAAAGAAATTACTGAAATGCCTTTAGATTTTTTAGGAGAAATAGGATTAATTCAGCACCTTTCCCCCAACCGTTCGACAGGCTTGTACCACATGATTAAACATATCAAGACAGAAGCTTTGTCACGACTTTAAGGAGACACTTAACCAAAACAGCTATTTAAAACCGCCAAAAACCCTAAAATCGCCAGGGGTGGCCCCTACCAATTTTAGGGTTTTTAGCAGTTGTTAAGTTCTTCCTTAAACTAATCCTTCATTAGCTGTTTTAATATAGTTGGATCTTCCAGAGTGGAGGTGTCTGCAACAATTTCTTCCCCTTTGGCGATGGTTCTTAATAAACGACGCATTATTTTGCCAGACCTTGTTTTAGGTAATTACTACC
>ACQI01005527.1_pt1 | contig 14369 bp, 12 predicted proteins | sample 268348 | NCBI WGS metagenome assembly ACQI01 (sample SAMN02954306, study PRJNA37895) | hydrothermal vent metagenome | biome: aquatic; feature: Lost City hydrothermal field; material: chimney biofilm; isolation source: Lost City hydrothermal chimney biofilm | collected 2005-07-27
AGTAACCATTTTGCCAGTGACGAACATTTTTTAACTTTTGGAGTCGATTACAAGTTAGACACCAGTAAAACAGAAGGCACTAGTTGGGATGGTACAAATAACAAATGGTTAGAAAAATCGCCAAACGACTCTTTTAGAAATAGCAATTTAGGGCTATATTTGCGTGATATTTGGACACCAAGCAACGCCCTAGAAATTTCAGCCGCTTTACGAGTTGATAAAATAGATGTAGAGTTTACCGACCAAGACCGTAAGTTTGATGAAACAAAAATTGCACCGCGCCTACATATTCGTTACGACCACAACTTCTCGCTAACCTCACGACTAGCACTAGGACGCGGCTACCGAGTTCCTTTACAGTTTTTTGAATCAGAACACGGCATTATCGACCAAGGTTTTGCGGTTGATGTAGACAAACTAGAAACCTCTAATTCAGCACGCTATACTCTAAGTTTTACTGGGGCAAAAACCGACCTAACTGCTAGTATTTCAGCAACAGAAGTAAATAATTTAGCCATGTTAGAAGACAGAAATGGCGTGCCAACTTTAATATCTAGCGACTTCACTTCAATGGTGTCTCATGCCGATGTTAGCGGAAGCTATAACTTTGGCCCTCATAATCATTGGACCGCATCAGGTAGCGTTGAAATGTTCCAATACGACAAAAACTACCGAGAAACCTTCGGTGTGCTTCCTATTGAACAACGAGTTCGCCTTGGGCTAGACTACGAAGGACACAACTGGTTTGGTAATATCAGCGGGACTTGGATAGGCTCACGTAACTATAGCGACTACTCAAGCCTAGGCTACAATGAACACTACGATAAAGAAAATCAACAGGGAGAAAGAAGAAGCAAATCTCCGTCTTACTACACAATAGACACAAAAGTAAGCAAACAGTTTGAGCAAGATATAACCGTATATGCAGGGGTAAACAATATGCTAAATTACACCCAAACCTCCGCGGGCGATTCTCCTTATTTTTATAATGAAAACAACGAGTGGGACGTGGTTCACATTTGGGGACCTCTACGCGGTCGAGTTATTTATGCAGGGGTGACGATTGGTTTATAAGCTGGAATGATTGTCACCGTAGTGTCATAATAATGTCACAAAACGGTAATTAAAAAAACACTTAAAACTCTTTAAAAAACACTAATATTATCAATTAGTATTCTAAGTAAGGAGAGTTAGGTGGACGATAATCAACCTGTTAATTTTGTAGAAATAACCGATGATATAAAAAACTATCTTTTGAAGAGTTCATTGGGAACAGAGCTTTTTGCTATTCTTAGTCAAAATCAGTTTCGGTGTGTTTATCAGCCTATAGTTTCATTAAAAAGTAGAAAAACTTATGCCTTTGAAGCTTTAGTAAGAGGGCCTTGTAGCTCTTCTTTGCATCGTCCGCTTAATTTATTTAAAGTTGCTGAAGATCATAATTGTCTGTTTGAAGCAGATTCTTTAGCAAGAGTTTCTTCTATTAAATATTTTGCAAAACAACTCGAGAAAGCAGGTGACTCGCTGTTGTTTTTAAATATTTCTGTTAATAGCGTTATGAGCAGCCTTCATCAAAAGGGTGTTACTTTAAATGCTCTTAAAGCCTATGGAGTTCCACCCGAAAGAGTGGTAATTGAAATAACAGAACTACGGCCAGTTGAAGATTTTAATGAATTTTCCCAAGCTATTAATTATTATAGAGAGATTGGCTTTAAAGTAGCTATAGATGATTTAGGTAGCGGCTATAACGGTCTTAGAGTTTGGTCGGAATTAAAGCCTGATTTTGTCAAAATAGATCGACACTTTGTATCAGATATCGACACTTCTTCTGAAAAAAAGAGCTTTATGAAAACGCTGGTGTTACTAGCAAAGAGCTTAAATACTCGTATTGTGGCAGAGGGTGTTGAAACAGAGAGTGAGCTGAAATGCTTAGAATCTCTAGATGTTGATTTTGTGCAAGGTTTTCTGTTAAAAAAACCCAATAAAGTGATTGATCTACAGCTAGATTATCAGTGGAAAAATAATAGCTTGGTTTATAAAGTTAATAACGAAGAGACGGTTGCTGATATTGTATTAGAGTACCCATCTGTGTCTCCCACGACTCTTATTCAAGCTCTTACTAATAAGTTTCTTGAAAATAAGAAAATTGATTTTTATCCCGTAGTTGACGGAGTTAAGGTGCTTGGCGTGGTTTGGCGTCGTACCTTAATGGATATATTAGCAAAAAGATTTGGTGCTGATATATATGCTCGAAAATCTGTTGAGCATATAATGGACAAAAATGCCTTAATTCTTGATGTTAATACCTCTCTAGTTGAGCTAAGCCGAAGGGTCACAAAAGAAGGAGGCTCTTCAGTTGGCGATGCTTTTATTGTAACCAAAAATGGTCAGTATTTAGGCTGTGCCAAGTTGAATGATTTACTTAGAAAAATAACCGATTTAAAAGTGAGTAATGCTCAGCACGCCAATCCTTTGTCTGGTTTACCTGGAAATGTGCCTATTCAGCAAAACACCAGGCAATTACTAGATAAAAATGTAGCCTTTGAGCTGATTTATGTAGATGTCGATAGCTTTAAAGCCTACAACGATTTCTATAGTTTTGAGCAGGGCGATGACGTGATTCGTTTAATAGCCAATCTGTTGAAAGAAATTGTCGCTAAATATCGTGATAAAGAGGAGTTTAGTTTTATTGGGCATATTGGCGGAGATGATTTTATTATTATCATGTCAGGTTCAAGCTCGTATGAAGCTATCTGTAAAGAATTGCTAGCCCGTTTTGAAAAGGAAATTAAAGGCTTTTACCTTCCTAAAGATCAAGAACAGGGTGGTATCTCTGGGCTTGACCGAGAAGGAAAAAAACAGTTTTTTCCAATAATGTCATTGTCTTTAGGTGTTTTACTGGCTAAGCCAAATAAATTTAACCATACACAACAGCTAGCATTTTATGCCACCAAAGCTAAAAAAATGGCTAAAGGAATTGCGGGAAATAGCTACTATGTTTTGGATACCGAAAAGTAAAAGTTTAAGTTTTTTCTACCGCTATTCTTACAAATCGTCCGGTTTTTCCTTGGTCTTATTTTCTAATGAATAGATACCCTGCGACAATAGCCGCTGCAATTTGTAGTTGAGTTTCTAGTGTGCCGTAGCTTATTTGGCTGACTGATGGAATAACGGCTATCGCAACTAGTAAAAAAGCCAGTTCGCGGTTTTTTTGTTTTTTATTTTGTTGGCTTATTTGTTGTTCTAGTTGGGCTATTTGCTCAGCGGTTTGGTTGAAATCTGCATGGGCTAGTTTGGTGAGTGATTTATGGAGTAGCCCTGGTAGTTCTGGTGCTTGTTCTATCCAGTAGGGTAGGTTGCTTTTTAGGTTTTTGCGTAGGCTGGTTAGCCCGACTCTTCCTTTCATCCAGTTTTCTAGGAAGGGTTTGGCAGTGTCCCACAAATCTAGTTCGTCATCTAGTTGGCGACCTAGTCCTTCTATATTTAATAAAGTTTTTTGCAATAATACCAGTTGTGGTTGTATTTCCATACCAAAGCGGCGGGCGGTTTGAAACAGCCTTAGGAGGAATAATCCGAAAGATATTTCTTTTAGCGGTCTGTCCCAAATAGGTTCGCATACGGTACGCATGGCAGATTCTAGTTCGTTTACTTTGGTGTCTTTAGGAACCCAACCAGAATCTATGTGTAGTTGGGATATTCTTAGGTAGTCGCGGTTAAAAAAGGCTAAAAAGTTTTCGGCTAGGTAGCGTTGGTCATCGGGGGTTAGTGTGCCCATTATGCCAAAATCTATCGCTGCATAGCGTCCGTCTTCTAGTACAAATATGTTGCCTGGGTGCATGTCGGCGTGGAAAAAGTTGTCTTTAAATACTTGGGTGAAAAAGATGGTTACGCCCATTGCGGATAGTTTGGTTAGGTCGGTTCCTTGTGCTTGTATGGTTTCTATGTCGGATATTTTGGTGCCATAAATTCGTTCCATGGTCATTACTTCGACACTGGTGTGACTCCAGTAAATTTCGGGAACATATAGCAAGTCTGATTGTTTGAAGTTGCGCCTTAGTTGCCCTGCATTGGCGGCTTCTCGCATCATATCTAGTTCGTCTAAAATGGTTTTTTCAAACTCGCTTACTACTTCACTTGGGTGTAGGCGACTGGCTTCTTTTACGGTTTTTTCTAGTAGGCTTGCCATGGTTTTCATAATGGCAATGTCTTTTTCTATAACAGGTAGTATGTCGGGTCGAACGACTTTGACAATCACATCGGTTCCGTCGTGCAAGGTGGCGGCGTGTACTTGGGCAACAGAGGCGGATGCCATGGGTACTGGGTCAAAGCTAGCGTAAGCTTCGCTGATGGTTTTTTTGAGTCCTGTTTCTATTATTTGAATAGAGTGTTGTTCATCAAATGGTGGGCAGTCGTCTTGTAGTTTGCGTAGTTCTTCGCCTATGTCTGGTGGCAGCAAGTCGGTTCGGGTGGATAGGGCTTGCCCTAGTTTTATGAAAATTGGACCGAGTTCTTCTAGTGCTAAACGAATACATACGCCACGGGGTTCGGTTGATTTTTTTGTCCAGTTCCAAGGCAGTAATTTGTTGATAATTAATAGCCAATAAAATTTGGTGTCTGCTAGCACCATTTTATCTATGTTGTAATGGTTCATCACTCGGTTTATTTTGATGCCACGAGAGATTTTAGATAAGGTTTTTTTTAAAAATTTCATGGGTTAATTTTCTATGTTTTTAGTTAGTTTTTGAATGCGTTCAGCCATTTTATCTACTGAATTTGCGGTGGATTCTACTTGTTTGTTGAAGCGATTTACTTGTGATTCGGTGGGTAATAGGTTGGCTTCAAAAAGTAGGTATTCGCTTAGAGTATCGCCTATTTCTTCTTTGGCAACTTGTAAGTTTTGTTGCCCTGTTTTTAGGGCAGAGCCTATTTTAAATGCCATAAAATCGCCTGTTATTTTGGATAGAGCTTCTTCCCAATCTATTTCTATTTGCTGGGTGGCGTTTAAAAAGTCTTGCCCTATTGGGTCGGTATCGCTGGCAGTGGTTTTGTGCTTTACCCAATCCAATACAGTGGTTTTTAGGTGGCTGTCTGCTTGCCCCATTAGGTGGGTTTGTACTGTGAAATAGCCCACTTCTTCAGTAGCTTGAGGACTTTGGTAGATGATAAAAAAGGTCTTTTTTAGCTCGCTAAAGGTTAGTTGAATCACTTTTTCGTCTACTTTATTGAACGCTTTTCCTTGGTCGTCATCTAGCTTAAGTGATTGGTTTAAAATTAACTCGAAAGCTTTAGATAATGAGCTGTTTAATAGGCTATTTGCCTCGTTTAATACTTGTTTCGCCTTATCCATAGGGGCCACCCCTGGCGATTTTAGGGTTTTTGGGCATTGTTTTAAGCTGTTTTTGGCTGTATTTAATTGCTTTAATCATTAAATTCATTAGTATTTCCAACCTCTGTGTAGGGCTACAATACCGTTGCTCATGTTTATATATTCTGCCTTATCAAACCCTGCGGTTAGCATCATTGCTTTTAAAGTATCTTGGTCTGGGTGCATGCGGATAGATTCGGCTAGGTATTGGTAGCTGTCTTCATCGTTGGCAATGAGTTTGCCCATTTTGGGTATAATGTTAAACGAGTAGAAATCGTAGGCTTTTGCCATCAGCGGTTGGGTTACTTTTGAAAATTCTAGTATCATTAGTTGCCCGCCTGGTTTAAGTACGCGATAAATTTCTGCTAGTGCTTGGTCTTTGTTGGTAACGTTTCTTAAGCCAAAGGCGATGGTGACTAGGTCAAAGCTGTTGTTAGCAAAGTTAAGGGCTTCGGCGTTAGAAATAGTGTAGTCAACATTTCCAATAATGCCTTCATCGGTTAGTCGGTCTCGCCCAACCCGTACCATACTTTCGTTAATGTCGGCTAATACCACTCTGCCAGACTTGCCCACTCGTTTGGCAAAGGCTTTGGTTAAATCGCCCGTGCCTCCTGCTAAATCTAGCACCACATTGCCTGGGCGTATTCCACTTAGTTCTATGGTGTGCCGTTTCCATAGGCGGTGAATGCCCATTGACATGACATCGTTCATTATGTCGTAATTACTGGCGACAGAATCAAATACGCCTTTTACTTTGGCTACTTTTTCTTCAATAGGCACTTCACTAAAGCCAAAGTCGATGGTGGTTTTGTTGGTTTGATTCATGGTGTTTGTCCTTGTTTGTTTTCGACTTTGCTTTGAGCTATTTTAGCTACTTTGGCTAAATAATCTTGCCAGTTAGTTTGATAGTTTTTCCCTAAACTATAAAGTGTGTCCCAGCTGTAAATACCAGAGTTATGCCCATCATTAAAGTGAATTTGAATTGCATAGTTGCCAACTGGTACGATACCTTCAATATTGACCTTTTGTTTGTTTAGCTGTAATACTGCTTGGTCGGGTGTATGCCCAGTTACTTCTGCTGAAGGTGAGAACACTCTTAGGTATTCAAAGCTGTATTCAAACACTTCACCTGTATTAAAACTTGCCACCAGCAGGCAAGATTTTTGTTTGATTTTAATGTCGGTAACAACGGGCATGCTTGACATGTTATAAAATATACTGCGATAAATCTTGGTCTTGTACCAGCTCGCCTAGGCGGTCTTCTACAAACTTTTTATCAACTGCTATTTGCTCGCCATCTCTGTCTGGAGCATCAAAAGAAACTTCTTCTAGTAGGCGTTCAAGCACGGTGTGTAAACGTCTTGCCCCGATGTTTTCAGTAGATTCGTTTACATCAAAAGCTATTTCGGCTAGGCGTTGAATCCCGCAATCGGTAAAGTTTACGGTGACGCCTTCGGTTTGCAACAAGGCGGTGGATTGTTTGGTTAGGGCAGCTTTTGGTTCGGTTAAAATACGTTTGAAGTCATCTACTTTTAACGATTTTAATTCGACACGAATTGGCAATCGACCTTGTAGTTCTGGAATTAAATCAGATGGTTTAGACAAATGAAAAGCACCTGATGCTATAAATAATATGTGGTCAGTTTTAACCATGCCGTATTTAGTTGAAACGGTTGAGCCTTCAATTAATGGCAGTAGGTCACGTTGAACACCTTCACGAGAAACTTCGCCCGCTCCAGAATCTTGGCGTTTCGCAACCTTGTCTATTTCATCAATAAATACGATGCCTTGTTGCTCTACATTGTCTATGGCTTGAGCTTTTAAGTCTTCTTGGTTAATTAAGCGGTTGGCTTCTTCTTCGACTAATTGCTTAAAGGCTTCTTTAATCGGCAGTTTACGTTTTTGGGTTTTGCCCTTGTTCATGCTTTCAAGCATGCCTTGTAATTGGTTAGTCATGTCTTCCATGCCTGGCATGCCCATTATTTCTACATTGGGGCTGGCTTTTTCTAAATAAATTTCAATTTCTTTGTCATCTAAATTACCTTCACGCAGACGCTTACGAAATTTTTGACGGGTTTCAGACATATTATTATGGGTTTCTTCTTCATGCCCGCGTGCTGGTGGTAGCAATATATCCAAAATACGTTCTTCGGCCAGGTCTTCTGCTTTACGTTTATTTTGTTTTATGGCGGTTTCACGTTGCATTTTTACCGCATTTTCTACTAGGTCTTTAATAATAGAATCTACTTCACGCCCTACATAGCCTATTTCGGTGTATTTGGTGGCTTCTACTTTTATAAAAGGGGCGTTGGCTAGTTTGGCTAAACGGCGAGCAATCTCAGTTTTTCCAACCCCCGTCGAGCCAATCATTAAAATGTTTTTTGGGGTGACTTCTTGGCGAAGTTCTTCAGGAAGTTGAGCCCGTCTCCAGCGGTTTCTTAAAGCAATGGCAACGGATTTTTTGGCATCTTCTTGCCCCACAATATGGGTGTTTAATTCATGAACAATTTCTTTAGGTGTCATCATTTTTAAGCTATATTCCTGTTTCTAAAATACGTAATTAGTTTATTATAAAGCAATTCAATAATTTGTTGCAGATAAGACCATGAAAGAACAATTAAAATTTAGCAAGATGGAAGGCTTGGGTAACGATTTTATGGTGATTGATGCCATTAATCAGTCGGTTAATTTAACGCCAGCTTTAATTCAAAAGTGGTCGCATCGACAATTTGGAGTAGGATTTGATCAACTTTTGTTGGTGGAAGCTTCTTCTAAAGTTGATTTTACCTACCGAATTTTTAATGCCGATGGTTCGGAGGTTGAGCAGTGCGGTAATGGGGCTAGGTGCTTTGCTCGTTTTGTGGTTGAGAAGGGGTTGACTGATAAGAGTGTTATTAATGTTGAAACGGCGTCTGGCATAATTACACTTTATATTGTCGATAAGGGTTTGGTTAAGGTGAATATGGGCTTGCCAAATTTTTTCCCTGCTAGTTTGCCTTATTTGACCAAAAATACACAGGATATTTATGCTATTCAGTTTGATGGTTCAGAATTTAAAATGGGGCTGGTTTCTATGGGCAACCCGCATGCGATTTTACGAGTAAATTCTGTTGAATCTGCTCCAGTAGAGAAATTGGGTAGTTGGTTAGAATCGCATAAAGATTTTCCTGAAAGAGTGAATGTTGGCTTTGCTGAAAAGGTGGATAATCAGCATTTAAAATTACGAGTTTATGAACGAGGTGCGGCGGAAACTTTGGCTTGTGGTACAGGAGCTTGTGCCGCTATGGTTTCTTTTCGCCAGCTGGGTGAAGTGGGCGATTCGGTAACGGTTTCTTTACCTGGTGGTGATTTACTAATTGAGTGGAGTGGCGAGAGCAACTCTCCTGTCTGGATGAGCGGCCCTGCAACAATGGTATTTGAAGGAGTAATTAATGCCTGATTTAGTTAAACATATTCAAGCCGAAGAGGTGGCAGAATACTTAAATAGTAATCGTGAGTTTTTTCATGTTTTCCCTGATTTATTAAATGAATTAACGGTTTCACACCCTAGAACTGGCAAAACGGTTTCTTTGTTAGAGCGACAAGTTGTACAGCTACGTGAGCAGCGTGACGCATTGAAAATTGAGGTGGATGCTTTAAAAGATGCGGCTGGAACAAACGGACTGCTATTGCATAAGGTTTATCAATTAACCAATGAATTGTTAGCAACCGAAACCGAGCAACAAGCGGTGGAGGTGATTTATGAGCGGATGCAAAATTTGTTTGAGGTGGAGCATGTTGCTTTAATGTCTTGGGATATGCCCTTGCATAATATAGAAGGTATTAATCAATTAGGCATGAGCCAGACTTGGGCGCAAACACTAAAGGAAACTTTGCAAGTAGCAACGCCAGTTTGCGGTTTGTTAGAAGATGATTGGCAAAAGGGGTTGTTTAGCACCAGCCAAAGAATGGAATCGGTTTGTCTTATTCCATTAGGAAAACACAAAATATGGGGTGTGTTGGCATTAGGAGCTACCAGTAACCGCTTTAGCCCAGAGCTAGGCACGTATTTCCTTGAAATAATGGGTAATATGATAACGGCTAGGTTGAATAGATTGTTTTAAGTTGTCTTAAGTTGTCTCACAGGGGGGCACCCCTGGTGATTTTTGACCTTGGGAGGGTTTTTAATATCGGTTCGGACACTTTTAATAATATTTTGTCCTAATTGTGAGTATAATCTGTCCTATGTCACTAGATACTACTTCATCAAATACTGATTTAAAGAAAACGTTACTTGGTTATTTAAAACAGTCAACTAAGCCCGTTATTCTTGCAGAGCTTTTGGCTTTTATTGAAGAAAGAGTTTCTGAACGCACGCTAAGGCGTTGGTTAGCTAGTTGGGTGGCAGCAGGGTTGGTTGCTAAAACAGGTAAAACTCGGCTTAGTAAATATTACTATATTCACCCAAAGACAGAGGCTCCAGTCGCTAGTTTTTTATTGTCTGTTCCTAGCTCTCGCCGTCAGGCGGTTTTGTCACAAATTCGTGATGTTTGGACGCATTCCTCAACAGCTATTGAGGGCAATACTTTCACGCTAGGCGATACTTTTGAGCTTTTAGAATATGGACTAACAGTCTCTGGAAAGCCTATTGTTGAGCATCAAGAAGTGATGGGGCATGCTAAAGCAATTGATTTAATTTATGCTCAAGTTAGCCAAGATCAAGTCGTTTCAAAACAATTTATTTGTGATCTACACAAGGCGGTGCAAACAGAAAGAGTGGTAGATATTTATAAGCCAATGGGTGATTGGAAGCTAGAACCCAACGGATGTAATGCGATGGACAAAAATCAAAAACATGTTTATATTGAATATGCACACCCTATGCATGTCGATAAACTGATGTCCGAATGGATGGATTATTTGAATGGTTTGGACTATTCAACGATTAACGTAAACTCGGCAGCTGAAATTTATGCTAAGCTTCATCTTGGTTTTGTGCATATTCACCCTTTTTGGGATGGAAATGGTAGACTTGCTAGGTTGTTGGCTAATATTCCTTTGTTAAAAGCAGGTTTGCCACCGCTAGTGATTAACCAACAAAGTCGCCAAAAATATATTCGATGCTTGGCAAGGTATCAAATAGAAGCGGGTAGGATTTCAACCAAAACTGGAGTTTGGCTGGGAGGTGTTTCGTTTAATGATTTTACAGAGCTTTGTAGTCAAAATTATAAGCAGACTCAAAGCATCATTTTAGATGCACAGTAATTATTTAATAAGAGGAATTTAGCTATGAGTATGGATTTAGCAAATAGAATTAAAACAGAAGCGAAGAAACTTAAGATAACTCAAATTATGATTGCAAATAAAGTGGGGAAAACTAAGGGAGCAATCAACCAGTGGTTTACAGGAAGAAGTAAGCCTAATAAGGCTAATTTAGTTATTCTGGCAGAAATGTTAAAAGTAACCCCTGAATATTTACAAAATGGAGAAGATAAAGAAGCAGGCGGTGAAAATAAAGAAAGCGTGCCAGAAAAAAATAACGCCTTTCAAAGACCAACCGATGAGTTTCGCAGAAGGTTGTAGTCCTTCTTAGAGTACTACCCACCTCTGGCGATTTTTACCCTAGGGCATAAAGGGGTTTTAAGAGCTTTGCATAAACTTTTCAATTCGGTCAAGGGCGTTTATTAAGTTGTCCATGCTGGTTGCAAAGGATATTCTTAAATGTTTGTCTGCACCAAAGGCAGAACCTGGTACTACTGCAACTTCTACCTGTTCTAAGATAGCGGTTGCCATGTCGGCATCGGTTGTAAAGCCTTTTTGTTGCATGGCCTTTTCTATATTCATAAAAGCATAAAAAGCACCGTCGGCATGAATACATTTGAAACCAGGTATTTGGTTAATGCGTTCTACTACAAATAGGTGGCGTTTTTTGAACTGGGTTAGCATGGTTTGAATACATTCTTGCGAACCATTTAAGGCTTCAACCGAGGCATATTGCGAAATTGAGCAGGGGTTAGAGGTGCTTTGTGATTGTACTTTTCGCATGGCAGCGATTAAATCAACTGGACCTGCCGCGTAACCAATTCGCCAACCGGTCATGGAGTAGGCCTTTGATACACCGTTCATTACTATGGTTCTGTCGGCTAGCTCTGGGCTGACTTCTAGTATATTGGTGAAGGTTTTTTCTCTTAATATAATGTGTTCGTACATGTCATCAGAGGCAATAATGATATTGGGGTGTTTGGCTAATAGGTCACCAATTTGTTTTAGTTCTTCGGCACTATAAATTGCCCCCGTTGGGTTTGATGGGCTGTTTAAAACCAGTAGTTTTGTTTTGCTGGTTATGGCATCTGCTAATTGTTTGGCACTTATTTTAAACCCTTGCTCTATGCCTGCTTCTACGATAACGGGTTCGCCACCAGCTAATAACGTCATATCGGGATAAGATACCCAATAAGGAGCAGGGATAATTACTTCATCACCATCGTTTAATACTGCTTGACATAAATTATAAAAGCTTTGCTTGCCACCAGATGAAACTAAAATTTGATTGGCTTGATAGCTTAAGTGGTTGTCTCTTTTAAATTTGGCAATAATAGCATCTTTTAATTCAGGAATACCATCTACGGCGGTATAGCGTGTTTTTTCGCTTTCTATCGCTTTAATCCCCGCCGTTTTAATGTGTTCTGGTGTGCCAAAATCGGGTTCGCCAGCACCTAAACTAATAATGTCTTTACCTGCTTGTTTTAATTCTGCTGATTTTGCCGTAATGATTAAGGTTAAAGAAGGTTTTACACGGTTTACGCGCTTAGATAGTCTAGTCATGGTTTAGGCTCTTTTTATTTTAATTAGATAGGGTAAAATAACCTGTTCAGTTTACCAAAAGATAGACTCTTTATGAAAAAAACATTCCAACTAAGTTCTCCTTATCAACCAGCGGGTGACCAACCTAAAGCAATTTCTCAGCTGGTAGAAGGGCTTGAAGATGGTGAGGCTTTTCAAACCTTGCTTGGTGTGACGGGTTCTGGTAAGACGTTTACGATGGCAAATGTCATTCAACGCTCAAAACGCCCTGCCATTATTATGGTGCATAACAAAACATTAGCGGCACAAATTTATGGCGAAATGAAGGGGTTTTTCCCGAATAATGCGGTGGAATATTTTGTTTCTTATTTTGATTATTTTCAGCCAGAAGCTTACGTGCCTGCCTCAGACACTTATATCTCAAAAGATTCTTCGGTTAATGACCAAATACAACAGCTTAGATTGTCGGCAACCAAATCGTTGTTGGAGCGGGAAGATGTGATTTTGATTGCCACGGTTTCTGCTATTTATGGTTTGGGAGATCCAAAACAATTTTTAAGCATGATTTTACAGATGCGTACTGGCGATGTTGTTTCACAACGGGATATTTTAAAGCAGTTAACGCTGATGCAATATACCCGTAACGATATTGAACTGTGGCGTGGAACTTACCGCGTGCGTGGAGATGTAATTGATATTTTTCCTGCCGAATCAGATGAATATGCCATTCGGATAGAAGCTTTTGATGATGAGATTGAAGCGTTCGCTTGGTTTGATCCTTTAACGGGCGAGGTAATTAGCCGTCCTAGCCGAATTACTATTTACCCAAAATCTCACTATGTCACCCCGCAAGAAAAAATTCTTAGCACCTTAGAGAAAATTAAAGCGGAGCTAAAAGATAGGTTGGCTGAATTACGTGAGATGGATAAGTTGGTTGAGGCACAGCGATTAGAAGAGCGAACTAAGCTTGATATTGAGATGATGCAAGAGATAGGTTATTGTTCGGGCATTGAAAATTATTCACGCTATTTGTCGGGCAGAGAGTCAGGCGAAGCACCGCCTACTTTGTTAGATTATTTACCCAAAAATGCGATTATGTTTATTGATGAAAGTCATGTAACTGTGCCGCAAATTGACGGTATGTATAAAGGCGACCGTTCGCGTAAAGAGAATTTAGTAAACTATGGTTTTAGGTTGCCTTCGGCTTTAGACAATCGCCCAATGCGTTTTGATGAGTTTGAAAACATTATGCCACAAACTATTTTTGTATCGGCAACTCCTGGTAAGTATGAATCAGAAAAAGCCTCAAAAACAGTCGAACAGGTGGTAAGACCGACAGGTTTACTTGACCCTATTATTGAAGTACGCCCCGCCAGTACCCAGGTAGATGATTTGCTAGGTGAGATTGGCTTGAGAACGGAAAAACAAGAACGAGTTTTGGTGACGACTTTAACCAAAAGAATGGCAGAAAATTTAACAGAATATTTAGAAGATCATGGTGTGCGGGTACGTTATTTACACTCTGATATTGATACGGTGGAACGAATTGAAATTATTCGAGATTTAAGACTGGGCGAGTTTGATGTGCTGGTTGGGATTAACTTATTAAGAGAGGGTTTGGATATTCCAGAAGTGTCTTTAGTGGCTATTTTAGATGCCGATAAAGAAGGGTTTTTACGTTCGGAAAGGGCGTTAATTCAAACTATTGGGCGTGCCGCTAGAAATATAAATGGTAAGGCTGTTTTGTATGGTGATAAGGTTACTAAGTCAATGCAACTAGCGATTGATGAAACGCAAAGACGGCGTGAAGCACAGAAGGTTCATAATAAACTACATAATATTACGCCACAAGGGTTGAGCAAAAAAGTAACTGATATTTTAGAAGATTCGCCCTACGCTCAAAAACCAAGCATAACCGCTAAAGGGAAAGCTCTGAAGGTCGCAGAAGGGAGCGGCGAGTATTTATTAGAGCCAGGCAAAAAAATGACTCCTGCCGAGTTGGGTTCGGCAATTAAAATAATGGAAAAGAAAATGTATAAAGCGGCTAAAGATTTGAATTTTGAGTTGGCAGCTCAGTTACGTGATGATGTGAAGAAATTAAAAAACAAGATGGTTGGCGTAGGTACTTTGCAAAGTTAATATAAAGTTGATTTTGGAAATGCTGTAAAATACAGAACATAAAATCTAGTTCGTTAGGAAGTAAATACATGTCTGACACAAATCG
>ACQI01000092.1_pt1 | contig 14367 bp, 16 predicted proteins | sample 268348 | NCBI WGS metagenome assembly ACQI01 (sample SAMN02954306, study PRJNA37895) | hydrothermal vent metagenome | biome: aquatic; feature: Lost City hydrothermal field; material: chimney biofilm; isolation source: Lost City hydrothermal chimney biofilm | collected 2005-07-27
CATAAAAAATCATCAGTTGCAAGTTGACATTCTAAAACAATGTTACCGTCAAATACTAGATTACTTAGCAATTGGAAAAAAGTGGTAATTAGCAGTAATGGCAAAGCTAAGAAGCTAACAAATGGTACGGCGACTAAGTTAGCAAATAAACTGGTCATAGGAATTTGTTAAAAATAAAAAGCCAAGGAGGGCATTAATCCTAAGGTTAAAACCAGCTGTATAATCCATAATTTATGCCAGTTAGATTGCTTTTTTATCCAACTATTGTCTAAGGCTATAAAAATAAGGACGACTGCACCAAAAGATAACCAAAAACCCGTGCTTAGTACCGACATAGGTTCCCAAATAATGACCAGCAGAGCTGCTAAACTTAAAGCCGACCAAGGTTGAAATTTTCGGTCCAACCAAATGAAACTTAAAAACACCAGCAACATAATCCAAGCACGCTGGGTAGGAATGGCTGCCCCAGAAATAACCAAGTACAAAGCACTAATTACTAACACTCCCAATAGAGAAAATTTTATTTTAGGAATAGACTGCACTCGATTGCTTATAGCTCGGACAGGAAACCTTATCAACAATTTCCATAGCAAACCAAACAGCAAAAAAGCAATCATGGCAATAATACCGACATGCAAGCCCGAAATTGCCATCAAGTGTATCGTGCCTGTTTTTTGTAACATTTCCCATTGAGCGGTGGTTATTTCACTTTTATCGCCAATAAGCAGTGCTAAATACAAGCCTTTAAATGATGAGTTTTTAAACAAGTGGCTTAATTGCTGTCTTAACTTAAAACGCCAACCACCATCACTATCTTCAATCATCTTGGTAAAATTTTCTTGATGAAGAACATAGCCTTTTGCGGCTATATCTTGGGTAAATAAATAGCGTTCGTAATCAAAAGCTCCAGGGTTTAATAGACCATGGTTAACCTTTAATTTAACGGGTAATTGCCAAATTTGACCTGGTTTTAAGCTCGGCAAGCTAGCTTTTTTATTGCTATACCAGCTTAGCTCAACAAGTGCTTCACGCTTTAGACTGTCGCCACTATTTATCTCTGACTCTTCTGTTAACTTTGAAATATGGCTAATTAACAAAGTAACCTTAACCATCTCTGTTCCAAAAGAAGAGGTTTTGTAGCTAGGTAAACCCTGTATTTTGCCCTGAACCAATAGGTTTACATTCAAATTTTGATTATTTATAACCGGCGCAACTGTATTATTAACAAAAGCCCAACCAAGACCCAAACTAAAAGCCAATAAATAAGTTAATGAGTAGTTCAATACAGACTTATTTAAAAATCTTGTATTTTGCCTACTAAAGGTTTGTATAATGCTTTGGGTAACGAGCAACGATACACCTGTTAAGACAAGCACAATAAAAATTTTATAAAAAGTAGAAGTTAAAGAAACAGGGAGCTGGTAAAAAACCAAAACTCCTAAAGTAACTAGAGCTACAAAATGTCGGAATAAATGTTGGAATAAATATTGAAACATGGCAAAAAAACTCATTCAAAAATACATACCCAATCCTAAAAAAATAAAGAATATTAAAAGTATAGGTATTTTATCTCAGTGGCTAGGTGACCCCAATTTATGGCACATACATAGACACAATACGGCTAAATCATTTTCTATTGGCTTGTTTTGGATGGCTATCCCAATGCCTTTTCAAATGATTCCTGTAGCTATTTGTGCCATACTGATGCGTGCTAACCTGCCGTTAAGTCTTGCTTTAGTGTGGATAAGCAACCCTTTTACAATGGCTCCTATTTTTTATTTTAACTATAGGGTAGGCTCTTACCTACTAGGTTTAATCCTGATGCATCACTAAGTTTTGAAATGAGTTGGCACTGGTTAACCCATACACTAGGTGATTTATGGGTTCCCTTATTCGCAGGAAGCTTTCTTGTAGGATCTACCTTGGCAATTACTAGCTACTTTAGCCTGCATTTATTTTGGCGCTTTAATGTAGTTAGCCGTTGGAAAACTCGTAGAAATAAACGCAACTAATGAGTCAAAACCCCTAGACTTTAGCAGACGGCTTCCTTCTCGCTCATTTTTTCTAACCTTTCTACTACTTTAAAATAAACTGAACCAGCTGGATACGAACCTCTTTCATCCATTTTTCCAGCAGGAGCTTGCATAAATAATTCTAAAGCCTGTTCAATATGAGCTATTGCATAAATATGAAACTGTCCGTCTTCAACCGCTTTGCGTACTTCGACACTTAACATTAGGTTTTGTACATTGGCTTCTGGAATAACAACACCCTGTTTACCCGTTAAACCTAATTCCTTACAAACTCGATAAAATCCTTCTATTTTTTCATTTACCCCGCCTATTGGTTGAATAGCACCAAACTGATCCATTGAACCCGTAATAGCAAGTTGCTGGGATAAAGCGACTCCTGATAAAGATGAAATTAAAGCTAATAATTCTGCACTAGAAGCACTGTCTCCATCAATCCCCTCGTAAGATTGCTCCATTACCAAAGAAGCAGAAAAACCATAAGACTTGTTTTTCATAAAACAGCTTCTTAAATAACCCGATAAAATCAGCATGCCCTTGGTATGAATAGGTCCTGCCATTTCAATTTCTCGCTCTATGTCCATCACACCTTCATCACCAGCTGATGCCTGAGCGGTAATACGAACAGGTTGACCAAAAGACTGCCTGCCAATGGTTAATACTGTTAAAGCATTAATTTGCCCTATGTGTTTGCCTGTAACATCAATTTTTATCTGTTTATCGGCAATGGATTGGTGATAATAATCCTCCATCATTCCCGTATGAAACTGCCTTTGCAATAGAACAGATTCAATGGTATTTCTAGTCACTGCCTGCTGGTTATTAGCTCGTGCGTAGGCATGTCCTTCGGATAAAACATCTCTCAAGGCCGCTTTGTTGGTATAAAGTCGGTTATTGGCTTCTGCCATTCTTGCAGCAAATTCAATTAAACGATCGTAAGCCGAGGTTTCTGTCGGAAGCAGATCCCAATTTTCAGTCTCCAAAGCCAACTGTTGAGCTAAAACCATTTCATGCTCTGATGTCCTTTCTAACTCACTTTCAAAAACCACTTCTACCTTAAATAAACGATTAAACTGACTGTCTATATCTTGTAACGCATAAAAATGAGATTTCCTTCCCAGCATGACCAAAGTAACATCTAATGGAAAATCGGGAAGATGGTAAGGAATAACACTGCTGGCAGAGGGAATTTCAAAAGTTAATTTTTTGCTCATTAAAGCCGCTTTCAAATTACTCCATATTTCAGGATCTTTTAAAATAGACTCTACATTTAACATCAAATAACCACCAGAAGCTTTTTGTAACAAGCCTGCTTGATGGTTCATTGCTAAACTAACCGTATCGGTTGCATTCGCACTAGCAGAGTTAATGGTATAACCAAATAACTTAGGCATAGAAACATTAGGTTCATAAATAACAGGGGCTTTAGAAGATTCCTTGTGATCGACCAATAAATTCACTTTAAAAATAGCCAAGGCAGATGATTCACTTATTATATTTTCACCACCAGCTTGAGAGACACTGGTTACCTGCTCGGCAGATTGTTCCCAAAACAAATGTAACTTGTTGATAACAGCATCTTTTAAGGCTTTAAGATAATCATTGATGCCAGCAGAATCTTCAAATTTAACCAACAAAGACTTGATTAAAGGAGTTAAATAATCATTTGCCACCTCGGTATTTAACTTCTTACCAGCATCCAAGTATTCATGCTGTAAAAAAGGAAATTTTGTTAAACCTTTGTTTAATTTTTCTTCCACTAGTTCAAAGGCATCTAAAAACTTTTCTTGCAGAGTTTTATCAAGTTTATCTAAATTTTGCATGCGAATTTTTTCGCCATTGACAATAGCGGAAATAAGAAAGCTATTTTCTGTTTGTGCAATATCTACATCTAATTTATCGGCCAATTCATAAGCGGGTTTAAGCGCTTCTTTTTGACCTTGTGCTAAGTTATTATCGAGATGCTGACTTTTTAGTTGATAAGCATGTCCATCATAAATAATAGGAAGTTGTTCTTTTATCTGACTTATAAACTCTTCTATTGCAACTTTAAATAAGTGCCCTGTCCCACCCTCTAAATATAAATACTGAGTCTTATAAGCTTCACTAAAATCGGATACTAACACCACATCTTTTGGTTTCTTTTTGCGTAACGCAGCCTCACGAAGCAATGTTTTACACATACCTATTCGCCCAATACCATGTTCTCCTGTAATAAAAAAATGGTTTTGATTTCTTTTTAAATGGAGTCCAAAATTAAGCGACTGGTAAGCACGGGGATGAAAACGTTTCATAAAAAGCTTTTCATCAACTATTTTTTGTTCGAACTCTACAGGATTGATAAGGGTGTGGCGATAAAGCTGGTCAACAGAAAGTTTTTGCATTAGGCTAGGTTGTCTTTTTTATTATAATTTAAGCAAGAATACCATAAAAAACGCTCAATTCAAATATAGAGCCTAATCGGCGGTTGTTTCGCCAACCTTCGAACCAAATCAGACAAGGTAACCACCCCCAGTAATTTTCCATGCATTCCTTCAATTAAGATACAGCTAATTTTATATTCCGACATTACCATCGCAATTCTTCTAATATCGGTTTTAGCTTGTGTGGCAATTACCTTGGGATCCATTAAATCTCTGACTTTTCTAGAATTAACTCCCTCCAAAGACCCATCATGTGCCACAATAGTTTTTTGTAAAATATCACGACTTGATATCACCCCGACCAAAGCTTCTCTGTTATCGAAGACCACGATATGATTAATATCTTTTTCCTGCATCAATTCCCACGCGTGGTGAATAGGTTCATCTGCCTGAATAGAAACCACATTCCTACTCATAATATCACCCACAAACACTACTGGCTGACCTTGGTTTGCATCCGCATTATTTTGGTACTGAGCAATGGCATTGTTTGATAAGTTAGAGCCAGACCTACCTTGTATCAGATTCTCTTGATCCAGAGCAGACTCACCAAAAGCTGGAGAAGACTTTGGCTTGGTAACCTTCATCATATCTGTTTGGAATTGTGGGACAGATAATGCTCTTTGACCGTCTTGGGAATAGATTGAGAACATAATTAATCAACTTTTTAATTGAAAAAAACTATTAATCTAGTATACTTTTTACAAACTATTTTATAAACTATTTTTTGCACTATATTAAAGGATTTTCATGTCAGTACTAGTCACAAAACAAGCACCAGATTTTACTTCAGCAGCGGTTTTAGCAGATGGAACTATTGTTGATGACTTTAACTTAAAGTCTCATATTGCAGGGAAATATGCAGTGGTGTTCTTTTATCCACTAGACTTTACTTTTGTTTGCCCATCCGAAATATTGGCTTTTGACCACCGTGTTGAAAAATTCAAATCGTTAAATTGTGAAGTAATTGGTGTTTCAGTTGATTCTCAATTTACTCATAATGCTTGGAGAAATACTCCAGTAAACGAAGGTGGTTTAGGTCCGGTAAAATTCCCACTCGTTGCTGACTTAGGTGGTTCAATCATGGAAGCTTATGGCGTAGCTCACCCTGCAAATATCGCGTTACGCGGAGCTTTCTTAATTGATGACAAAGGCGTAGTTCGTCACCAAGTGGTTAACGATTTACCACTTGGTCGTAATGTAGATGAAATAGTCAGAACATTAGACGCACTTCAATTTCACGAAGCACATGGCGAAGTTTGCCCTGCTGGTTGGAACAAAGGCGATGAAGGAATGAAAGATACTCCTGATGGTGTTGCTGAATACCTAGCAAAAAATGCTGATAAACTATAATTAATAAAATAAAACTTTATTAATTCACATAAAAAGGCTGTCATAACGACAGCTTTTTTTTTACTACTCAGCTTCAAAAGTTCAAGGTCTTTAATACTATGCTACAACAACTTTCAGCCTATCAACAACGTGTTAATAAAGCACTTGATCTTTTTTTAACAAGACACCAGATTGATTACGACCCTCTTCTTGCAGAAGCAATTCGTTATGCAACGCTCAACAATGGAAAGCGAATTAGACCCGCTTTAATCTATGCAATGGGAGATGCCCTAAATATTCCTTTAGAAAAACTTGATAGCTCTGCAGTTGCAATTGAATTAATGCATAGCTACTCTTTAGTGCATGATGACCTACCAGCAATGGATGATGACAACCTAAGACGAGGACAAGAGACTTGCCATATAAAATATAACGAATACACCGCTATATTAGTAGGTGATGCACAACAAACGCTTGCTTATGAATGCCTTAGCAACGATAAAAAATTAACTGATGCAAGCAAAATTAAAATTATTCAATTACTTAGCCAAGCCAGCGGAGCTAAAGGAATGATTGGCGGTCAATTTAGTGACATGCAATCGGCAGGAATATTAGCCAACCTGCCAGAGCTTGAACGCATGCACAATATGAAAACAGGTGCGTTGATTAAAGCCGCACTGTTAATTGGAGCCTGTCAAAGCGAGCTTTTTTGCCAAAAATCGCCAGGGGTGGCCCTGTTTGGAGACAAAATAGGGCTGGCTTTTCAAGTTCAAGACGACATTATTGACATTGAATCCAGCACCGAAACACTCGGTAAAACAGCGGGCAAAGACCAAGAAGAAAATAAATCAACCTACCCTAAATTATTGGGCTTAAAGTCAGCTAAAAAACTTCGCGATGACTTAATTGCGAGCGCCTTAGCCATTTTAAAAGAGAACCAAATTGACTCTCCTTTTTTAATTGAGCTGACGAAATATATTAGTCAAAGAGTTAAGTAACTATCAGGCTCAGATTATTGCTATAATTGCCCACTATTATTTTTTAGACGATGGATTTATGGCTCAACAATTTATATTAAAAACCCTACTAGATTTTGCCGCTGCTCACTCTCTTAAAGACTACCCTGGCGACTGTGCAAAATTACATGGTCATAACTGGAAGGTTGAAGTTGAAGTTATCGGTTCTGAATTAAACTCTATAGGCATGGTTATAGACTTTAAAGAAATAAAAAAGCAAGCGAAAGAAACCATTGACGAGTTAGACCACTCCTACTTAAATGACCATCCACACTTTAAAAACACCAACCCCACTGCTGAAAACATTGCTCAATACCTATTCCGCAATATTCAAACAAAAATAGAAAATTCTACCGTAAAAATGCACCGCTTAACTATCTGGGAAAATGATAGGAATTGTGTAATTTATAGCGAGTAAAGCACTTTATGTTACACTTAACCTCAACTGAAATACTCATTTTTTCTGCTGTTTTTGGCTTACTTATGGGTAGTTTTTTATCCATGCTCACCTGGCGACTTCCAAGGATAATGGACTTAGATGGCACTGAACAATTCAAAAAAATCTCGGTTTCCAGGTCAGCCTGCCCCAGTTGCCAAACCCCGCTAACGTGGAAACAACTCTTCCCTCTTTTTAGCTGGTTAATAAGCAAGGGAAAATGCCAACATTGTCAAACAAAAATATCAGCAAGGTATCCTCTAATAGAACTAACTACCGCTATATTTACCGTAGTTAGCATTAGCCTTTACGGTCTTACTATAGAAGGTTATTTAGCCGTATTATTTAGCTACTTTATTATTACCATTTCAGTTATTGACCTAGAGCATCATCTAATATTAGACAACTTAAGCCTACCGCTTTTATGGATAGGGTTACTAATCAACACCCAATCAATTTACACCACGCCAAGTTCTGCTATTTTTGGAGCGGTACTTGGTTATATGATTTTATGGAGCATATTTCAGTTATTTAAAATGATTACAGGAAAAGAAGGAATGGGCTTTGGCGACTTTAAATTTCTTGCCGCACTAGGAGCTTGGTTTGGAGCAGATGCCATTGCACAAATTATTCTGATTGCATCTGTATCGAGTGTATTGGTTGCCGTTTTATTGTTAGCGATAAAGTCTAAATCTATACAGTCTCAAATTCCTTTTGGACCTTACTTAGCTTTAGGCGGAGTATTCACACTTGTTATGGGCAATCTAATTTAATCACAAGGTTTAAGAACCCAGCTTACCCTCGACAACATCGCAAACCTGGGTCATTTTTAAATTATTGGTTTTCACAAAATTCATTACGTACTCAAACATCTCTGGGTTTTCTTGCTCTAGCTTAGTATCTAAAACTAAACATTTTTGACCCTCATAACGCTCAGGGTGTAGTAAATCTGAATAGACTAAACGTTGAGTAGAACCATAGCTTGCCATCATAGACGCAATTCTATCTATCCAATCACTAGGGCGAAATTTATTCCCCTCTAAAGTATAACCTTCAATAATAAAACGACAGCTCATTACATTCTTCCTCAATGGCACTTAATATTTAACGAGGGGAATTCTAGCACACCCTTTTGTTTAATTTATACTATTCCCATTATTTTAATGGCATAATATGCGCCTTATATTTTTTGGCTCTGAGACTATATACAAAATGAGTAAACTGCAAACTGATGACTTGAGAATTAATACTATTACTGAAGTTAGTGCTCCTGAAAAGCTACATGAACTTTACCCAATTACAGAACAAGCAAGCAAAACCGTATATAACGCTAGGCAATCCATCAAACAAATTCTTAACGGCTCTGATGATCGCCTACTGCTAATTATAGGACCTTGCTCTATTCATGATCCAAAAGCAGCCAGAGAATATGCAAAAAAACTACTGCCTTATATTGAAAAACACCGCAATGAACTTTTAATTGTTATGCGCGTTTACTTTGAAAAGCCTAGAACCACTATTGGCTGGAAAGGATTAATAAACGACCCTAATTTAGACAACTCTTTTGAAATAAATAAAGGTTTAAAAGAAGCGCGCTCTTTATTAGTTGATATTAATGACTACGGGGTTCCTTGTGGAACAGAGTTTTTAGATTTAATTTCACCACAATATATTGCCGACCTTATTTCATGGGGAGCAATTGGTGCAAGAACCACAGAAAGCCAAGGGCATAGAGAACTTGCTTCTGGTGTATCTTGCCCAATTGGTTTTAAAAATGGAACCGATGGTGGTTTTAAAATTGCATCTGATGCGATTGGTGTTGCCAATAATCCGCATATATTTTTATCCTTAACCAAACAAGGCAAATCGGCGATTTTTTCTACCACAGGAAACCCCGATTGCCATATTATTTTACGCGGCGGTAACGATGGGCCAAACTACCAAGCTAAATATGTACAACAAGCGGTTAGTAGCCTAAAAAGTGCCAAAGTACAAACCAAGTTAATGATTGATTGTAGCCATGCCAATAGCCAAAAAAAGCACACAAATCAATTAATTGTTGCCCAATCTATTTATGAACAATTAGCAGATGGTGAAAACAACATTATGGGAGCAATGGTAGAAAGCAATCTTGTTGAAGGACAACAATCGGTTGATTGTATTGGAAACCTTGTGTACGGACAAAGCATAACCGATGCTTGTATTCACTGGGAAGACAGCTTAGATGTAATGGAAATTTTAGCAAAAGGCGTACAACAACGCCGTGCTAAAAATTCTTAAAGCCTAAAAATGTTTAAAGCCCAAGGACTCTAAACTTAGCTTAGAGTCTGCATTATCTAATCCGGTCAATTTCATTTCTGCCTTTTCTCCTGCCACAATCCTGCCGATGCAAGTTAATTTTATTTGACAGAACTCCTCTACAGCAACCAATAATTTTCGCTTTGATGCGGGCAAAGTAAAACAAAGCTCATAGTCATCTCCACAAATAATTGGAAATAATTTATCTTTTGTAGAAGAAAGGTAATGCTTTAAATCCGCATTCAAAGGTATTTGATTATAATTTATCTCCGCAGACACTTTAGAGCTGGTTAAAATATGTTGAATATCTGCCAACAGACCATCAGATAAATCAATCATACTGTTTGCCACACCTTGTAACGCCAAACCCAACTCAACTCTTGGTTTAGGCTGGTTAAGCTCTAAAATACAACTGGCTTCATTTTTAAGTACAAAACCTTTTGGTAAGGTATTTAACACCGATTTTAAGCCCAGCCCAGCCGTGCCTAAATTACCAGAAACAAAAATATCATCGCCCACTTTAGCATTACTACGTAAAATTGACTCACCTGGTTTTACCCAACCATTCGCCGTAATAGTAATGCTTAAAATATCAGATTTGGTGGTATCTCCACCGACCAAAGGAATATTATAAATATTTGCTAAAGTTGCTAACCCTCTTGCAAATTCGGTTAGCCATTCTTTATTATTCAAATGCTTAGGCAAACTTAATGCTAAAGAATAAAAAGCGGGGGTCGCCCCCATTGCCGCCAAATCGCTAAGATTAACCGCTAAAGATTTCCAACCAATAAAATAAGCAGAAGTTTGTGCAGGAAAATGAACATTTTCAATAGAAGTATCGGTAACGACCACTAGTTGTTGATTAGCTGGAGGAGTTATAACCGCCCCATCATCACCAATTCCAATTTGCTTACTCTTACAAGAACTGTCATTGGATTGGGGAAACGATAGCGACTTAAAGTAAGCGTCAATGATAGAAAATTCTGAAGCCATGCTTTTAAAACTAACCCTGTATTTCTACAGCTCGTAACGACTTAGCTAGTTTATCTAAAATACCATTAATATATTTATGACTGTCTTCTGCCCCAAAGCTCTTTGCTAGCTCAACAGCTTCATTTATCACCGCTTTATAAGGAATAGATACCGAATTTTTTAGCTCAAACGCACCTATTCTTAAAATCGCTTTTTCTACAGGGTTAATTAAAGATATTTTTCGATCCAGGTACTCACCATATAATTCATCAAGTAAATCTGCACTATTTGTGACACCATTCACTAAGTCATTATAAAGATCTATATCCGAGCCTGCAAGACGTTCTTGTTCATTGAACTGTTTGGTAATATCATGCATACTTGATGCATTTAATTGCCATTGGTATAGTGCTTGTAAAGCAACTCTTCTTGACAAGGTTCTAGGACTAAAAGGCTTTATATCCTCTTTAATTTCCTCGCCTTCGCCAGGTTTAAAATCGAATTTCATCTATTATTTCTCTTCGAACTGTCTTAAAACATTAACGGTTTCAATTACCGCAAGCGTACATTCTTCGCCTTTATTGCCCGCTTTAGTTCCTGCTCTTTCAATAGCTTGTTCAATAGTATCAACGGTTAAGACACCAAAAGAAATTGGCACGCCAGTATTTAAAGCGACCTGACCAATCCCTTTGACGCACTCACCAGCAACATATTCAAAGTGCGGTGTTCCGCCTCTAATAACTGCACCAATAGCAACAATTGCATCATACTTGCCCGTTTTTGCCATTTTTTGAGCCACAACAGGAATTTCAAAAGCACCAGGCACCATAACTTGTTCGATATTGTCTACTGACCCACCGTGGCGAACAATCGTATCAACAGCTCCTTTAACCAAACTATCTACAATAAAGCTATTAAAACGCCCTACAACTAAACCAATTTTCATATCTTCAACGGTTAAATTACCTTCGATCATATTCATTTTATTAATCCTTTTTATCTATATATTCTACAACTTCTAGACCAAATCCGCTAAGAGCAGTCATTTTAGAAGGAGAGCCAATGACTCTTAATTTACTCAACCCTAAATCAGATATAATTTGAGCACCTAGTCCAAACGTTTTTGCATCATCATCAATTAAAGTATCCGGTGCGGTTACCCCTAAATCTTTTAACTGAAAAGCTTGTATTTTTTTCAATAAATCAGAACCTTCATCATGCTTATTAAGCACCACTATCACCCCTGATTTATAAGTTGATATTTGCTTCATTGCTTGTCGTAACGACCACTTGCAATCTTCTCTTTTTGAACCGAACAAGTCACACATCGTATCTGACATATGTACTCTAACCACTACTGGTTCATCCGTTGCAATATCGCCAAAGGTCAAAGCAAAATGGGCGTGCTGATCAATTGCATCTTCATAACCAATTAAATTAAAATCGCCAAATTCGGTTGGTAATTTACAGGATGATACTCGCTCAATTGTTTTTTCATTTTGTAACTTATATTCAATTAAATCGGCAATCGTGCCTATTTTAAGATCATGCTCTTTAGCATAACTTTCAAGGTCATCTCTACGAGCCATAGAACCATCTTCATTCATAATTTCTACAATAACAGATGCTGGTTCAAAACCCGCTAAACTAGCCAAGTCACAACCCGCTTCGGTATGCCCTGCTCTGGTTAACACCCCGCCGGGTTGTGCCATTAATGGAAAAACATGACCAGGAGTAACAATATCTTTCGGACTAGCATTTTCAGCCACTGCCGCTAGAATAGTAACAGCCCTATCTCCAGCAGAAATCCCCGTTGTTACCCCTTTAGCGGCCTCAATAGAAACGGTAAAATTCGTACCATGCGGATCTTGATTGTCGATAACCATTAACGGTAAGTGCAATTGGTTACAACGTTCACGCGTCATGGTTAAGCAAATTAACCCACGACCATACTTAGCCATAAAATTAATATCTTCAGCCGTTACCGTAGCTGCAGGAACTAATAAATCGCCTTCGTTTTCACGGTCTTCATCATCCATAAGAATGACCATTTTTCCTGCTTTATAATCTTCAATTAATTCTTCTATTGAGTTGAGTTTCATCTTTAAATAAATCCATTTTTAGCCAACATGGCTTCTGTAACATTACTTTTAGGGGTAGAATTTTGCTCTACATTCATCATACGTTCTAAATATCTTGCTAACAAATCCACCTCTAAATTAACCTGTGAACCAATGGTTAAATTAACAATAGTTGTTTTTTGTTTGGTATGGGGAACAATATTAACATCAAATACATTAGACTCAACTCCATTTACCGTTAAGCTGATACCATTAATACAAATAGAGCCTTTTTCTGCAATATATTTGGCTAAATTAGCAGGGGCTTTAATCTGGTAACGTGAAGAACGGGCTTCTTGCAAAATAGAAACCACCTCGCCGACACCATCAACATGCCCAGAAACCAAATGCCCGCCTAACCTATCTTGTAGCCTAAGAGCTTTTTCTAAATTAACAGACGAACCCACCGTTAAAGCACCTAAAGTAGTTACCTTTAAACTTTCTGAAGAAACATCAGCAACATAAAAATTAGCACCTAGCTCAATTGCGGTTAAACATACACCGTTACAAGCTATACTGTCACCCAGTTTTACATCAGACATATCTAGCTGGTTGGTATCAATGGTATAGCGAGCATCGCCCTCTACTTGTTCAATATTAACTATTTTGCCAACACTTTCAATAATTCCTGTAAACATTACAATTACCTTTCATTTTCTGCCTAAATATCTAGAAAAAAGTTAGGTAACAACTCAATTTTTTCAGGAATATAAATATACACTTTAACCCTTTCAAAGTTGTTACATTGATTTAAACCACTTTTTTATAAACTATCGTTTTAACTCACCTGCATTATGAAATGCAAGTATTTGCTATACCTTTTATATCATTTATCATATATTCTATTTGTGGTTCTTGTACTAAGAACAAATCAAGTTCGTTTCCATCATGAAAACCTTGTATTTTTGATTTATACTTTTGTGCAATATCTATATTTTCAATTTCTTGTTTTCTAGCTTTACTAATTACCAAATACTCTAACTCTTTATCTATCCCTAAAAACTTTCTTTCAAGTAAGTTTGCAGCAATCCCCGTTGTGCTACTACCTGTAAAGGGATCTAATATCCACGCTCCTTTTTCAGTTGATGCTAAAATCAATCTTGTGAGCAAGGACAAAGGTTTTTGTGTCGGGTGTTTTTTACAACTTTTTTCCCATTGTGCAACAGCAGGTAGTCGCCAAACATCTTTCATTTGCTTGCCGTCATTCAATTGTTTCATTAATTCATAGTTAAAATAATGAGGTACTTTTGCTTCTTTTCTTGCCCAAATAACTTGCTCCGTTGAGTGCGTAAAATATCTACATGAAAAGTTAGGCGGAGGATTTGTTTTTTCCCAGGTAATTAAATTTAATATTTTAAAACCAAGTTCTGTCAGAATTTGACCTATACTAAAAATATTATGTAATGTTCCACTAATCCAAATTGTGGCGTTTGGCTTCATTTTATCTCTAACCAATGATAGCCATTTTTTATTGAATTTATTTAATTCCTCAAAGCCATGGGACTTGTCCCACTTACCCTTGTTAACACTTGTGATTTTACCATTTTTAATAGTTTGACCATCGTTCGATAAAAAATATGGAGGATCTGCAAAGACCATATCAAATTCAAATTCAAAATTAGGAAGTACCTCAAAAACATCCTCATTTAAAAGAGTAAAATTTTTATCTTGAGACTTAAAGTATGATTCAATCATTACACAAGTTCTTTTTTTACAATTTTCAGAAAATTACTTATTGAC
>ACQI01000786.1_pt1 | contig 13920 bp, 13 predicted proteins | sample 268348 | NCBI WGS metagenome assembly ACQI01 (sample SAMN02954306, study PRJNA37895) | hydrothermal vent metagenome | biome: aquatic; feature: Lost City hydrothermal field; material: chimney biofilm; isolation source: Lost City hydrothermal chimney biofilm | collected 2005-07-27
GTGATAGAACTGTTTTTTCAGCTTTTAAGCTTACAGCCGAGTAACTAAAAAATTAAGTGTTGCTTTAAATGCCAAGTTTGATGCCGAAGTAGAAATTAGTAACGAAGTAGATTCTTCACTAATTTCAGGCATAAAAATAACTGTTGGTGACTGGGCTATAGATGGCTCAGCATTGGTACAATTAGACAAACTTGGCGCAGCAATCGCCCAATAATGGAGAGACACATGCAATTGAATGCCTCTGAAATTAGCAGCTTGATCAAAGACCGTATTAAAGGTTTTGATGCAGCAGTTGAGTCTGGTAGTGAAGGAACAGTCGTTAGCATCGCTGACGGTATTGCTCTTATTCACGGCGTATCAGACGTAATGTATGGCGAGATGGTTCAATTCGATAAAGATACTTTCGGAATGGCTCTTAACTTAGAGCAAGATTCTGTTGGTGTTGTTATCCTTGGTGAATATGAACATATCTCTGAAGGTGATAAAGTTACTTGTACTTCTAAGATTTTAGAAGTACCAGTAGGACCTGAAATGATGGGTCGTATAGTAGATGCACTTGGACGTCCAATTGACGGAAAAGGCCCTATCGACGCTAAAATTAGCTCACCTATCGAACGTATCGCACCAGGTGTTATTGATCGTCAATCAGTTGACGAGCCAATGATGACTGGTATTAAATCAATTGATTCTATGATTCCTGTAGGTCGTGGTCAACGTGAGTTGATTATCGGTGATAGACAAACTGGTAAAACAGCTATCGCAGTTGATGCAATTATTTCTCAAAAAAACACTGGTATTAAATGTGTTTACGTAGCAATGGGGCAAAAAGCATCTACTGTTAACAACGTAAGACGCAAGCTAGAAGAAATGGGAGCAATGGATAACGTAGTTATCGTTGTTGCTAATGCTTCTGATCCAGCTGCTCTTCAATACATGGCTGCTTACGCAGGTTGTGCGATGGGTGAATACTATCGTGATCGTGGTGAAGATGCGTTAATTATCTATGATGATTTAACTAAGCAAGCCGAAGCATATCGTGAAGTTTCTTTATTACTTCGTCGTCCACCAGGGCGTGAAGCCTTCCCTGGAGATGTTTTCTATCTTCATAGTCGTCTTCTTGAACGTGCTGCTCGTGTAAGCGCAGATTATGTTGAAAAATTCACTAATGGTGAAGTAAAAGGTAAAACAGGTTCTTTAACCGCCTTACCAATTATTGAAACTAAAGCTGGTGATGTTTCTGCCTTTGTTCCAACCAACGTAATTTCGATTACCGATGGTCAGATTTTCCTTGAAAGTAGCTTATTTACACAAGGGATTCGTCCTGCGGTAAATGCTGGTTTATCTGTATCTCGTGTTGGTGGTGCAGCACAAACTAAAGCAATTAAAAAACTAGGTGGCGGTATTCGTCTTGATTTAGCTCAGTATCGTGAATTAGCAGCGTTTGCTCAATTTGCATCTGACCTTGATTCGGCAACGAAAGCACAACTAGAACGCGGAAAACGTGTAACAGAGCTAATGAAGCAAGCACAATATAGTCCTTTGACGGTTGCTGAAATGGCAATTTCTCTTTACGCCGCTAATGAAGGTTATTTAGACGATGTAGACGTGGATAAGGTTTTAGACTTTGAAGCAGCTCTACATGCATCTTTAAAATCTAACTATGCTGACCTAGCGTCTAAGATCAATGCTAAAGGTGGATGGGATGCTGAAATCATCACTGAAGTTAAAGCTTGTATCGAAGCGTTTAAAGCTAGCGGCGTTTACTAAGGAGTAACCCCATGGCAGTCGGAAGTAAAGAAATAAAAGCTAAAATTAGATCGGTAACGAATACCAAAAAAATCACGAAAGCGATGGAAATGGTAGCGGCCTCTAAAATGCGTAAAGCACAAGCTCGCATGGAAGCAACCCTACCTTACGTTGAAAAAGTGAAGAGAGTAATTGGGCATGTAGCTGGAGCACATCCAGAATACAAGCACCCTTACACACAAACTAGAGACACGGTTAAACGTGTTGGCTTGATTGTAATTTCTTCTGATCGTGGTTTATGTGGTGGTTTAAATTCAAATTTATTCCGTAAAGCCTTACCAGAACTGAAAACCTGGCAAGAACAAGGTGTTGAGGTAGAGTTAGCCTTAGTGGGTAACAAAGCACAAACATTTTTCCGTTCATTCGGTGGAAATGTGGTTGCCGCCGTTGCTGACTTAGGTGATGCTCCTCACATTGAAGATTTAGTAGGAACAATCAAAGTAGTGCTTGATAAGTACGATGCTGGTGAAATTGATGAAGTGTATTTAGCTTCAAATAAATTCGTCAATACCGCTACTCAAGCACCGACTGTTGCTAAATTAGTTCCGCTAGAAAGTGAAGATTCTACAGAAGCGACCCATTGGGATTATTTATATGAACCTGATGCGAAAACAGCATTGGATTTATTGATGCGTCGTTATATAGAAAGTTCAGTTTTCGGCTCTGTGGTTGAAAATGTAGCTTGTGAACAAGGTGCAAGAATGGTGGCGATGAAGAATGCTGCAGATAATGCAGGTGAAATGATCGATGATCTGAAACTGGCATATAACAAAGCACGTCAAGCTGCAATCACCGCGGAATTGTCAGAAATTGTTTCTGGCTCTTCAGCTGTTTAGATTTGAAGAATCAATAAAAGGTTTAAGATTATGAATGGAAAAATAGTCCAAATAATCGGCGCGGTAATCGACGTCGAGTTCAAAGGTGCTGATTTACCTAATATCTTTGATGCTTTAATCGTTGATGATACTAGCCTAACGCTAGAAGTTCAACAACAAATTGGAGACAGCCAAGTGCGTACAATCGCAATGGGTTCCTCTGATGGTTTAAAGCGTGGTATGGCTGTATCTAACACAGGTAAAGCGATTGAAGTACCAGTAGGTAAAGCAACACTAGGTCGTATCTTTGATGTTCTTGGTAACACCATCGATAACGCAGGTCCTGTTGACACTGAAGAAAGAAACACAATTCACCGTCGTGCACCCGCTTTTGATGAGCTATCAGCATCAAGCGAATTGCTAGAAACTGGTGTTAAAGTAATTGATTTGATTTGCCCATTCGCTAAGGGTGGTAAAGTTGGTCTTTTCGGTGGAGCTGGTGTTGGTAAAACCGTAAACATGATGGAATTAATCCGTAACATCGCAATGGAACACGCTGGTTATTCAGTATTTGCTGGTGTTGGAGAGCGTACTCGTGAAGGGAACGATTTCTACTATGAAATGGAAGAATCTGGCGTACTTGATAAAGTAGCGTTAGTTTATGGTCAAATGAATGAGCCTCCAGGTAACCGTTTACGTGTTGCTTTGACAGGTCTTACTATGGCTGAATACTTCCGTGACGAAGGTCGTGATATTCTTTTCTTCGTAGATAACATCTACCGTTACACATTAGCTGGTACAGAAGTATCTGCATTGTTAGGTCGTATGCCATCTGCGGTAGGTTATCAACCAACTCTGGCATCAGAGATGGGTATGATTCAAGAACGTATTACTTCTACTAAAACAGGTTCAATCACTTCAATCCAAGCGGTATATGTACCTGCTGATGATTTAACTGATCCCGCTCCAGCTACTACTTTTGCTCACTTAGACGCAACAGTTGTATTGAATCGTAGTATCGCTGAAACAGGTATTTATCCTGCTATCGATCCACTAGATTCAACTTCTCGTCAACTTGATCCATTAGTTGTTGGTCAAGAGCATTATGACGTTGCTCTTGGTGTTCAACAAACATTACAGCGTTATAAAGAACTTAAAGACATTATTGCTATCCTAGGTATGGATGAATTATCAGAAGAAGATCGCTCTACGGTTGCTCGTGCACGTAAAATACAGCGTTTCTTCTCACAACCATACTTTGTAGCAAAAGTTTTCACAGGTGAAGATGGTCGTTATGTTACTCTAAAAGAAACAATCCGTGGATTCAAAATGATTCTTGACGGAGAGTTAGACAATGTAGCTGAGCAAGCATTTATGTATGCTGGTAACATTGACGAAGTTTTAGAGAACGCCAAGAAATACGAGGATTAATCAGTTATGGCAGTCCAAATGCAAGTAGATATTGTTAGTGCAGAAGGTTCTATTTTCTCTGGTAAAGCGGAAATGGTCTTTGCACAGGCTGCCAATGGTGAGGTAGGAATTCTACCGAATCATTCCCAGTTTTTAAGTTCTCTGAAGCCTGGTCAAGTTCGAATTGTTTCTGGTGATGAAGAAGATTTTTTCTACATCAGCAGCGGTATTATCGAGATTCAACCTACCGTGTTGACTATTCTTGCTGATACAGCAACTCGTGCTGAAGACCTTGATTCAGCTGTAGCTGAAGAGGCAAAGCTTCGTGCTGAAGAATCAATGGAACAGGCTAAATCTGAAACAGATATAGCTCGTGCCCAAGTTGAATTAGCAGAGGCAGTTGCACAAATTCAAACAATCACTAAACTTAGAGATCGTTTGCAGAAAACTGGATTGGCTTAATCATTGATCCAATTTAAGAAAAGCACCCATAGGGTGCTTTTTTTTGCCTATTTTTAAGGAGCCGCTTAATAACTAACTTGAAATTCTAGTTTTTAGGTTAACAATCAATCTCAACAAATTTTGTTACAGTTGTTTATAATTTAGTACATTAAATTTTTTAAAAGGTTTTAGGTAGGTCACATGTCATTAAAAGTTGTTATTTTAGCTGCGGGTAAAGGTTCTCGCATGCGTTCTTCGCTTCCTAAGGTGTTACAGCCTTTATCTTCTTTGCCTTTATTATCGCATGTTGTGCAGACCGCTAATAAACTGACCGATGCAGAGGTTACAGTGGTGATTGGACATGGTGCGGATAAAGTTAGAGATGAAATGAGATCTTTTACGGCACTAAATTTTGTTGAACAGTTAGAACAATTAGGTACAGGGCATGCAGTAAAGCAAGCAGATTCTACTTATAGTGATGAAGATACTGTGCTGGTGCTGTATGGAGATGTTCCTTTAACTCGCCCTGAAACCTTGCAAGATTTATTGGGATTGGTTGATGAGGAACACCCTTTATCTGTCTTAACGGTCACTCTTGCCAATCCAACTGGCTATGGTCGAATTATTCGTGATGCTAACCATCAGGTTAGCAGTATTGTTGAAGAAAAAGATGCCAATGTAGAGCAAAAATTGGTTAAAGAAGTCAATACGGGCATTATGGCTGTTAGTGGCGTTTATTTACGTAAGTGGTTGAACGATTTGTCTTGTGATAATGCACAAACAGAATATTATTTAACCGATATTATTTCGATGTGTGTGGCGGATGGGAAACAGGTTGCAACCACACAGCCTGTCGATGAAATTGAAGTATTAGGGGTTAATGACAAGCTACAACTGCACAATTTGGAAAGGGCTTACCAGAAACAACAAATCGCTAAATTGTTTGAGCAGGGAGTAACGATTATTGATACTTCTCGCTTAGACATTCGGGGAGAGCTTAAGGTTGGGCAAGATGTTTTAATTGATGTTAACTGTATTTTTGAAGGAGCAGTTAGTTTAGGAAATAATGTTTCTATCGGTGCTAATTGCATTATTAAAAACAGTAGTATTGCTGATAATAGCGTTATCCAGCCTTTTAGTCATGTTGAAGAAGCTTCTGTTGCGACTAACTGTACCATAGGCCCTTATGCTCGTTTACGTCCAGGTTCTGTCTTGTCTGCGGGGGTTAAAATTGGCAATTTTGTAGAAACTAAAAAGGTTGATATAGGTAAAGGTTCTAAGATTAATCACCTAAGTTATGTCGGCGATACGGTTATGGGTGAAGAGTGCAATATTGGTGCAGGAATGATTACTTGTAATTATGATGGCGTGAATAAGCATAAAACTAATATTGGCAATCATGTTTTTGTTGGTTCTGCTAGTCAGTTAATTGCCCCTGTTAGTATTGGAGATAATGCAACTATTGGAGCGGGTTCAACGATTGTTAAAAATGCTGATGCAGATAAATTGACCTTATCACGTTCAAAACAAATAACCATTAAAGGCTGGTCTAAGCCGAAAAAGAAATAAGCTCTAGATTATTTCTTTTCGATAAGCAGTCCAGAAAGTTGTTCTAGCCACCTAGTTAATACCGGCATATCTTCTTGTTTGGTAGCTTCTAATACTCCGATAAAGGTAATGGGAGTGGCGTTATAATCGATACACAAACAACTTACTTTAAGGAGACACTTAACAACTGATTGAAATTCTGCGTGGACTTCTAGCCCATCAATTCTAGGCATGTATTGCAGGCAATAACCAGTTATTGTCAAAATACATAACGACGAAGTGATGGGCTAGAAGCCACGCCCTACGGGGCTTAGCCAAGTTTACAGCCTCTGCGTTATCATTTCTTGCAATAGATAGCTATTACTACGAAATGATGCCTTGATGCTGAAAACTTGGCGTTGCCAGAATTTTAATCAGTTGTTAAGTGTCTCCTTAAGTAGGTATAAGATTTCATTTTTTTTTGGTACTATTTATTGGGCAAAAAGTAGGTTATTTTGGCAAGAGTGGCAGCTTTTAATATAGCAACCCAGTAATATTCAGGAAGCTGATTTTCAGCCAGTAATTTGCTATTAACGCTGTCGCTAAATATTAAGGATAGTAATTAATTCTGCTAGGCTAGAGCTATTAAATAAATCAAGCACAATATCCCTTGCCTTGGGTGGTAAGTCTATATAGCAACTTTTTTTCGTAAGTGTTTTCGGTTAAACTCATCTTTTATTTCTTTATTTATTCTAATCTTTGGTAAGATTATACGTAAAATTTATTGTATTTGGAGTAATTAATGTCATCTCTCCCCCTTGCAAAGCAGTTAGACCTAGTTGCAAACTTTCCTATTGACGGGGTCTTGTTTCGAGATATATCGCCTTTATTAAAAAATAGTTTTACCGAAACTATTGATGCTATGTCTGATTTATTTAGTGTGGAAGAATGGGATAATGTTGATTATTTAGTGGGCATTGAATCAAGAGGATTTCTTTTTGCTTCGGCTTTAGCCTATAAACATGGCAAAGGTTTGGTGAAGGCTAGAAAACCAGGCAAACTGCCTAATGTTAAAGCTTCTAAAAGTTACGGCTTAGAATACGGCAATGATAGTTTGGAAATGCAGGTAGGAGATGGTAAAAAAGTAATTTTATTAGATGACTTAATTGCCACTGGCGGTTCTATGCAAGCCGCCGCCGAGCTTTGTGAAGAAGTGGGCTACAAGCTAGTGGGCATGGCGTGTTTAATTGATTTAACCTCGTTGAATGATTTTAGCTACCAAGGTCAAACAGTAAGGTCAGTCATGCCGTTTGCGGATTAGTTTACTTTTTCAATGTACGCAAGATTATCTACCAGTTCATTTACCATTACCTTGTCCCCAGCTTGAAATGTCTCGTCTTCACTACTTGGGTGTATTGCCCAAGTAGTGCCTTTATAGCTAACTCTTAGCTCCCCCGCATGTTCTTTTAATACGCCGATTTCTCCTGTTTTTAATGTTTCCAGTACTAGGTCTTTTGTCTGGATAGTTTGCATCATGTAGCGTCTTAAGCCAAAAGTGAGTAACCCACCTATTACCATACCCATTAAAATTTGTATCTCACCTGGCATGGGTATAAAAAAACTTAGTAGACCGACAACAACAAAGGCAACCCCAAAAAATAATAACACAAAAACAAGGGTAAACATTTCCAGAGCCATTAAGACCAAACCAAAGGAAATAAGCAACCAAGCAGGCAGTTGGGGAATGAGTTCGGTCATATTTCTGATATCCTAGTTATTGTTATTTTGAGTAAGTAAACTAGTTAAGGCCGTTAAAGAACCAACCATCTCAGCGGTTTCAATTGGCACAATTACTTTGTTGGCAGATTCAGATTTGGCAATGCCTGAAAAGGCTTTAATTCTGTCTTTAGCAAGTAAAAATTCTGCCGCATGGCTGTTTTCTGCCATCGCAATGTTTATTAATTCCATCGCTTTTTGTTCACCTATTGCATGCTGTTCTTTTTCGTAACGAATCGCATCCGCCATCCGCTCAACCGCTTCGGCTTGTTTAAAAGCTTGTTGCCTTTCGCCTTCTGCTTGAGCAATTAGCGCATTTTTGTCACCTTCTGCCTCGGTTTCGGTTGCTCTTCTACGACGTTCTGCTTCCATTTGTAGCTCCATTGCACTTAGTACCGCTTGTGGAACTGAAATATCGGCTACTTCAACCCTGGTTACTTTCGCACCCCAGGTTGCACTGGCACTGTCTAAAGAGGTTAATAAAGCAGCGTTAAGTTCCGCACGAGAAGATAGGGTTTGATCAAGTTCTAGCAGACCAATCTCTGCTCGCAAGGTGGTTTGGGCTAGTTGTGCAATGGCTAGTTTTAAGTTTTCAATTTCATAAGTAGCTTGGCGAGCATTGTTAATGCGGATAAAGACCACCGCATCTATATTAATACTTACATTGTCTTTGGTAATAACGGACTGGCGAGCCACATCAACAATTTGTTCTTGGGTGGTAAAGCGGGAGCGTTGTCTATCAACAAACGGTATTATAAAGTTAAGCCCACCTTCAATAGTGCGGTGATATTTTCCTAGTCGCTCAATGACCCATTGATCAGATTGGGGGACGACGCGAATAGCCATTAATAAATAAGCACCAATAAAAGCGGAGAGTACGCCAACAAAAATTAAAAAATCCATAAAAAAGCAGCCTTGTAGGTTAATTAAATAAGACATTTTGCCATAAAAAGTATCTAATATTCATTAAATTTTGAATATAGCCCAAATCCCTACTTAGAAACTGGATATAGCACCACCCCTGGCGATTTTTGGCTTTTTAAGGCTTTTTAAGGAACTAAAACCATGCTTTATTTACAAATTAAACCGAATGACGTTGAACCTTTTAAAGATTATTTGCTGGTTAATGGTTGGGATATTGTTTCGCAAGATGGCGGGCAAAGTAATTTTATTGGCTGGGCTTATATTATTCACCTTAGCAAAAATATAGCAGAAAAAAAAGCCGAAACTTGGTTACACTTTTCAGATAACCAAGGCATGCAAGAGTCGCATATTGAATTGAACATGGTTGCAAAATTAGAATTAACGGAACTACTTAAAAACTACTATGCCAGTTAATCAAACACAGTTAAAAGCCTATATTTCATTAGCAAGGCTAGACAAGCCTGTTGGAATTTACTTGGTATTATGGCCCGCACTATGGGCTTTATGGTTAGCTGCAGATGGCTGGCCTGGTTGGCATTTGTTGTTGGTATTTGTTTTTGGTGCGATGATAATGCGTTCGGCAGGTTGTGTCATTAATGATTATGCCGACCGAGATTTTGATGGACATGTTGCAAGAACTTGCCAACGCCCGATAGCCTCGGGAGTTATTTCTGCTAAATCAGCTTTAGTATTTTTTATGATTTTGCTGTTAGCCGCTTTATTACTGGTGTTTTCTTTAAATATCAGTACCGTATTTTGGTCATTAGGGGCAGTGTTTTTAGCGGTTTTATACCCCTTTATGAAACGCCACACCTATTGGCCACAAGCTTTTTTGGGAGCATCCTTTGCGTGGGCCATTCCACTGGCTTTTGTGGCAGTTACCGACTCCTCTCCTCCTGCTAGTGCTTGGTTATTGTTTGCTATTACCTTAATTTGGGCACTTATTTATGACACCGCCTATGCCATCGGCGATAAAGAAGACGATTTGAAAATAGGAGTTAAATCGACTGCTATTCTTTTTTCCGATAAAACTAATTTTATTATTGCTGGGTTTCAATTATTAATGCTCGGGTTACTGTTGTTGGTTTGGCAGATTTTTTCTTTAGGTTGGTTTTCTGCATTAAGTATTTTCATCGTTATGCTCTTATTCATTTATCATCAAATATTGCTGGCAAAACAAGATGCTAAATTGGCTTTTAAAGTATTTTTAAATAATCACTGGGTTGGCTTTGTTCTCTGGTTAGGAGTGGTGGCAGACACCAGTTTATAGATGAAAAATTTTGTCGTTATTTTATTTGTTTTTGTATCCTTGCCAGCCTTTGCTGAAGAGCCTAATGACAAACAATATTTATTAGAAGGCTTAGATGAGGGGATGCTTAATAATAGTTTGCTTTTTTTCGATGAAATGCAAAACTGGTTAGGTAATCATGTTGATGATATAGGGGAAATGGCGGATGATTTTTTTGGCACCGAAGAATCTTTTGATCGAAGTCGCGGTAGTCGTTTAGATATTTTATTTCCAGTCACTTACCACAGCAATGGTAGCTTAGATTCAGGAATAGATTTTCGTGCCAAAATAGAACTGCCTAGAACCAATAATCGTTGGAATTTAATTATTGAATCAGCTCAAGAAGTTTTTTTGGATTCTTTATCCGAAGAAGGAGATACAAATTCGCCTATTCTTAGCGGAACAACTTCTGCTGATGAAAGCGGTGGCACCTCAATTGGTCTAAGGTTTAAAATTGAAACCAAAGCCTATACTTTGTCTTTTTTAGATCTAGGTTTAAACTTTAAAAACATGATAGACCCCGACCCTTATCTAAGAGTAAAAGGAACTTATAAATGGTTATTATCAGATCGCTGGACCAGCAGAATGATCCAAAACTTGTTTTGGGAGCGTTATGCAGAAATAGGGTTGGCCTCTAGCCAAGTGTTTGACTACACTGTTAATGATTGGTATTTGTTAAGGTCAGAAACTCGAGGAACCTGGTGGGATAAAAACCAAACCTATGATTTAAACCACAACTTTATTTTTTTTCAAAAGCTAAGTAAGCATCGAGCAATCGCTTATAAAACTGGTTGGAATTGGCAACTTAGCGATAATCAACAAGGATTAACTCACTTTAACGTAGGCTTAAATTTAAGAGAAAGGGTCTATAAAAGTTGGTTATTTGTTGAAATAGAGCCAAGGGTTGATTTTTCTAAAAGCACTGCATTTAATGTTGCTGACCCGAATATAACAATTCTGCTAGAAGCCCAGTTTTATGACACGAGAAAAAAGTAAACATTTTTTGAAAAAGAGTTATTATCATCTAGTAAAGTTTACTTTTAGAGGAAGCTTTACAGCTTCATTGTAAAGGATTGTAATGGACTTAAAATGAGCTTAAACTACCATATTTTGATCATTGATGATGTCATCGACAATATACAAGTGGCTATGAGCATTCTTAGAGAACAGAGTTATGAGTTCTCTTTTGCAACATCTGGTGAAGAAGCTTTAGAGCTAATAAAGACACGCTCTTTTGATTTAATTTTATTAGACATTATGATGCCATAACGTGGTGAAACTGAACATTTAAATCCTAATAAATCTGGAGTGGCTACACTATTTAGGACCTAGATGATAAAACGAATATTAAATGATGCTTTACAGAAGATGGTTAATTACATTAGTTTGACAAAAGAAGCCGTAAGGGACGGTAGAAGCAACCCAAGAAAGTTAAAGAATATTAAAAACAATATTCACTTTGTAGGTTACAAATATTCTTTGTAAACAACAGGTTATTACTTAACTTACTGGCATTGGGGTCAGCCCCTTTTTTCATTATTATCAAGCACTAACATCATGGTAAAAAAACCATCGCCGTATTGCAAACCACGATCGTTTAAATCAAATGAAGCTCCGTCAAACACCACACAAAAAAGCTTTGGTTTTTTTATTCTGGAGAAATTAGCTGTAAAATACTAATCAATGGAGCATATTCAATTGCGTTTTTAAGCATAAACTCTTTTAGATCATTAGCAATGCTAACCGCAGTAGGAGGACTGTCTTTTATTGCAGAACCCAACAAGCTCAATTTATACTTTATTTCCTCTGGACATTTTCATCTGCAAGCGCGTCGTTAATTTTTTTTGAAATATCCTCTACATTTGTTATATTTATAGTACTTTCATTACCAGCAAAATTAGAATTATTAAAATTTCCACTAAAAATATTATTCGTTACATTTCCCATGCTCATTCCTTTGTTCATTATGTGTTGTTTGATTTCGCTTAACAGTTTAGAACTATCGTCCACTAACAGCTCAAGATTACGAGAATCTATTTTATGAATATTACCATTTATTATCAAGCTCTCAAATGAATGTACTTGACTATCTTTAAATTCAGCTAATGCCAAGGTTGCTTTAACATATTGGATTAAAAAACTAAAAAACAGTGTCACCTTATCGTTACTTTTTTTAATGCTTATTGGCGGATTGATTTGTTTATCATGCACCTTAATGTGAATAGCCGAGCCGTCAACCTCAATCAACGCAACAATATTTTCGTCACCAAAAAAGTGAGCCAACACCCCACTACGCCATAGATTTTTTTCATTTAGTAAATGCGGTTCTAAAAAAGTTACTAATCTAAAAAAGAACATTAACGGCAACGAATGAAACACGAGTTCTAAATGCTGCATACTATTTTTTAATAATTCCTCATCACTCCAACCTTGCTTCTCTCCCAGCCAAGTTTGCACAAAATCACTTGGTTCATCTAAAGGCATTGCCAAAGGTAACAACATTTCACCGTGGCGTTTATTTAAATACATCGCCCAGTGGTAATCCAACATAATCTGTTTAAGCAGTTCAACACCCTGCGTTGTGTAAGTCAACTCCTCTAATGTACTGTTTTCGACGAGTTTATTCTTTTCTGCCTCTTCTTTAAACTTAAAACAGCCACCTTTATCGGTTATATAAAAAGAAACCTTAGTCTTTTTATTTTTCACATTCAGTTCACTCTTCACAGATTTATCAGTCAACTTGCCATTCTTCGCACCATTCACCAAACCATAAACCCCATAGGTTAGCCAGTGTCTTTGGGCGACCAAAATAAAATCATCTGCTAACTCTTCGGTTGTTGCTATCGGTTTAGAAAAAAACACATAGCCATAATTTTTAGCAATCCTTAAATCATCATTAAAGCATCTATCTGGAAAAACTTTTTTATAATTTGATTCTAAGTCAGTTTTGCTTAAAAAAGGCTTATTATTAAAGCCTTTTTTAAACCAAGTAACCGAGTCCGTTACTAATTTTTCACCCTCTGTGTTAATTCGCCTATCAACTTTACTTTTTAAGTCATCAAAACCCGATTGATTATTTTTAGCTTGATCGGGGGATAAATTTACATTACAAAAATTCAGTTTAAAAACCTTATCATACAAACGCTTTAAACGATTTTCTCGGCGTTGTTGTTGATATTCGTCGCCAGTCATCATATTTTCACAAAAGGTGAACACCACCAATACATTCAATTTAGCATTGTTTTGAGCACGCCTTTTAATCATCTCTAACCAAGCGTCGGGTTGTTCATCCGCTCGTTGCGAACAGACTACAATATAGGTTGAATCACTACTAATAAAAAACTCATGGGTAGCATGCATAATCACCTGCCCACCAAAATCCCATATTTCTGCAGCAACATCAGAGCCTTTTGGTTGATAATTTAGCACCTCAATTCTCGGTGTCGCTGGTTCAAAGATACCAGGTATTTTTCCTGTTTGTAAGCTACGAATTAAAGTGGTTTTACCTGCCCCGCCCTTGCCTAAAATAAGTATCCTGGCTTGCTTAGTCGTGCCAACTTTTTTGGCAAAGTATTCTGTCATAAAATCAGCCATTGATTTCGCTGATTGAACTGCAAACACCTCTTCTGGAATGGCTAAAAAAGCCTCTTTAAAGTCTTCTTTACTAACCTCGTCTATTTTTTTATCCGGTGTTAATAACAACCCAAAAAAATACTTACCCCAAAAATCATCCTCTGGAAAGCTAGGTGGTGAAAATTCTTGATGCTTATCACCAAATAACGGCAACGTAAAAAAATTGTTAGAAGAAGTGGCGATATTTTTAAGTATATAATTCAAATCAGCTAATATAAATTTATTATAGGCGGCATAGGAGGCGGCGGCGGTGACGGCGTGGGTGACGGCGGCGGCGGCGGCGTCGGCGGCGACGTCGGC
>ACQI01006151.1_pt1 | contig 13807 bp, 11 predicted proteins | sample 268348 | NCBI WGS metagenome assembly ACQI01 (sample SAMN02954306, study PRJNA37895) | hydrothermal vent metagenome | biome: aquatic; feature: Lost City hydrothermal field; material: chimney biofilm; isolation source: Lost City hydrothermal chimney biofilm | collected 2005-07-27
CACTAATTCTTTGTCTATTAACAAAGACATTAATCTTTCAAGCCCCATTGCAAACCCACTTGCTGGTACAGGTTTACCACCAATTTGTTCTACTAAACCATCGTATCGCCCACCGGCACAAACGGTTCCTTGTGCACCTAGCTCGGTGCTAACCCACTCAAATACGGTTTTATTATAGTAATCTAAACCACGAACCAGGTTTGTATTTACCTTGTATTCAACACCAGCATCTTCTAAATAAGATTTTAACAGATTAAAATGGGCTAAAGACTCTTGATCTAAATGGTTAATCAGCTTAGGAACACCTTCAACGACCTCTTTTAAATCTGGATTTTTAGTATCTAAAATTCTTAAAGGGTTTGATTCCAAACGGCGTAAACTATCTTCATCTAAGCTTGATTTATGTTCGGTTAAATAACTAACCAGTTTAACCTTATAATCTTGACGAGCTTGATGACTGCCCAGCGAGTTAATTTGTAATTCTAAGTTATCTAAACCTAGTTTTTCCCATAGCTTAGCGCTTAATATAATTAGCTCGGCATCAATATCCGCATCTGCCAAGCCAAACACTTCTACTCCAAACTGGGTAAACTGGCGGTAACGACCTTTTTGTGGACGTTCGTAACGGAACATAGGCCCCGTATAATATAATTTTTGAACCTGATTATGAGTTAAACCATTCTGAATAACCGCTCTAACACAACCGGCAGTTCCTTCTGGGCGTAATGTTAAGCTATCACCATTTCTGTCTTCAAAAGTGTACATTTCTTTTTCAACAATATCAGTTACTTCACCAATAGAGCGTTTAAATAATTCTGTTTTTTCTACTATCGGTAATCGAATAGATTGATAGCTATATTGACTTAAAACGCCTTCTGCAGTTTTAACAATATAATCTAGCACCTGTGATTCTTCTCCGTACCAATCATTCATACCACGGATAGAAGCTATTTTATTTGACATTTTCTAGCCTGCTCTCTTTATTTCTACTGCTTTTAAAGTTCTTTTAGTTCTATCAGATACCTTTCCTGCTAACTGCCCACAGGCGGCATCAATATCATCGCCACGGGTACGACGTACCGTACATTTTAGCCCTGCTGCTAGCAATATGTCTTTAAAACGATGAATGGCATTATTAGAAGAACGTTCATAACCTGAATTTTCAAACGAATTAAACGGAATAAGGTTAATTTTACAAGGTAAATCGCCTAAGAGTTTAACCATTTCTTCTGCGTGTGAAACATGATCATTAACCTTGTCTAACATCACATACTCAATAGTCACGTGCTTTTTACTGTGTCCACCTTCCACATAATCATAAAGTGCAGGCATTAGCTTTTCTAATGAATATTTTTGATTAATAGGAACTATCTCGTCTCTTAAAGCATTATTAGGGGCATGTAGTGAAATAGCTAAACTGACATCCAAAGCTTCCTTAATTTTTCTAATGGCAGGCACAACACCTGCTGTAGAAATCGTAACTCGACGTTTTGACAAGCCGTAAGCATTGTCATCCATTAATATTCTTGCCGCTGGAAAGGTGTGGGTTACATTTAATAAAGGTTCGCCCATGCCCATAAAAACCACGTTTGAGATAATTCGTTCTTCTTTTGGTTTACAGCCCAATGCTTTATTAGCAACCCACATTTGAGCAATTATTTCCCAGTTTTCTAGGTTACGGTTAAAACCTTGTTTGCCCGTTGCACAAAAACCACAATCTAAAGCACAACCTACTTGTGAAGAAATACACAAGGTTCCACGATTTTTTTCAGGAATAAACACAGCTTCAACTGAATTTTTTTGATCAACTTCTAATAACCACTTAATGGTTCCGTCAGCAGATTTTTGTTCAGCTATAATTTTGGGGGTACGAATAATAGCAGTCGATTTTAACTTTTCTCTTAACGCCTTGCTTAAATTGGTCATGTCATCAAAATCAGATACGCCAAACTGATGAATCCATTTCATTATTTGAGTTGAACGAAACGGCTTTTCACCAATACTTACAAAGAATTTAGCTAGACCGTCCTTATCTAAACCCAATAAATCCACATGTCCGTCATAAACAACACTAGAGTCTTTGGCGATTTTTTCATCTTCAAACATTAAATCCATACTTTTAACGTTCAAAGATTTCCGACTCATCAAAAAAGTAAGCTATTTCACGCTTTGCACTTTCAATAGAGTCGGAACCATGCACTGAATTTTGTTGCATAGAAATCGCAAACAACCTGCGTAATGTACCTTCGGCAGCTTTATCAGGGTCGGTTGCACCCATTATGCTACGATTTAGTTCAACCGCATTTTCAGCTTCTAAAACTTGAACGATAAGCGGACCTGATATCATGTTTTTTAACAAGGTAGGGTAAAAAGGCTTATCCTTATGCTCTGCATAAAATCCGGCGGCTTGCTCTTCAGATAAATGAATCATTTTAGAAGCGACTACGCTTAAACCCTTTTCTTCTAATTTGGTTAATATTTGACCAATCAAGTTCCTAGCAACGGCATCGGGCTTGATTATTGAAAAAGTTCTTTGCAACATGCTAAATTTCCAGTGTTTTTAAAGTAATTTCTTATTTTAACAAGCTAAATAGGTTTTTGCTGAAAAACATTCTATAAGATACCTATTTTTTTTGAAACACTTAACAACTGATTAAAATAAAAAAGCCCCTATCTGTGGTAGAGGCTTTTTTAACTATTTTATATCGGCTATCTACCTATCTAATTCAAAAGCCTCATGCAATGCCTGTACAGCTAATTCTAAACTCTCTTCACCAATAACTACCGATATTTTAATCTCGGTTGTGCCAATCATTTGAATATTAATCGCATTATCAGCAAGGACTTTAAACATATTACTGGCAATTCCTGAGTGGGATTTCATGCCAACCCCTACCATAGAAACTTTAACGATTGAGTTATCAGACAAGACTTCTCTTGCTCCCAGCCTAACTGCTGTTTTTTCTAATATCTTTTTTGCTGAGCTTAAATCAGCTCGCGAAAGCGTAAAGGTAAAATCAGTTGTGCCATCTTGTCCTTGGTTTTGAATAATCATGTCTATTTCAATATTAGCATCTGAAACAGGACCTAAAATTTGATAAGCCACACCTGGTTTATCTGGCACACCTAATATCATCAATTTTGCTTCGTCTCTACTAAAGGCTATGCCTGAAATTAATGGTTTTTCCATATCCAATTCCTCAAAATCTTTTTCTGATATTAATAATGTTCCACCACCTTCTTGCATAGATGACAACACCCTTAAGGGTACTTTGTATTTGCTTGCAAACTCAACAGAGCGACTTTGCAACACTTTTGTGCCTAGACTTGCCATTTCTAGCATTTCGTCATAGGTAATATAATCTAGTCGCTTTGCATTAGGAACAACACGAGGGTCGGTAGTATAAACCCCGTCCACATCGGTATAAATTTGACATTCATCAGCAGACAAGGCCGCCGCCAAGGCAACTGCTGTGGTATCAGAACCACCACGCCCTAAAGTTGTAATATTGTCTTCTTCGGACATGCCTTGAAAACCTGCCACTACCACAACTTTTCCTTGATCTAATTGCGACTTTATTTTGTCACCATTTATAGATTCAATACGAGCTTTAGAATGTACATTGTTGGTGGTAATTGGCACTTGCCAACCTGTGTAGGAAACTGCATCATGCTCGATGTTTTGTAACGCCATACTTAACAACGCGATAGTGACCTGCTCACCAGTTGTTAGCAACACATCCATTTCACGCTTGCTAGGCTCATTGGTAATTACATTGGCTAAAGAGGTCAAGCGATTGGTTTCCCCACTCATCGCAGAAACCGTAACCACTACCTGATGACCTTCTTTTACACATTTAGAGACTTTATTAGCAACATTTTGAATTCTTTCTACATTGCCGACGGAAGTTCCGCCATATTTTTGAATGATTAGTGCCATTATTTGCTCTCTGCCCATGCTTGTACCGAAGCCAAGGCATCTTTTAATTTGCTAGGGTCTTTGCCACCAGCTTGCGCCATATCTGGACGACCGCCACCTTTTCCACCTACCTGTAAAGCAACATGATTGACTAACTCGCCAGCTTTAAAAGTTTTAGTTAAAGACTTTGACACTCCTGCTACCAGAGTTACTTTATCGCCATCAACTGTTGCCAACACAATAACGGCTGGGTTCAGTTTTTCTTTTAGCTTATCTAAAGTTTCCCGTAAGGCATTTGTATCGGTTCCCTCACCTAGTTGAGCGGCAAGCACATTTGCATCACCCACTTTAATCGCTGAATTGGCTAGCTCACTTCCTTGAGAAGATGCGACCTTTGATTGGATTTGTTTTAGCTGTTTTTCCAATTCTTTTTGTTCGCTTACTAATTGAGCAACTTTTGCTTCTACCAGTTTTTTATCAGATTTAACGATTTCAGCAATATTATTTAAGGTGTTTTCATCTTGATAAATCATGTTCCAGGCACCTAACCCTGTTAGAGCTTCAATACGTCTAACGCCCGAGGCTATGCCTGTTTCAGATTGAATTCTAAAAGGCCCTATTTCACCAGTAGAATTAACATGGGTTCCGCCGCAGAGTTCTATAGAAAACGTTCCCATTTCGACTACTCGGACAAAATCACCGTATTTTTCGCCAAACAAAGCCATCGCACCTTTTTCTTTGGCACGGTCAATATCCATTTCTTCAGTAGAAACGGCTGTATTTTCCATAATTTTAAGATTGACTAATCTTTCTATTTTCAACAAAGTTTTATTATTAATCGGCTCAAAATGTGCAAAATCAAAGCGCAAGCGTTTATCATCAACCAACGAACCTTTCTGTTGAACGTGTGTCCCTAATACCTCTCTTAATGCGGCATGTAACAAATGGGTTGCAGAGTGGTTTTTTTCTGAAGCTCGGCGAACTTGCTTATTAACACTGGCACTTAAAACTTGCCCCACACTAATTTTTCCAGCTGTTACACTGCCTAAATGTAAAAAAGTTTTAGCTTGTTTTTGGCAACTATTAACATGAAAGCTATTCATTCCCTCGGTCAAGCTACCAGAATCTCCAATTTGACCGCCAGATTCTGCATAAAAAGGCGTTCTATCTAAAATGATAATGGCTTCCATGCCTTCGGTAACAAAATCTACCGACTTGCCATCAACAAAAATAGCCATCACTTTTGCTTCTACTTGATCTCGAGCATAGCCAACAAAAGGGGTTTCTGAAGTATAGTCAACCTGAACAGCTTGAGAGCCAAAATTACTAGCCGATCTTGCTCGCTCTCTTTGTATATCCATTTCTTTGGTAAAACCAACTTTATCAACAGTTAAACCTTTTTCTCTTGCTACATCGGCAGTTAAATCGAATGGAAAACCATAGGTATCATAAAGTTTAAAAGCGGTTGCACCAGAGATTACCTTGCCCGTTAATTGAGCAATATCATCTTCTAATATTTTCATACCATTTTCTAAAGTTTCAGCAAAACGAACTTCTTCTTGCTTTAAAACTCGAATAACATTGTCTTGCGCAACTACCAATTCAGGGTAGGCATCGCCCATTTGTTCAACTAATACAGGCACTAGTTGATTAAAGAAAGTATCGGACTTTCCTAGTTTGTAACCATGCCTAATAGCACGACGAATAATACGACGTAATACATAACCTCTACCTTCATTAGATGGTAAAACGCCATCGACAATAGTAAAGGCACAAGAACGAATGTGGTCGGCAATAACTCGTAAGGAATTATTGGTTAAATCTTTTTCACCTGTTAGCTTAGAGGCTTGCTTAATAATGGCTTGGAACAAGTCAATATCATAATTATTATGCACGTTTTGCATCACCGCAGCTAAACGCTCCAAGCCCATACCAGTATCAACAGAAGGTTTGGGTAGAGGTGTTAGCGTACCATCAGCAGAACGGTCAAACTGCATAAACACCAGATTCCAAATTTCAATGTATCTATCGCCATCTTCATCAGGAGAACCTGGTGGACCACCCGCTACATCTTCACCATGATCGTAAAATATTTCAGAGCAAGGCCCGCAAGGACCAGTATCACCCATTGACCAGAAATTATCTTTCACACCACAGCGAGAAAATCGATCGGGGCTAATCCCCATATCTTTTAGCCATATATTTTCGGTTTCTTGATCTTCTTCAAAAACCGTTACCCAAAGCTTTTCTTCAGGTATGCCCAACTCTTTAGTTAAAAAATCCCAAGCAAATTGAATGGCTTCTTTTTTGAAATAGTCGCCAAAACTAAAGTTACCTAACATTTCAAAAAAAGTATGATGGCGTGCGGTGTAACCTACATTCTCAAGATCATTATGCTTGCCACCCGCGCGGATACAACGCTGAACACTGGTGGCACGAGTATAGTTTCGGCTTTCTTGCCCTAAAAAAGTTTCTTTAAATTGCACCATACCAGCATTGGTAAACAACAAGGTAGGGTCATTTGCCGGCACTACAGGACTTGAATGAATAACCTTATGACCCTGTTTTTCAAAAAAGGTTATAAAGGTCTTTCTAAGATCCGCGTTAGTCATATATTTCATACTCTAAATGCTTTCCATATTTGATTTTGACTAAAACCTCGCGACTGTAAAAACCGCACCCTTTTAGCCTGTTCTTTTATCTGTTTGGGCTTTCTTGTATCGCCGTATTTTTTTTCAAGCACGCTAGATGCGACATCAATCCAGTCTGATTCATCTAAGTCTAAATAGGCATTAACCAAATCTAGCTCTGCTGTTTTTAACTGTAATTCTTGCTTTATTTTATAAGGACCTTGTCCTTTTTCAATTGCCACTCTTACATAACTTTCAATAAATCGCTCATCTGAAAGATAATTGTTTTCTTGGCATTCAGAAATGACAAAATCCACCAAAAAAGGCAGATTCTCAGACTGAGCATAGTCAAACTTTTGCAACAACTTAACGTTTAATTCTTTAGAGCCATACTCGCGCATAGCTAATAAATAAACCGCTCTAGCCTGTATTAATTTTACCAGCTCTAAATCAACCTCTTCAATCTTCAGTTTTATCGTCCTTTTCAATTGAAGGCAATAAATTCTCTTTTATTTGATCTTGAATCGTTTGGTATATTTCTGGATTATCTCTTAAAAACTGGCGAACATTGTCCTTACCCTGTCCAATTTTTTGTCCTTGATAGCTATACCAAGAACCCGACTTTTCGATTAGTTTTTCTTGTACACCCAAGCTAATAACTTCTCCTTCACGAGAAATTCCTTGCCCGTAAAGAATTTCAAACTCTACTTTATTGAAAGGTGGTGCTACTTTGTTTTTCACAACCTTAACACGAGTTTCATTACCTAAAATCTCATCGCCCTTCTTAATTGATCCAATACGACGAATGTCTAAACGCACAGAGGCATAGAATTTTAGAGCATTACCGCCTGTTGTGGTTTCAGGATTACCAAACATAACCCCAATTTTCATACGGATTTGGTTAATGAAAATAACCAAGGTATTGGTGCGTTTAATATTGGCAGTTAATTTACGCAAAGCTTGTGACATTAAACGAGCTTGCAAACCCATGTGGGAATCACCCATGTCGCCTTCAATTTCTGCTTTTGGCGTTAGGGCGGCAACCGAATCAATTACAATGACATCAATCGCACTAGAGCGGACTAATGAATCGGTAATTTCCAGTGCTTGCTCACCCGTATCGGGCTGTGAAACAATTAATTCGTCTAAATTGATACCTAGTTTTTCTGCATAAATAGGGTCTAGTGCATGTTCAGCATCTATAAAAGCAGCTGTTCCGCCTAACTTTTGCATTTCGGCAATAACATGTAAAGTTAAAGTTGTTTTACCTGATGATTCTGGACCGTAAATCTCAACCACTCTTCCACGCGGTAAACCACCGATGCCTAATGCAATATCTAAACCAATTGAACCAGTAGAAACAACATCAATATCTAGGCGCACGTTTTTATCGCCCATCCGCATAATAGAGCCTTTACCAAACTGTTTTTCTATTTGACCAAGTGCTGCATCAAGTGCCTTTTTTTTATTCTCGTCCATTTAGAAAATCCTTGTTTTTTTAATTTGATAAATCTAACGCCAAATTATCCCATAAAACACGGGGTAGAGTTTAAGATTATTTAACTGCTGGAAACTTACAGCAAAATGTTGAACCAAGTCCATATTGGCTTTTTACAATTAATTCTGCATTATGGTGTTCTAGTATCTGCTTTACAATGGCTAAACCAAGCCCTGTTCCGCCTGTTTCCCTTGATCTTGCTTCATCTACCCTGTAAAACCTTTCTGTAATTCTTGCAAGATGTTCCTGAGCAATCCCAATACCATTGTCTTCTACTTCAAAAAAAACGTTCTTGTTTTTTGAAAACAGCCTTACTGTAATTATGCCACCTTTTGGGCTATAGCGAATTGCATTGGACATCAAGTTTGAAAAAACACTAATTAAATGATCTGGAAAGCCATGTAAACAAACATGGTCTTCAATTTCATATTGAAACTGGTGTTGGTCACTAATCTGCTGGTAAGAATCTTGTAAATTTTGAATTAATTCGCTGGCATCAACGATCTCGGCCTGCCCTAATTGAGTTTCCACCTCTAACGATGAAAGCATTAATAAGTCATTTATAATTGAGTTCATTCTGCCTGACTGTTGGTACATCTGAGCCAAAGGCTTTTCCCATCGACTACCAGGTTCTTCCAGATCTATCATAGTTTCAAGGTAACCACTAATAACCGTTAAAGGCGTTCTTAATTCATGTGAGGCATTGGCAATAAAATCTTTTCTGATTTGAGCACTATTATAAAGTTCGTGAATATCTTTAAAAACGATCATTTTATGATTTTTAAAATAACGAAACACTTCTACCTGGAAAACTCTTGGGGTTCCTTGCAGGCTAGGCAAAATCAAAGGTTTACTATAATTTTCATTACGCAGGTATTCAATAAAGTCAGGCAGACGTAGTTGATATTCTAACTTGGTACCGATATCTGCTTTAGTCAGACCCAATACTTTTTTTGCCGAAATATTAAACCACTCCATCTGCCCTGATTTGTCTATCGAGACAATAGCATCATCTAAAGCCATAGAAGCTGCTTTAAACTGCTCTGACTTATAGAACTGCAAGTCTGCACGCCTTTTTAACGAACGTTGCTTACGAGATACTAAATAGCCAATCTCTTGCCACATTCCTGATGAAGGTGGAACAGAGTCATTATTACCCGCTTTTATCCAATGTTCAAATTTTCTGATATTAAAAAGTTGGCGAGCTATATAGAAAATAAAATAGAATAGAATAACTGCGATGACTTCATCTACCAGCCACCCAAAAAACAGGACTGGAGCCAGCGTAACAACTATCCAAATTAACTCCTTTAAAACACCCTGTGACATAAATTAAAGTTTTACGAACTTAATCTGCAGAAAAACGATAACCAACACCTCTAACGGTTTGAATGGTATTTTCAACATTCTCTTGCTTTAAAAGCTGACGTAAACGTCTAATGTGTACATCAACCGTTCGCTCTTCAACAATAACATTTGTCCCCCAAACACCATCCAGAATCTGCATTCTGGAATAAACTCTATTTGGATTAGCCATAAAAAACTGCATTAATTTAAATTCTGTCGGCCCTAGTTTTAATTCAATGTCTTTTACGCTAAAGCGGTAACTTGTTAAATCCAATAACAAATCTCCTACTTTAATTTCATCACTGGCAACGTCTGCTGGAGAAGAACGCCTTAACAAGGCTTGGCAACGAGCTACTAAAGCACGAGGGGAGAAAGGTTTAACCACATAATCATCTGCACCAGATTCAAAACCAACTACTTGGTCTGCCTCTTCGCCTTTAGCCGTTAGCATTAAAATAGGTATGCTAGAAACGGCATCGGTTAACCTAACTTTTTTAGCAAATTCGACACCACTCATACCTGGCAACATCCAGTCAACAATAACGCAATCTGGTGTATCTGCTAACAGTAATTTTAAGCCTGTTTCGGCATTATCAGCCTCAACAACTTGGTAACCCGCTACCGATAAAGTAAAACTAAGCATGTCTCGAATAGCGGTTTCATCCTCTATAACCAAAATAGTTTGGTCAACCATACAACTAGCCTCCAAATATTTAGGTTTGTCTAAAAATTACTCTGCTCGTTCCATTTTATTTAGTAGAGATATCATACTTTTCTTGTCCATTACTCGAATATCTTTACCATTAATAAGGTAAATCAAGTTTTCAATGATATTTCTAACATGATCTGATACGCGTTCAATGGCTCTGGCAGACAACAACAACTGTGCAATACATTCTGCCTTTTCTGGAGAAGACTTAAAGCCTGAAATAATCTCAGTATAAGCTTCTTTAAACAGTTCGTCTATTTTTTCTTCTTCGTCAATAACTAATAAAGCATCTTTTACGGTCAGTTTTGAAAAAGCATCTAGGGTGCTGTGTAACATATTTACAGCACGGTATGACATGTCTAATAACTGACTATAACCAGGAATATCATCACAAGATTTTTGCCCTTGTTTAATAAATACTTTAACCATTTTGGCTACTTTAACCGTCTCATCGCCGATTCTTTCTAAATCTATTGCGATACGAATGGCAACGATAGTTAAACGTAAATCAGAAGCGGCGGGTTGTTGACGAGCAAAGATATTGGCACACTGTCTTTCAATATCAAATTCAGCCATGTTTAATGCTTTGTCTAGCACAATCACTTCTTCTGCACGATTCACATCACCGTGAACAAGAGCTTCTATAGCATTATTTAATTGACTTTCTGCTAAACCGCCCATTTCTAAAATGGAATTAAACACATCTTCAAGACTGTTATTTAATCTTTCTGAAATATGCGAAGTAAATGCTTGCTTTTCCATATAACCTTCCTTTTTAAGCCCCTGTTCAAGCCTATTTCATGACTAAAAAGTCTTTATACCCTTTAGGGTGAAAAATCGCCAGGGGTGTGGTCTATATATTTTAATAAATTAATTAACTTTAACCGTAACGCCCAGAAATATAATCTTCGGTCTTTTTTAATTTTGGGGCAGTAAATAGCGTATCTGTATCAGAGTATTCAATTAAGTCGCCCATATACATAAAGGCAGTATAGTCAGAAACCCTAGCCGCCTGTTGCATATTGTGAGTAACTATCAAAATAGTGAATTTTTCTTTAAGCTCAAAAATTAACTCTTCTATTGCTAAAGTTGAAATAGGGTCTAATGCCGAAGTAGGCTCATCTAGCAATAATACTTCAGGCTTAATCGCAATAGCTCGTGCGATACACAACCTTTGTTGTTGCCCACCAGATAGACCTAGTGCATTTCCATCTAGCCTGTCTTTTACTTCTTCCCAAAGACTAGCACCCTTTAGCGCCCATTCTACTTCTTGGTCTAAAATGGTTTTATCATTAATCCCTTGTAACCTTAAGCCATAACAAACGTTTTCGTAAATAGATTTTGGAAACGGGTTTGGCTTTTGAAAAACCATGCCTATACGACGACGTAAAACCGCCACATCAAGCGATTTATCGTAAATATCTTCACCGTTTAGATATATATTACCATCAACGCTTACTATGTCAATTAAGTCGTTCATACGGTTAAAGCAACGCAATAAAGTAGATTTTCCACAACCAGATGGTCCAATAAAGGCGGTTACTTTATTCTTCGGTAAATTCATAGTGATTGAATTTAACGCCTTTTTTTTAGCATAAAACAAATTCCAATCTTTAACTTCAATGGCAATTTTTTCATCTTCAAGACGTAATTTTTGCGGTGAATGTCCAAGTGAGTTCATATTTATTTAATTCCGTAAGTTTTTCAAAGTTAATGGCTAAGAGATTTATATCTCTCTCGTAACCTATTTCGAATTGAAATAGCACCTAGGTTAAGAGACACAATAATAACAACTAGCAATAAAGAGGTTGCATAAACCAATGGTTGTGAAGCTTCTACATTCGGGCTTTGGAAGCCTACATCATAAATATGGAAACCCAAGTGCATAAATTTCCTTTCTAAATGAATAAAAGGGGCATTAAAATCTATGGGCAATTCAGGAGCTAACTTAACCACCCCAACCAACATTAAAGGAGCAACTTCTCCAGCCGCACGAGCTACTGCTAAAATCAAACCTGTCATAATCGCTGGCAAAGACATGGGTAATACGACTTTCATAATAGATTCGGATTTAGTTGCCCCTAATGCTAACGCACCTTCTCGCAAATTCATTGGCACACGTGACAAACCTTCTTGAGTGGAAACGATCACCACTGGCAAGGTTAATAAAGCCATGGTTAAAGAAGCCCACAATAAACCTGGTGTTCCAAAGGTGGGGCTGGGCAAGGCGTAGCTATAGAACATTTCATCTATATTACCCCCTATTATATAAACAAAAAAGCCCAAACCAAAAATACCAAATACAATTGAAGGTACGCCCGCTAAATTATTAATAGAGATTCTAACTATACGCAACAAAGCGCCTTCTCTTGCGTATTCAGACATATAAATAGCCGCGATAACTCCCATAGGCATAACAAAAACAGCCATTAAGATAACCATTGTAATCGTACCTATTATGGCTGGAAACACGCCCCCTTCGGTATTAGCTTCACGTGGGTCGTCCCATAAAAAGCTACCTATAGAGGAAACAAAAAATGAAATATCTTCAAAAAACCCCATTTCATTAGGCTGCCAAAGCTTAACTATGTTTTTAACCTGTACTCTTATTTTCTGCCCGCCTGCAACGGTTAAAACAATTTCACCCAAACTATCTGATTGTTTATACAGTTCCCTTAAATCAGCTTGATAGTCTAAAAAAGCTTGTTCTAATTCAGATCTTTTTTGCTCAAAGGAGGCTTTCGTTGCAGCATCATATTTATCGAGTGATTCTAGTTTTTTCTGTTCAAGTCGTAAGATTTCAATCTGATAGTTAATTCGCCCCATTAAAGTTTTTTCAATGTGATGAATTTTGCTATTAATCGCCTCACCTTTTGCCAGCATTTCGTCAATAAGATGAATACTATCTTCATTAATTGGCTTAACCTGCCCATCGATGACTATGGAATCAAATTGACCATAAACATTTCCCCATTCGTAGCGTTCAATGACTACTACATTCGGTGCGGTTACTAGATTTTTATCAACCAAATCATCAGAGCTTATCCACCTAAAATCAACGCCGTAGATATCACGGTTTCCAACTTTCATAAGGTACTGTGGAACTTCTTTAACTAGCTCGACACCTTCTTCTGCTAAAAAAGTAATCTCTTTTTTAGTTTTAACCTGGTGTATCTCACCAACAACCTGCTCTACGGCTCCGTTGTTATTAACTTTTAAGTCGTATATTTCATGGGGCCAAAAATGAGATAATCCCTTAAAGGCAATCATAATAATTAAACCAAAGACCAATACCACACTAACACTAACCGCAGAAGCACCAAACCAAACCCAGTGTTCGCCTTTTTTAAACCAATTTAGCATATTCATATTCTCCTACAAAGAACCATATCTTTTACGCATACGTTCGCGGACGACTTCAGCAATAGTGTTAAAAATAAAAGTAAAGACAAACAACAACAAACCAGACAAGAATAACACACGATAATGCGTGCTATAAAGCTCTGTTTCACCCATCTCAACCGCTAAGTTAGCAGACAAGGTACGCATACCTTCAAACAGGTTTACATCCATCAATGGCGTGTTACCTGAAGCCATTAATACAATCATCGTCTCACCCACACCACGCCCAAAACCAAGCATGATGGCAGAAAAAATACCAGGGCTAGCGGTAGGTAAAACCACTCCTACCACAGTTTGCCAAC
>ACQI01004775.1_pt1 | contig 13120 bp, 15 predicted proteins | sample 268348 | NCBI WGS metagenome assembly ACQI01 (sample SAMN02954306, study PRJNA37895) | hydrothermal vent metagenome | biome: aquatic; feature: Lost City hydrothermal field; material: chimney biofilm; isolation source: Lost City hydrothermal chimney biofilm | collected 2005-07-27
GAAGAATGATGTAAAAGCTTGTTCCAGTGAGCTTTGCTAGCATGTACGATTGCTAAACCTGTAAAGTTGAGTGCATTATGCTGATAGGCATATAATCTTTATATACATTTTTACGATGCTTTATGTGGATAACAGTAACAACAAGTTCATGTTTAATAATTTCATAAATTAATAGATAATTTCCTACTCTCAAGCTATAAAAAGGGGATAAATCACCAACTAATTTCTTACCGACAAAAGGATCATTTACTAATTTTTTTTGATTGTTTGAATTATTTTCTTTTGCCAGGTTTTATCAATTTTTTTAAAGTCTTTAATCACTTTATCATCAAAAACTACATTATAAATCAAGTGCTTTTTCCAATTCTTCCATAGAAATTAAGTGACGACTTTCATCCTTATTGCGACCTTTAGCATCATAATAATCCAGCATATCCTCACGATAACTTTTTAGTGCTTCTTTTACAAAAAAACTTTTAGAGCGCTTAGTCTCTTTAGCAATGGTTTCTAAAAACTGCTCTGTATCAGCATCTAACCTAACAGATAACATAACTTAAACCTCTTTTTATAACTTGTCATATATGTATTATACATTTTGTTAAAAAGATTTAACGACTAAATCACGACTCTATGTAAAATAATAACATCTAAATTATAAAAACTAGTAGTGGGTTTAGTAGCAAAATCGGAATCGTTTAAGGGAGAACTTTTGTTTTACCTCTTTTTACTTCAATTCCGACTTCAGATCTCTTGCCAGTAAATTTTTAGCCGCTTGCTCGGCGTTTATTTTACCTAAAACCAGTTGGAAAACTTGCTCGGCGATGGGTAGGTCTAGCCCTTGTTCTTTGGCAATTGCTTGTACCACTTTAACTGCTTTTACCCCTTCTACGACCTGCCCTATTTCTTGTAGAACGGTTTCTACGCTTTTTCCTGTTTTTGCTAAATTTAATCCAAAGCGTCTGTTTCTGGATAGGTTGTCGGTACAGGTTAGTACCAAATCGCCCAAACCTGCCAAACCCATTAGGGTAGCTGGGTTGGCTTTGAATAGGCTGGCAAAGGTTATCATTTCTGACATTCCACGTGAAACAATCGCGGCACGGGCATTTACTCCTAAGCCCAAACCATCGCTAACGCCTGTGGCAATTGCCATAATATTTTTGTAAGCTCCACCGACTTCTACTCCTGCCATGTCTTGCTGGGTGTAAACTCGGAAAGCTCCGTGGTGAAACGCATCTGCCCAATAGCTTGCCTCGTCCGAACTGTCCGAGGCACTTACCATTGCTGTAGGCATTCCTTTGGCAACTTCTTCGGCAAAAGTGGGCCCTGATACAACGGTTGTGCCGAATTGTTTGGATAAAACTTCTGCTGCAACCTGGTGTAATAACTTATTAGAACCAGACTCAAAGCCTTTGGTTGCCCATGCTAGGTGTTTTGAACCAGGAATTGTTAGCCGTTGTATATTAACTAGAGTTTCACGAAATGCACTACTAGGTACGGCGACTAAAATAGCTTTGGCGTTAATAATGTCTGTGGCAAAGTTTTGGCTAATGGTTAAGTTACTTGGAAAGGGATAGCCAGGAAGGTAGCGTTGATTTTCTCTTTGCAAGGCTAATTGCTCGGCGTGTTGCTTGCCATGCGCCCACAAGATTACTTGTTGCCCTGCACGAGCTAGTTGAATGGCTAATGCCGTTCCCCATGCTCCTGCTCCTAAAACGACAATACTTGCGGATTCTGCCATGCTTAAAAGCTTACTGTTGTGGCTGTGCTTGTTGCCTTGCTTCTTGCATACGGTTTGCATACATGGCATCAAAGTTAACAGGTTCTAGTAATAACTGCGGGAAACCAGCTTTATCGACCAGGCCTGAAACAACTTCTCTGGCATAAGGAAATAAAACATTTGGGCAGTGGGCGGCAAGCATATATTGTAAATAAGCTTCATCAAACCCTGATAATACAAAAATACCTGCTTGCTCTACTTCACATAAGAAGGCAACTTTTCCTTCTACTTTAGTAGTAGCGGTTACTCTAATTTCAACATTAAACAGACCTTCTTCTAACAATTTATATTCTATGTTTAAATCTACATTTAGTTCTGGTTTAAATTCTTGTAAAAATATTTCTGGTGCGTTTGGCGACTCAAGAGATACGTTTTTAATGTATATTTTTTGAATGGCGAATTTTTGAGATACATTTGTTGAAATTGTGTCTTTCGCTTCTTCTGTTGCTAGGTTGTTGCTTTGTTTTTTATCTTGTTCTTCAGCCATGATTATGCCTCTTCTGCTAATATTTTATCTAATTTACCTGAATTGTCTGCGGCTGATAAATCATCAAACCCGCCGACGTGAGTATTGCCTATAAATATTTGTGGAACGGTATTGCGTCCCGACTTTTCTTCCATTTCTTTCCATAAAGCTTGGTCGTTACCTATATCTATTGAAGAATATTTAAGACCTTTGCTGTCTAATAATCTTTTTGCCATAGTGCAATAAGGACAATAAGCGGTGCAATAAACTACGATATTAAGGTTGTTAGTCATTTTTATTTTTCCCTTTCTTTTTCTTTTCTTTTTTAGAAACTGGTTTATTAATTGGCAGGCCCGCATTTTTCCATGCCAAAATTCCACCGCTCAAGTTATTCACATTGGTATAACCTGCTTTCACTAATTTCTTTGCCACCCCTGCCGAACGAGAACCCGATTGGCAGTAAACTAAAATAGCGTCCTCTTTGTCTTTGGTCAAAGTGTTAATACGTGAATCCACTTCGGTAGAAGAGATATTAACTGCCTCGCCAATATGGCCTGTTTTATATTCTGCACCGGTACGGACATCAAAAAATTTTGCGTCATTGTTATACAAACGTACTGCTTCATCGGCAGATACCGAAGTGAAACCAGAAATTTTATCGCCTAAATAGGTCGATAATAACATAGCCACTACTACACCCAAGGCAATAAATAAAATGATCTGCTCTTCTACAAACTCTAAAAACATCAACTGAACCTTTGCACCAATATGTAAAGCAGGTGATTTTAACAGCGAAACTAGTTACAATAAAAGAAATTTATAAAATCTTTTTGGAATAGTAAAATAATGAACGATACAGCGACCACCACAACCACAATTCAAAGACGACCCACTGGCCTAATTATCTTAGACGGTTGGGGACATTCTACCGACACCAAATACAATGCAATTGCTCAAGCTAATACGCCTGTTTGGGATAACTTATTAGCCAAAAACCCGAACACGCTTATTAATACATCGGGCGTGTTTGTTGGTTTGCCTTCAGGGCAAATGGGAAATTCTGAAGTTGGACACATGAATTTAGGTGGTGGACGCGTGGTTTACCAAGAACTAACCCGCATTCAAAAAGATATTGATGATGGGCGTTTTTTTCAAAATAACGCATTATTAAAAGCGATAGATTCTGCGGTCGATAGAAATCATAAGGTACATATTTTAGGGCTTCTTTCTAACGGCGGAGTGCATTCACACATTGCGCACATAAAAGCGTCTATTAAAATGGCACATGAGCGTGGAGCAGAAGTTTTGTTTCATGCTATTACCGATGGTCGTGATGTTTCGCCTAAATCGGCATTAACTTTTGTAAAAGAGCTTGAAGAGTTTATGCAAGAACTTGGTGGCGGACGCATTGCCACTATTGTTGGACGATATTTTGCCCTAGACCGCGACAATCGCTGGGACAGAGTTAAACAAGCTTACAACTTAATTACTTGTGGCGAAGCTGAATATGAAGCCAGTTCGGCAACAGATGCTATTGAAGCGGCTTATGCTCGTGGCGAAACTGATGAGTTTTTAAAAGCCACTCGTATTTTAGACAGCGAAGGAAACTGTTCTAAAATAGAAGATGGTGCTTCTATTATTTTCATGAATTTCCGCTCTGACCGTGCGCGCCAAATTACCAAAGCTTTTATTGCTGAAGATTTTGCCGATTTTCACCGTTGCCGTGTGCCGATGCTTTCGGAATTTGTTACCTTAACCGAATACAAAAAAAGTTACGAAAAATTTGGTGCTTTAATCGCTTATCGCCCCACCAAACTAAGAAATACCTATGGTGAATATGTTGCTAAAAAAGGGCTAACCCAATTACGCATAGCAGAAACTGAAAAATACGCCCATGTTACCTTCTTTTTTAACGGCGGAGTAGATGAACCCAACCAAGGCGAACACCGTATTTTAGTGCCTTCACCACAAGTTAAAACCTACGATTTACAACCAGAAATGAGCTTGCCTGAATTAACCGAAAAGCTTGTAGAGGCAATAAAATCGGGCAAATATGATACTTTCATTTGTAACATTGCCAACCCAGACATGGTTGGACATACTGGCAATATGGAAGCTTGCATTAAAGCTGCTGAAGCGGTTGATTCTGCTTTAGCGAAAATTTTAGCTGCCTTAAAAGAAGCTGGTGGCGAGGCGATAGTAACCGCTGACCATGGTAATATGGAATTGTTGTTTGATGAAAAAAACAATACTCCATTAACCTCTCACACCACTTTTCCAGTGTCTTTAGTTTATGTCGGCGATAGATATTGTGAACTAAATAATGGTGGAGCCTTGTGCGATGTTATTCCAACCATCTTTGACATGATGAACATCGGTCAACCAGATGAAATGACTGGAAAATCGCTTTGTAAATTCAAATAAACGATTGTTTTAGCTCTCAAATAGGGACCACCCCCTGGCGATTTTAGGGTTTTTAAGGTTATTTAAGCTCATTTAAAGCCATTTAAAGCCTTAAAAACCCTAAAATCGCCAGGGGTGGGGTCTAAATCCACTAAAAAAGAACCTTTTTAATGCTTTGCCAAGTCTTTCCTGAACAATACCAGCAACAATTAACCGAAAAAGTACAACGCTTAACCGAGCTAAACCCTGCTTTTAGTGAACTTAGTGTTTTTCCATCTGCCCCAAAACATTATCGAGCTAGAGCCGAGTTTCGTATTTGGCACGATGGCGATAAATCTGATTTCATCATGTTTAATCAGCAAAGCAAACAAAAGGTTATTATTAAATCTTGCCCAATGGCAATTGAAAGCATCAACAACTTAATGCCAAAGTTGATGACGGCTATTTGTGAACAGCCTGCTTTAAGAACCAAGTTGTTTCAAATAGATTTTTTGGCAACCTTGTCTGGACAAATGCTGGTGACTTTAATTTATCGTAAACCCATCGTAGAAAATACCGAATGGTTAGCTCTTGCAGAACAGTTAAAGCAACAACTGCCAATCAATTCAATTATAGGACGTGCCAGAAAACAAAAAATATGCCTACCGCAAGACTTTGTAGAAGAACGCTTAAGCGTAGATGGTAAAACTTTTATTTACCAACAAATAGAAAACAGTTTTACCCAGCCCAATCCCAAGGTAGCGGAACAAATGTTAAGCTGGGCAAGGGCAATGTCACAACAGGGAAATAAACTATTTGGCAAGGCAGATTTAATAGAGCTTTACTGTGGAAACGGTAACTTTTCTATCGCTCTTAGTGAGTTTTACAACCAAGTTTTGGCAACCGAAATTTCTAAAACTTCGGTGGCTTCTGCTCAATATAATATTCAAAAAAATAACATTCAAAACTTAACCGTAGTAAAAATGGCAGCCGAAGAAATTTCACAAGCCATGCAAGGTCAGCGTGAATTTTTCAGAATGAAAGACATTGACCTAAATAGTTTTAACTTTAAAACTATTTTTGTTGACCCACCTCGTTCAGGATTAGATAATTTAACTCGTAGCATGGTGGTAGAATTTGAGCGTATAATTTACATTTCTTGTAATCCCGAAACACTTGCTAGCGACTTAATAGAAATAGAAAAAACACACCAAATTATTGCCTGTGCTTTATTTGACCAATTTCCCTACACGCACCACATTGAAAGTGGCGTATTACTAATTAAAAGAGACCTGTGACCTTAATTATAATCAGTGCTTTAGCGGTCGGCTTGACCTTAGGGCTGTTGGGCTCAGGCGGAGCTATATTAACCGTCCCGATACTAACTTACTTAGTAGAACAAGACCCCAAAGTAGCCATTGCTAGCTCCTTATTAATTGTTGGCACAATCAGTATTTTTGCACTGATTCCCCATGCTCTAAAAAAACAGCTCAACTGGAAAATCGCCCTTATTTTTGGCATACCAGGCATGTTGGGTGCTACTTTAAGTGCTTGGTCGGCACAATTTATTGACAGTAACATTCAAATGTTGGTGTTTTCAATATTGCTAATTACCTCATCTTATTTAATGTTTAAGCCCTCGCGTTTAAGTACCGACGGCAAAGACCCAAACCCCAGTCCTAAAATAGCCATAATAGGCTTTCTAGTTGGTATTACCACAGGTATTATTGGGGTAGGTGGTGGCTTTCTTATTATTCCCGCTTTAATTTTAATTCTTGGCATGCCTATTCACATTGCTATTGGTACTAGCTTATTAATTATTGCCATGAATTCTTTTGCTGGTTTTACTAAATATCTATATGTACTAGAAATTCTAGAACTACAACTTGACTGGAAAATTATTGCCATTTTTGCCTCTATTGGCATTATTGGCAGTTGGATCGGGGCAAGTATAAATAATAAAATTAACCAAGATACACTGAAAAAAGGCTTTGGTGTATTTTTGATTTTAATTGCTTTCTTTATTTTATACAAAAATTTACCTAGCTTATTTTGAGGCAGTTTTATGCAAATAGTTTCACTCAATATTGGAAAAATTCAACACTATAACTGGCGAAATGGTACTTATTCAGCAATAAACAAAACCCCTGTACTAACCGACATTGAACTAACCACAAGCGGATTACTGGGCAATGAACAGGCCGACAAGGAAAACCATGCAGGTGAAGAAAAAGCCCTGTTAGTTATTCCTACCAGTAACTATCGTTTTTTTGAAATAGAACAGCCTTTTGGTTTTTTGGGTGAAAATATAAGCCTAGACAAAATAGAGGATAGTCAAATTCAAATAGGCGACCGCCTTAAAATAGGGAGCGTAATTCTGGAAGTATCGCAACCTCGTTCACCCTGTTGGAAATTAGGTCAAATAATGGGAAGCCAACTATTCGTAAAAAAATACTCCGCAACAGGTCGGGTTGGCTTTTATTGCCGAGTAATCCAAACAGGAAAACTTACTCAAGGGCAAGAGGTTATTCTACAAAAAACCAACCAAGCCAGCGTTTCAATACAAGCCCTGTTTGTATCCCAGTTTAACCGTCATAAAACAGATAACGACTGGAAAAATATTCAAACCGCAATAAATCACCCTGCTTTATCGCAAGCATGGCTCTCTAAATTAACCAAACTAGCAAAAAAAGCACAACATGATTAAAAAACTAACCAAAAAAGAAAAAAGAAAAGACTGGATAATTCCACCAAAAATTATACGCAGGCAAGTTGGACGAGCGATAGCCCAATACAAAATGATTAAAGAAAATGACAAAATATTGCTCGGCTTATCTGGTGGTAAAGATTCAATGGCTTTGCTAATCATACTAAAATATCTACAAGCTCGCTCGCCCGTTAAATTTGAACTGGCCGCCTGCACCATTGACCCTGAAATACCAGGCTTTGACCCTTCTCCATTAAAAGAATGGGTTAATAAAATGAATATCCCCTTTTTTTATGAAGCCGAGGACATGGTTGCTTTAGCCGATGCACACATGGTTGGCAACTCTTTTTGTAGTTTCTGCGCCAGACAAAAACGCGGCACGCTCTACAGCGTATGTCGCCGCGAAGGTTATAATGTATTAGCACTAGCCCAGCACCTAGACGACTTGGCAGAAAGTTTTCTTATGTCTGCCTTTAACGCAGGGCAATTAAGAACAATGAAAGCACATTACTTGAATAACGACCAAGATGTGCGTATTATTCGCCCGTTAATTAGAACTAGGGAACAGCAAACTAGAGATTTTTCTAGAGAAGCACAATTGCCAGTAATAGAAGACAACTGCCCTGCTTGCTATGCCAAGCCACAACAACGCCAACGAATGAAAGAACTTTTATTAGCAGAAGAACAACATAACCCCCATTTATATGCCAATTTATTAACGGCAATGCAACCTTTAATAGCCGATGATAATCAAAACGGCAATGCTGATTTAAGGAAATCTTGAATAAATGACTAAACAAACTGCAGATAAACCAATAGTAGCAAAACTTCTTGTGGCTACTATTAAATTTCTATCGTGGTTTTCGCTTAAAAACCAACAAAAAATAGGTGCTGGAATAGGTTGGTTATTATCAAAATTTCCAAACTACAACCGCAATACAGTTAGGGCAAACATTAAAACCGCCTACCCGCATTTGTCTAGCCAAGAACAACGGGTTCTTAGCAATAAAACACTGATAGAAAATGTAAAAATATTTACTGAATTGGGCGCCATTTGGGAATGGCCAGCAACAAGACAACTAAGCTTAATAAAAAATATTCACGGGCAAGAGCTACTTGATGCCGCCTACCAAAAAGGCAACGGTATTTTAATGCTCTCCCCACACTTTGGTAACTGGGAACTCTTAGGGCTATTTCTTAGCCAAAAAGAACCCTTAACCGTGCTGTATCAACCACCCAAATTAAAATCTATTGAAGACTATGTATTAAAAGTCCGTAGCAAGTCGGGTAACAACCCTGTGCCAACCGATGTTTCTGGCGTAAAATCGATGTTTAAAGTATTAAAACAAAATAAAATGGTTGCTATTTTGCCTGACCAAGACCCAGGAAAATCTGGCGGAATTCACGCCCCATTTTTCAACCACCCAGCCAGAACCATGACCCTTGTGTCTAAACTTGCCAGTAAAACCAAAGCAAAAGTGTTGTTTATAATAGGCGAACGCCTAGCAGACGGAACAGGTTTTGATATCCACATCCTACCCTCTGATGAAGGCATAGATTCAAAAGATGAACTAACCGCCACCACCGCTTTAAACAAAGGCGTAGAACGCTGTGTAGCAATTAACCCTGCCCAATATTTATGGGCATACAAACGCTACCGNCACCCGCCAGCAGGAACGCTAGATATTTATAAAAACAATGAAGGAAATTAAGGAGACACTTAAAATGAGCATCTTAGACAAAGCAAAAAACTTAAGCAACAAAGTAACCGATTCAGTAAACGAGTTTAGTAGCGATGAAGTGCTTGCCAACACCATAATAAAGGCAGTTAAAAAACAAGAAAAAATCAACATAATCCTAAAAGAAAAAGGCTCAAACTACCGAGTAAGTGACATTAATTTAGAAATGGGAATTTCACCAACCGTATCTTTTTCGGTCAAAAGAATTGATGAAATAAATGAGATTTTAGAGGGCGTTACTGATAAAGAAAACACTTAAAGCACGGTTTAAGGTTTAAAGAAGAAAAACAGTTGAATGATTGCAAAAAGGTAGCTTCTCTAAATAGCTTTTTAAACCATAAAAAAGGGCGTATCTAAAATAGATACACCCTTTTTTGTATTATTTTTCTTGGTTAAAAGCTTACTTCTTCTTACCACGACCAGCTTGCTTACGACCATTTTCAGTCAATATCTTTTTACGAATACGGATGCTTTGTGGGGTAACTTCTACTAGCTCATCATCGTTGATAAACTCTAAGGCTTGCTCTAATGAAAAACGAACTGGTGGCGTTAACACTTGTGCTTCATCGGTACCTGATGCACGCATGTTAGTAAGTTGCTTACCTTTAAGTACGTTAACGGTTAAGTCATTTGCACGAGAATGTAAACCAATAATCATGCCTTCATAGACTTCTTCACCATGACCTATGTATAAACGACCACGCTCTTGTAGGTTAAACAAAGCAAAAGTTAATGCTTTACCTTGACCATTAGAAATTAATACACCATTTTGGCGTTCGCCCAAAGTTCCTGCAAATTTTTCACCATAATGTGAAAAACTAGAGAAGATTAAACCACTACCTTGGGTGGCTGTCATAAATTCTGTTCTGAAGCCAATCAAACCACGCGAAGGAATCGTGAAATCAATACGAACACGACCATGCCCGTCTGGAACCATGTCTTCCATAATCGCTTTACGTTGCCCTAATTTTTCCATAATTGCACCTTGAGTAGACTCTGGAATATCAACGGTTAAGTTTTCATAAGGCTCTTGCATTACGCCATCTATTTCACGGAAAATAACTTCTGGGCGAGAAATACCCATTTCAAATCCTTCACGACGCATGGTTTCAATTAACACTGAAAGATGTAATTCACCACGACCCGAAACACGGAATTTATTCGCATCTTCAGTTTCATCAACACGCAAAGCTACGTTAGTAAGAAGCTCTTTGTCTAAACGCTCACGAATTTGACGAGAGGTTAACATCTTGCCTTCTTTACCAACAAAAGGAGAGTTGTTTACTTGAAAGGTCATGCTTACAGTAGGTTCATCAATTGATAGTGCTGGCAAAGCAACCACGTTTTCAGGACTACAAATGGTATCAGAAATTAATAATGGATCGAAACCAGAGAAGGCAATAATGTCCCCTGCACTGGCAGTATCAGTATTAATTCTTTCTAGCCCTAGGTAACCAAAAATCTCACCCATTTTTCCGCCACGAATATTACCTTCAGTATCAATGATTTTAACTGGCATACCAACTTTAGCAATACCTTGCTTAATACGACCAGTACCGATAACACCTTTATAGCTGTCATAGTCTAACGAAATAACTTGTAGCTGGAATGGTGCTTCTATATCTACTTGTGGCGGACTAACGGTGTTTACTATTGTTTGGAAAATACATTCCATGTCGCCATCACGCACGTCTTCTTCCATGCCTGCAAAGCCATTTAGCCCTGATGCATAAATTACTTGGAAATCCATTTGTTCATCATCTGCCCCTAGGCGATCAAACAAATCAAAAGTTTGATCTAGTACCCAGTCAGGTCTTGAGCCAGGACGGTCAATTTTGTTAATAACAACAATTGGCTTTAAACCTTGTTTAAGTGCTTTTTCGGTTACAAAACGCGTTTGTGGCATAGGACCTTCAACCGCATCAACCAATAGTAAAACTGAATCTACCATAGAAAGAATACGCTCTACTTCGCCACCAAAATCGGCATGCCCAGGAGTGTCTACAATATTAATACGATAATCGTTCCAGTTTACAGCGGTGTTTTTAGATAGAATGGTAATACCACGTTCTTTTTCAAGAGCATTAGAATCCATCATGCGTTCGCCAGTGTCCTTACGAACATTATCTAACGTTCCAGACTGTTTTAAAAGTTGGTCAACCAGGGTTGTTTTACCGTGATCAACGTGGGCAATAATCGCAATATTACGAATATGATCTGCATTCATAGTGATGTCTCTAAGATTTGAAAAAAAAGGTATTATACTGGAAAGAATAGGGGATTGTTAATTGTTTGAAATAATTAGTTTTTTGGTAAAATTTTGGACTCTTCCGCCTTGTTGAGAGAAAAACCATGATTATGCGTAAAATAATGAATCATTATATTCAGAGATAGTGAAGATTGTCTGATTTTAAGCTTTAAGAATAATAACTCTCTTTTCTGTGGCGTATCCTAGCTACTGTTATTTCCCCATCTGATACATTGAAAAGTATCCTATAGTCTCCTACTCTTAAACGATATTTTGGATCGTGGTTTTTTAACTGTTTGATTTGCTGGGTATCAGGGAAATTTTGCAATGTTTTTATTTTCTCTTTGATTGTGCTTTTGTACGGCTCATTAATTTTCTTAAAATCTTTAATGGCAGATTTACCGATGATGACATTCAATTATAGTTTCATAAATTCATCAAGAGAAATGGTTTCTTCCCCTTTGGTTTCTTCGATTAGTTTATAATCTTCTTCTCCAGGGTGTATTAATTCAATGCCACTTGGCAGGGGCACTTTCTTTTTTTGGATCATCTGTTGCAATAGTAAGTTTATACCATTACTTAGACTGATTCCATAGTCTTTTAAAAAGTCTTTAGCTTCTTTTTTTAGTTGTTCATCCAGATATATATTAGTCCTTATTTTTGAGGTCATAATTTTAATCCTTTTTATCTATAGGTACAATTATAACACAAAAAGTGTGTTTTTTATTTTTTACCCAGCAATTCTCGCTTAAACCACATTGAGTAGTTTCTGTCTTATTTGCAATTTTTTAATCGGACTCATGCTCTTCTCCGCAATGCTTTGCCTCGTTTGACAAAGCAAAGCTAAGCTAAACTAAACTCTAAAAATGATAACCCATACCTAAATTAAAGCCAGTAGCTTTGGTGGTAATTTCTTGTCCGCCTGTTTTATCCCAATCTGTATCGACTACGGCGAATTTATTCATGATTTGGAAATCGGCTTTAAACACCACGTTAGAAATAGGCCAGTAGTTCACACCAAAATCGGTTTGACTTGCCACTTCACTAGCTTTTTTCTCCCACTCGCTTTGACGAACGAAGAAACCCCATTTATCAAATGGTTTGTAACTTAGCTCTAAATAACCCCCTGTTTGAATATCTTTTTCTGCCGCTTTAGCCGCATCTCCAGCAATATCCCAACGAGTGTATAAACCCGTCATGGTAAAATCACCCATTTGGTAAATGGCATGAGCTCCTAACATGGTTGCCGAATCGGCATAAGAAGTTTTGGCACTTTGATCTAAATCTGGCTGATACTGTCCATAGGCAGAAAGCTCTAGCCCTGCTGTTCCTGTGTATTTAATCCGCCCTGTCCAGGCTAAATTAAACATATCGGCTCGTCCACCACTGCCAGCACGAGAGGTAGTTTTTTGCTTGCCTCTTTTAATATCAAAAGGAGCTGCTTCCAAGGTTTTTAGTCCTTCTGAAAGAAAGACATCGTAACTAATACCTGACTGAAAATTTTGCGAAAACATAGCCCCACCTGCCCACCAGGTTGAAGGCAAGAGGGTAGACTCTATAATAGGACGTTCTACACCATAAAAAGTAGCGGGTTCGTGAGCTTCATTCACAATACCAACGGGCATCAAGATAATACCTGTTTTGGCTCGCATGGACTTTTTATCATTTAAATCAAACTCAAGGTAAGCTTGTTCAAGAATCATTGAACCTGCCCTGGAAGCACTTGCTACCACATGCTCTAGCTCAAGTTCAGTTACCACTCGCATTGAGTCGTTAAATCATAGCCAACAAATAAACCATT
>ACQI01004894.1_pt1 | contig 12508 bp, 12 predicted proteins | sample 268348 | NCBI WGS metagenome assembly ACQI01 (sample SAMN02954306, study PRJNA37895) | hydrothermal vent metagenome | biome: aquatic; feature: Lost City hydrothermal field; material: chimney biofilm; isolation source: Lost City hydrothermal chimney biofilm | collected 2005-07-27
ATGGAACGCGCGAGAACCGCCATTACCTTAAAGAAAAAGGTATTCATTATGCAGGAAAGCCTCTAGGTCGCCCTAAAAAAGAAACACTAGCAAACAAAGCAGAGTTAAAAGCAGCTAAAAAGCAACGCCATGCCGACTATGTACAACGCATTCCAATAGAGGGTAAGTTTGGACAAGGAAAGAGTGGCTATGGTCTGAATAGAATCAAAGCAAAAACAGCCAAAACTTCATACGCTTGGATCAACAGTATATTCTTAGTAATGAATCTATTGGTTCTATTGAGGAGTTTTTTGCCGTCTGCAGTAATTTATGACCTAATACGCCAATTAAAAATTCAGATAGGTCGATATTATGATGACGGTAATCAAAATGGCAGTCTAGTTTTTTAATTTGGAGCGAAAAGTTGGTTTTTAGAGCTTAACTTTTTGAGGAGGCTCTATTTCGTGTGTTTCTGAAAACACACAGAATGAATTGTTGAAAACGATTCAAATAGATAAGAACAAAACTTCCGTTGCCTATAACGCTCTTAATTACCCTTATTTGCCAATGCCAAAAAATCAGGCTTTGGAGTTAATCAATGAGCGTTTGCCTGAATTACAAGAACCATTCTTTTTTCACCTCGGTGGAAATCAGTGGTACAAAAATCGTAAAGGCGTTGCTGAAATTTTCTCTCATATTGCCCAATTCTCAGGATATCAAAAACATCTATTGATTTTGGCAGGTAAACAGTGGCCACAAGACCTTCAGGAAAAAATTAAGACTTTAGGGATTGAAGATCGAGTCATTGCTATTAGTGATTTAAGCAATGAAGAAGTTAGAGCCTTTTATTCGACCTGTGAAGCGATGATTTTTCCTTCCTTAGAAGAAGGTTTTGGTTGGCCAATTGCCGAAGCGCAAGCCTGCGGAGCGATAGTTGTCACAACTAACAGAGCCCCGATGACCGAAGTGGGAGGGAATGCCGCTATTAATATCGAACCTGAAAACCCGAAAGCCTCTGCTGAAGTCATCGTTGAGAGCCTAAGCAAAGAAAATGACCTGAAAAAATTGGGTATTGAAAACGCCAAACGTTTTTCAACCGAAGAAATGATTCAATCATACCTTGACGGCTATCAAATAGCTGTAAATTTAAAAAGGGTTGGCTAAATGAAAATCCTACATGTAATTAGTTCGCTGAGTCTAGAAGGTGGCGGACCTGCTCAAGGAATTCGCAATTTGACTTCTCATTATGCTGTGCAAGGTGTGAGCGCAACCGTTTTGTGTTTGGATGCCCCTGAAGATAATCTCGGCAATACAGAACACCTAGAAGTTGTTACTCTGGGTAAAGGCAAAGGTGTTTTTTCTTACCATACAGGAATGGTTAATTGGATTAAATCGAATTTTAATCAGTTTGATGCGGTTATTGTGCATGGTTTGTGGCAATATCCTGGCCTGGCGGTTTCAAAGGCTTTGAAAAACAGTTCGATTCCTTACTATGTTTTTCCACATGGAATGCTGGATCCTTGGTTTAAACATGAATATCCGTTAAAACATTTAAAGAAATACGTGTTTTGGTTTTTAGGACAATATCCAGTTTTAAAGTATTCCGAGGCAGTACTTTTTACTTGTGAAGAAGAAAAAATACTGGCACGAGAATCTTTTTGGCCTTATAAAGTGCGTGAAGTGGTTGTCAATTATGGTACACGTTTAACCGCGATTGCAGAAAATTCTCAACCTGGTGATTTTTATGCTCTTTACCCAGAATTACAGCCGAAACGAATTTTCTTGTTTTTAAGTCGTATTCACGAAAAGAAAGGCTGTGATTTATTGATTCAGGCTTTTGCTCAATTTGCAAAACAAGATGACAGTTTGCATTTGGTTATGGCCGGACCAGATCAAACAGGCTGGCAAGCATATTTAGAAAAGTTGGCGAATGATTTAGGTATTGCAGAACGAATCACTTGGACAGGGATGCTTAAAAATGAAAAGAAATGGGGGGCATTAAAAGCCGCAGAAGCTTTTGTTCTCCCTTCGCATCAAGAAAACTTTGGTATTTCTGTTGCCGAAGCTTTGGCTGTTGGCACCCCTGTTTTGATCTCCAACAAAGTGAATATTTGGCGTGAAATTCAAGAAATGCGTGCGGGCTTGATAGCTGAAGATACTTTAGATGGTACAGCACAACTATTGGAAAGCTGGCTGTCTATCTCTAAGCAACAAAAAACAGAAATTAAAGCGAATACCATTCCGTGTTTTAAAGATAAATTTGATATTAAACAAGCGGCTGAGAATTTAATTAACTTGATTAAAAGCGATGTAAAACATGATTAAGCAAGGAATTAATCCATACAAGCAAGCAAGCTTTAGTTTAAAAAACCGATTAGCGCGTGCGATTTGGGGAGTGGTTTATGTGCTGTTTTTTAGATTAAGCCCGCGCCCTTTTCATGGCCATCGAGCATTTATTTTGAAGTTGTTTGGCGCAAAGTTAGGTAAGAACTGTCATGTCTACCCCACGGCAAAAATTTGGGCACCGTGGAATTTGGAAATGGACGATCAAGCTGGTGTGGGTCCAAATGTTAATCTTTACAATATGGCGAAAATCAAAATTGGAAAAAAAGCGGTCATTTCACAGGGTTCTCATCTATGTACTGGCACACACGATTACACAGATCCGAATTTTCAACTTTTTGCCCTGCCTATTGAAATCGGTGAGAGAGCATGGTTGTGTACGGAATGTTTTATCAGCCCAGGGGTAAAAGTTGGTGATGGCGCAGTGATTGGTGCACGTTCGGTGGTGATCAAAGATATGCCTGACTGGATGATTTGTGCGGGTATACCCGCTAAAACTTTAAAACCAAGAGTTATCGAAGAGAAATAAAATATGAAGTCCAACTCTCCTAAAGTTACTGTTCAAATCCTCTCCTTTAACGAAGAACAACACATTGCCCGTGCAATTAAATCCGTGAGGTCCTTTGCCTCTCAGATTGTAGTTATTGATTCCTTTTCAACTGATCGTACTGTTGAGGTTGCAACCGAATTAGGTGCTCTGGTGCTGCAGAACAAGTGGTTGAACAACTATGCTCATCAATTTAATTGGGGGTTGCAAAACTCCCCAATCGAAGGATGTTGGGTTCTCCGTTTGGATGCAGATGAATATATTACGCCTGAACTTGCTGAAGAAATTAAAGAAAAGATAAGCTCTCTTCCAAAAAGTGTTAATGGTATTTATATGCGCAGACGCATTCATTTTATGGGTAAATGGATGAAACGTGGGGCGACCTACCCAATGTGGGTACTTCGATTATGGAGACACGATTATGGAAGGTGTGAAAACCGTTGGATGGATGAACATATTGTTTTGAGTGAAGGGGAGACCGTTCGTTTTGAAAATGATCTAGTTGATGATAATTTGAATGATTTAACTTGGTGGACAAATAAACATAATCACTATGCCACTCGCGAGGCGGCCGACTTGCTGAATCATAAATATCACTTTATGGCGGTTGATCAGCGTGATAAGGATGATAGAGAACAAGCGATGTTTAAGCGTTGGCTCAAAGAGAATATATACTCCAAAATACCATTATTTGTACGCCCTCTTTTATATTTTATTTATCGTTATATCTTTCGTTTAGGCTTTTTAGAAGGTTGGCGCGGTCTACAGTGGAATTTTTTACAAGGCCTTTGGTATCGTTTTTTGGTTGATGCAAAACTTTATGAAGCTGAAGAAAAAATTAAACACGCGGATGAAAAAAAACAAGCTGCTTATGATTTAGTTGTTAAGCAATGGGGACTTAAACTTCCAAGTGAAGGCGAAAAATGAAAATTCTTCTTGCCTCAACGAACTACGCTCCCGAACTAACTGGCATTGGAAAATACTCTGGTGAAATGACTCAGTGGCTGGCTGAAAATGATCATGATGTACGCGTGATTTGTTCGCCACCATACTACCCCGAATGGGAAGTTCATCAAGGGTTCTCTGCCTGGAAATACAAAAAAGAAAAACAAGGAAATCTTACCATTTACCGTTGTCCGCTTTGGATACCTAAAAAGCCTAGTGGGCTGAGTCGTTTAATTCACTTAGCCTCTTTTGCATTATCGAGTTTGCCAGTTGTACTACGCCATATTTTTTGGCGTCCGGATGTCATTATTTGTGTTGAACCACCTCTATTCAATAGCTTTGGCGCCATTATTACTTCCAAGCTTTGCAGGGCAAAGTCGATATTGCATATCCAAGATTTTGAGATAGATGCCGCCTTTGAATTAGGTATTGTGAAAGCTGGCTGGCTAAAGAAATCGATCTATGGTTTTGAAAGTTTTTTAATGCGCCGTTTCGACAAGGTTTCGACCATCTCCGAGACAATGCTTAAAAAGCTGGATGAAAAACAAATTGCTAAAGATAAGCAGCTGTTTTTCCCTAATTGGGTAGATACAGATTTTATTCACCCGCTAGCCTCCTCATCATATCGAGAAAAATTAAATATATCTTCTACCAAAACCGTTGCTCTGTACTCTGGCAATATGGGTGAAAAACAGGGATTGGAAATCGTTATTGAAGCTGCTCGTACTTTAAAAGAAATTCAGTTTATTATGTGCGGTTCAGGCGCGGCTATTGAAAGATTAAAAAAGTTAGCAGAAGGTTTGAAAAATATCATTTGGCTGGATTTGCAACCCTTTGAACTTTTAAACGATTTTTTAAATGTTGCGGATATTCACTTACTACCTCAACAAGCAGGCGCTGCCGATCTTGTTATGCCCTCTAAATTAACAGGTATGCTTTCGTCAGGTACCGCAATTGTAGCAACTGCTGATATTGGCACCCAAGTAGAACAAGTCGTCAAGCAATGTGGCATTGTTGTTCCCGCAGGGAATACTGAGCTTTTTTCACAAGCTATTCAAGACTTGTCAAAAGATGAAAAATTAAGAAAAAACTTTGGAATAGAAGCTAGAAAATATGCGGAAAACAACTTAGAGTATCAGAATATAATGAAGTCCTTTAACAAGGAATTAATAACGTTAATAGAGGAGCAATAGCATGAGTAAAAAAACAGCATTAATTACAGGTGTAACGGGGCAAGACGGTTCTTACTTAGCTGAGTTCCTTTTAGAAAAAGACTATGAAGTTCACGGTATTAAACGCCGAGCATCTTCTTTTAACACGGAACGTATTGATCATATCTATCAAGACCCACATACTGATAATAAAAATTTTATTCTTCACTATGGTGACCTTACTGACTCTTCTAATCTGACGCGCATTCTACAAGAGGTTCAACCAGATGAAGTCTACAACCTAGGTGCTCAATCCCATGTTGCTGTCTCTTTTGAATCGCCAGAATACACTGCCGATGTAGATGCAATGGGTACTTTACGACTATTAGAGGCCATTCGTTTCTTAGGCCTTGAAAAGAAAACTAAGTTTTACCAGGCCTCAACTTCCGAGCTTTATGGTTTAGTACAGGAAATCCCTCAAAAAGAGACCACACCCTTCTATCCTCGCTCGCCTTATGCAGTAGCCAAAATGTATGCTTATTGGATTACTGTTAATTACCGTGAATCTTATGGTATGTATGCGTGTAACGGTATTCTGTTTAACCACGAATCGCCGCGCCGAGGTGAGACCTTTGTAACACGTAAAATAACACGTGGTTTGGCGAATATCGCTCAAGGTCTAGAACAGTGCCTATACATGGGTAACATAGACGCTTTACGTGACTGGGGTCATGCCAAAGATTATGTACGTATGCAGTGGATGATGTTACAACAGGATAATCCGGAAGATTTTGTGATTGCGACTGGTGTGCAATATTCTGTTCGCCAATTCATTGAATGGTCGGCGCAAGAGCTTGGAATAAGCGTTGAATTCTCAGGTAAAGGTGTAGATGAGATTGGTACTATCACGGCGATTGAAGGCGATAAAGCGCCAGCTTTAAATGTTGGAGATGTCATTGTTCGTGTTGACCCTCGCTACTTCCGCCCTGCTGAAGTTGAAACCCTTTTGGGTGATCCAAGCAGTGCTAAAAATAAACTTGGCTGGACACCAGAAATTACTGTGCAAGAGATGTGTGCTGAAATGGTCGCAGAAGACCTAAAAGTCGCACAGCGTAATGCTCTACTAAAAGAGCATGGCCATGATATTTCTATCTCGGTTGAAGAAGGTCGATAAGCATGACCGCAAAACGTATTTTTGTTGCCGGTCATCATGGCATGGTAGGTTCAGCGATTATTCGCCAACTAGAACAAGATTCAAACAATGAGATCATCACGGCGACTCGTTCAGAGCTAGACCTGACTAATCAAAAGGCTGTCAGTGACTTTTTCGCAACTCAAAACATTGATCAAGTTTACCTAGCCGCCGCTAAAGTCGGTGGAATTCACGCTAATAATGAATACCCTGCCGAATTCATCTATGAAAACCTGATGATTGAAGCCAATATCATCCATGCAGCACATCAAAACAATGTTCAGCAGCTACTATTTTTAGGCTCTTCTTGTATCTACCCTAAATTGGCTCCGCAGCCAATGCGTGAAGATGCGCTATTAACCGGAGAACTGGAGTGCACCAATGAACCCTATGCGATTGCTAAAATAGCAGGTATCAAACTGTGTGAAAGTTATAACAGACAGTATGGTCGAGATTATCGTTCGGTGATGCCAACTAATCTGTATGGTGAGAATGACAATTTCCACCCAGAAAATTCACACGTGATTCCAGCATTGTTAAGACGTTTTCATGAAGCCAAACTGAATAATGATCCAGTAGTACATGCCTGGGGTACGGGCAAACCGATGCGTGAGTTTTTATATGTGGATGAAATGGCAGAAGCTTCTATTTTTGTAATGAACTTGGACTCGACCACCTATCAACAACAAACTCAAGACATGCTGTCGCATATCAATGTGGGTACCGGGGTTGACTGTACCATCAAAGAGCTGACCGAAACGGTAGCTAAAGTTGTGGGTTATCAAGGTCAGATTGAGTGGGATAGTTCAAAACCAGATGGCACACCGCGTAAATTAATGGACGTATCACGTTTAGAGCGTTTAGGTTGGAAAGCGCAAACCTCTTTAGAAGAAGGTTTGAAAAAAACTTATGCTTGGTTCTTGGAGAATCAGAATAACTTTAGACGTTAAACACTATGTACTTAAAAAGTTGGATATGAATGAATAAAGTCGCTTTAATTTGTGGTGTTGGTGGACAGGATGGTACTTACCTTGCCCAGAATCTACTAAATAAAGGCTATGAGGTTTGGGGAACTTCACGTGATGCTCAAGGATCACGCTTTCTAAATCTAGTTAGTTTAAAAATCAAAGATCAAATCAAAACAGTTTCTATGGTACCTGAAGATTTTAGAAGTGTTTTAGTCGCTCTTCGAAAATCCAATCCTGATGAGGTCTACTATTTATCAGGGCAGTCTTCAGTAGGCCTCTCTTTTGAACAGCCCGCTGAGACCATCCAGAGTATTGCTATTGGAACATTGAACATGCTTGAAGCTTGTAGAATGATGGAAAAAGCCCCTAGAGTTTATTACGCAGGTTCCAGTGAGTGTTTTGGTGACACCCATGGCCAAGCTGCTAATGAAACAATGGCATTTAGTCCCCAAAGCCCATACGCTGTTGCCAAGTCCTCTGCACACTGGCTAGTGAATAATTACCGTGATGCTTACGGATTATTTGCTTTCACTGGCATTTTATTCAACCATGAGTCACCGCTCAGACCTGAAAGGTTTGTAACTCAGAAAATCATTGCATCTGCTAGACGAATTGCAAACGGTTCTAACGAAGTTCTTGAACTTGGTCGATTAGATATTTCCCGTGATTGGGGGTGGGCGCCAGAGTATGTTGAAGCCATGTGGTTAATGTTGCAACAAGATACCCAAGATGACTATGTTATAGCGACTGGTGAAAATAACTCATTAGAGTGTTTTGTAGCTGAAGCCTTTGCGTATTTCAATTTAAACTGGAAAGACCATGTAAAACAAAGTCCTGACTTGATACGCCCTACTGACTTAATGGTTAGCCTGGGAGACCCGTCAAAAGCAAATAAAGAACTGGGTTGGAAGGCAAAAAGCAAAATGCGGGATGTTGTTAAACTTATGGCCAGCTCAAGTTTGATTTTAGATTGCTAATTCTACTTGTTTATTAGGTTATGTTAACATGCTTTAGGTTGTCGGCATCAAGGCAGACTAGTGGGGCATTGCTATATCAACAAAGACTTAGTCGTGAAATCTTAACTTTCATGCTTTCAGCTTTTTCGCATCTTAAAGAGTAATTAGACCATGATTAATATTATCCTTTGCGGAGGCTCTGGAACCAGACTTTGGCCCTTGAGCCGAACAATGTTACCAAAGCAGTTTGTTCGCCTTTTTAATAACCGTTCACTATTCCAGGAAACGGTTTTAAGAAACAAGTCAGTTTGTAGCTCTTCGCTGATTGTCTCCAATAACGAGCAGTATTTTCTAGCAGTGGATCAGCTTCAACAAATCACTGAGCAATCTAACCAGTTTTTGCTTGAGCCAGTCGGGCGAAATACTGCACCAGCAATTGCATTAGCTTGTATGTTGCTGGATAACGATGATGTCGTCTTTGTAACCACCTCTGACCACTTAGTTAATGATCAACAAGCTTATGAAAATGCGGCTATGGAGGCAAAGGCTCTAGCAGAGCAGGACAATCTAGTGACCTTTGGTATTCAACCCTCATACCCTGAGACTGGATTTGGTTATATTGAAGCAGATGGCAGTGATGTGCGCTCGTTTAAAGAGAAACCAGACCTAGAGACCGCTAAGTCGTATATTGATCAAGGTAATTACTACTGGAATTCAGGTATGTTCTGTTTCAAAGCTGGTATTTTCTTAAACGAGCTAAAGCAGTGTGCCCCAAAAATTTACCAGGCCTGTGAAAAAGCGATTCAAGGTCATGAGAATCAATCTGAGGTTAGAATCGATTTAGAAGCGATGAAGGCCATTCCAGATGACAGTATTGATTACGCGGTAATGGAAAACTCCAAAATAGTTAAGGTTGTACCATGCGATATGGGCTGGAGTGATTTAGGTAGTTTTGACGCCCTCTACGATGAAGTCAAAACCAACTCTAAAAGTAATGCAGTGCTGCCAAGAACTAAAAACTCTCCAGAACCGATCTGTATCGATTCCAAAAATAACCTGCTAGTTACCCGAGATCGGCAAATTGCTATGGTGGATGTCGATGATTTACTTGTTGTCGATACCACTGATGCGATTCTTATCTCCAAGAAAGGCAGCTCTCAGAAAGTTAAGAACGTTGTCGCTGAGATAAAGAAATCACAGCCTGAAATGGCAGAGATTCACCGTCTTGCTCACCGTCCATGGGGCACCTATGAAGTTCTTGTGAATACCAAGGGCTATAAAGTAAAACGGATTATGGTCAAGCCAGGCGGTCGTCTGAGTTTGCAAAAACATTATCACCGAAATGAACACTGGATTGTGGTATCTGGGACAGCAACAGTAACCGTTGATGATGAGGTTAAATTAGTCAGACCAAATGAGTCGGCCTATATCAAAATGGGACAAATGCATCGTTTAGAAAACCATGGCAAGATAGACCTTTACATGGTAGAAGTACAAGTGGGCGAATATACCGGTGAAGACGATATAGTGCGTGTTGATGATGTTTATGGGCGTTAGTTATAGTTACTTAATCATTTCATATTGATTTGACTGACACTAGACATGTACAATAAAAAGTACAACAATGCAAAAATGGAGAGAAGCAATGCAACAATTAACTTTTAGTGATGCAAGAGCCCACTTTAAAGATGTGTGCTCTCGTGCAGTGGATGACCAAGACTCACTTTTAATTACGCGAAGAGATGCTGAAAATGTAGTTTTGATGCCGCAATCTTTATTTGAATCATGGCAAGAAACTATTTATTTATTAAAATCGCCAGAAAATGCAAAAATGCTGGCTAAATCTATCCAACAGCACCAAGCTGGACAGCTAGTAAAGAGGTCCTTGATAGAAAAAGAATGAAATTAGAGTGGACTGAAATAGCCTGGAACCAATACTTGTATTGGCAAACCCAGGATAAAAAAACATTGAAACGTATTAATCGATTGATTAAAGAAGCTTTAAGAGAACCATTTGAAGGTATAGGCAAACCTGAGCCTTTGAAAGAGAACTTAACCGGATACTGGTCTCGTCGAATAGATGATACCAATAGGTTGGTTTACTACGTCGAAGAAGAGCGCATTACAATAATTGCATGCCGTTACCACTATTAATGATGAGATTAAAATGAAGTTAGACTCTTTTAAAGCTTACGATATTCGTGGAAAAGTTCCTGAAGATTTAAATGAAGAATTAGCTTATAAAATTGGGCGAGCCTACGCCACTGAATTGGCTGCGAAATCAGTTGTAGTGGGTCATGATATTCGCTTGGAGAGTGAAGGCTTAGCCAATGCACTGAAACAAGGATTAACTGAAGCCGGTGCCAATGTTTTAGATATTGGTTTATGCGGAACCGAAGAGGTCTATTTTTCAACTGTCCACCATAAAACCGATGGTGGCATTATGGTCACGGCAAGCCATAACCCGAAAGGTTACAATGGCATGAAGCTGGTTTCAAAAGGTTCAAAACCAATATCCGAAAATTCAGGTTTAAAGGCGATTCAACAGCGAATATTAGACAATGATCTTGGCCATAAATCAGAAGTTACAGGTACTGTTTCGACTGTTAATAACAAGTCTGATTACATTGAACATCTACTAAATTATGTTGACGTGTCCAACCTAAAGCATCTTAAGCTTGTTATGGATGCCGGTAATGGCTCAGCTGGCGCGGTTATTGATCAGATTGCTAAACAACTTCCATTTGAGTGTATATTCGTAAATGAAACACCCGATGGCCATTTTCCAAATGGCGTTCCCAACCCTCTTCTTCCAGAAAATCGTTCAACAACAGCGAATGCGGTAAAACAGCACAATGCGGACTTTGGTATAGCATGGGATGGAGACTTTGATCGTTGTTTTCTTTTTGATGAAAATGGTGAGTTTATTGAAGGCTACTATCTGGTTGGCCTGCTTGCTGAAACACTTCTGACACACACACCTGGAGCCAAAATCATTCATGATCCTCGTTTAACATGGAATACCATTGAACAAGTTCAACAGGCCGGAGGAGTGCCAATTCAATCGAAAACCGGGCACGCTTTTATAAAAGAACGAATGCGTTTAGAAGATGCCGTCTACGGTGGGGAAATGTCTGCTCACCATTATTTTAAAGATTTTGCCTATTGTGATTCTGGCATGATCCCATGGCTATTAGTAGCAGAACTCATTTCTAAAACAGACAAGCCTCTCTCGCAACTTACCAGAGAAAGAATGCTGGCCTTCCCATGCAGTGGTGAGATCAACTATAAAGTAGCGAACGTACCTGCTGTTTTGGAAAAAGTTATGCAACACTTCCGTGGCTTAAACCCAGAAGTTGATAGAACGGATGGTATAAGCTTGGATTTTGGAAGTTGGCGTATGAATATTCGCTCTTCTAATACTGAACCTCTATTGCGACTTAATGTTGAGTCAAGAGGTGATAAAAACCTAGTTTGGGAAAAAGTCAAAGAGGTCAAGGGCTTAATTGAAAATGCCAATACTAAGGGATAAGTTTAATTAAGAACAAGTATTAACAAAAGCATAATGCTCAACCACAAACATTAGTATTTTTTCATACTGATCAAGTGCGAAATTTGCTAAAATTTCTTTGGTTTAAAAATTTGTGGAAATGCTTTATTGATTTCTTATTTGGTTTTATATGGTCGAAAACTTAACAAACTTCAGAACAAATGAAAATGCGCCATTTTTGTTTCGCATTGTTGATGTCATTCTATTGATTGCCTCATTTTTTGTTGTTAGCACGGCCTACCAAGTCCCTTTCAATAAAGACTATTTACTTTTACTCACATTTACTATTGCTGTATTTCTATTCTTTGCGGAATCAGCTCAACTCTATAAAAAGCTTCGCTTAGGTAAGTTCCCACAGAGAGCAATGGTTGTATTTGCTGTCATCTCCTTGAGTTTTCTGTCTGTCACACTAGCTCTTTTCTTGATACAAGAGGAGGGAATTTCTCACGTTTTATTGTGCTAAGTTGGTTCATTATGAGCTATTCAGCCTTATTACTTGGCGATACATATACAGAAAAATTAAGCAAAACTTACAACAGGGAGTGAACCTTAGAAAGGTTGCGATTATCGGTTTACCCTACCGGCAAGAGCTGTTAATCAGATCAACATACCCAGAATGGGATAGATTTTGTCGTTTTTTTGATGACAGACCCCCGAAGATTACAAGGAGACCTGTCAAATTAAAAGGTTCGTTGAAGACGCGCTGCAATTGCACAAGTGGAGAATTGGATAGTGTTTATATTTGTATCCCTTTGACGCTGAAAGTCGGATTGCACATTATTCATAATGAGCGATTCCACAGTCAATGTATATGGTGCCTGACTTTTTATTAACACCATTATGCCGGACATTAGTAACTGATATGATACCATCATAT
>ACQI01003354.1_pt1 | contig 12292 bp, 12 predicted proteins | sample 268348 | NCBI WGS metagenome assembly ACQI01 (sample SAMN02954306, study PRJNA37895) | hydrothermal vent metagenome | biome: aquatic; feature: Lost City hydrothermal field; material: chimney biofilm; isolation source: Lost City hydrothermal chimney biofilm | collected 2005-07-27
CTCTTTTTCCAAATAATGCAGTGCCTATTCTTACCATGGTTGCGCCTTCTAAAATAGCCGCTTCTAAATCGGCTGACATTCCTATCGATAAAGTATCTAGCTTAGTTTCTGTTTCAGCATTAATTTTTTCTAGTAACTCTCGCAGTTTTTTAAAGGGTTGCCTTTGATTTTCAAGCCCAGTTCTTTTTTTAGGAATCGCCATTAAACCGCGTAATTTTAGCTTCGGCAGCTCGTTAATTAATTTTGCATTGTATAAAGTTTCTTCAGCTAAAAAACCAGACTTGGTTGCTTCATTGTCGATATTAACGGCTAATAAAATGTTTAAAGGCGGTAAGTTATCGGGTCTTTGGTCGTTTAAACGTTGGGCTATTTTTAGTCTATCTACACTATGTACCCAGCTAAAGTTTTCGCTAATGAGCTTGGTTTTGTTGGATTGAATTGTACCAATAAAATGCCAATCTAGTTCAGGTAAAATATCAATTTTAGCCAAGGCTTCTTGCAAATAATTTTCACCAAAAGATTTTTGCCCGAGCTCGGCTAACTCCTTAATCATTTCGATAGGTTTAGTTTTACTGACTGCTAATAACTGCACAGCCTGTTTGCTCTCAATTAAATGAATGCGTTGTAATAAAGATTGGTAACGTTTAGGTAGGTTCATTATTGCTCCGTGTCAAGTCCCAGGTAGTTAAGCCTTTTGGTGGTTGCCAGTGTTTTTTTAATTCAGCTAAATCTCCATCAAAGCAACCTGGTAAACCTTGGCTTGAACAAAGTCGGTTAAGTTGTTTCCAGTCTTCTAATAAGGGGCAAGCACCAATGCCTTCGGCAGGGAAATTGTTTAGCATATACCTAGCGGGTTTTACTACAAAGGGAAAGTTTTCAGTTGCATGTAAAATAACTATAAAAGATTGTTTTTCTTTAAGTTGGCTAACCGTATAAAAGGCACTTGCCATGTCTAAATCACTAGCAAATAGTATTATAGGTTGTTTGGGGGTTAATAAAGAAGCTTCCAAAGGCAAAAATTGCCAGGGGTGGGGGTCTGTAGGCATCTTTTGTGTTAAAAATTCTGTTTTAGCAGGTTGCAAGCTTAAAAAACTGGCTTGCAGTGCGTTTTGAGAAAATAAAACTGCACGATTTTCATTAATGAGTAGCTCTGTACCAATGGGAAGTTGTTTTGCATCGGCTAGTTTGCACTGAATTAGCCAGTAGCCTCCGGCTTGTTCACTTTGGCTTATAAACTTTACTTGCATGTAATTACTAGTTTTATACTGGATTGTTACGATAAACAGGGCGACCTTGAAAATAGGTGGCCTCTACTTGCCCGCTAAATTCCCAGCCATCAAAAGCAGAGTTATCCCCTTGGCTTACCAGTTCATTTCGGTTTAGTGTCCAGTAGTTATCTGGATTATAAATAGTAAAGTCGGCAGACTGTCCTATGGTTAAAGAACCATTGGCTATGTCTATAATATTAGCAGGCGAACTGGTTAGTTTAGCAATTGCATCGCTTAGTTCTAATACCCCTTCTTCTACTAGTTTTAACGTTAAAGGCAATAGCGTTTCTAGCCCACTCATGCCTGCTGCACTTTCGCCAAACGGTAGCAGTTTGTTGTCTCTATCTAGCGGAGTATGGTCGCTTACAATTGCGTCAATAATCCCCATTTTCAAGCCCATGCGTAATGCCTGCATGTCTTCTTTGCTACGCAACGGCGGGGTTACATGAAAGAGAGAATCAAAGTCCATTACATCGTACTCGGTTAAATGAAGTTGGTGGATAGCAACATCGCAAGTAATGGGTAAGCCTCTTTTTTTGGCTGCTTGAATCATGGCAACTGATTGGAGCGGTCGATATAAGAGAAAAGTGTGCTTTAACCCCCGTTTCTTCAACTAATATTAAATCTCTTGCTAGGGCAGCGGTTTCTGCCGAAGGAGTTATTTCTGCTAAACCTAGTCTGGAGCTAACTGCTCCACTGTGTGCTACGCCATTATTTTTTAGCGCTTGATCTTCACAGCGTAACATTAATAAAATATCATTACAGGCAGCATAAGACATGGCGTTTTTTAACGTTAAGGGGTTTTGAATGGGTTGGTTGGCTTGGCTTAAAGCAATACAGCCAGCATTTTTTAGCGATGCCATATTGGCTAATAATTTCCCTTGTAGTTGCTGAGTAATAGCTCCAATAGGCAATACAAATGCAGTAGCCGCTTGGCGAGCCCGACGCTGAATAAGCTCTGTTACTGATTGGCAATCATTTACGGGGTTGGTGTCAGGTGGGCAACAGATGGTGGTAATTCCCCCTGCCACGGCGGCTTTGGTTTCAGAAGCAATACTGCCTTCATATTGACTGCCTGGTTCGGCAAGGCGTGCTTGTAAATCGACTAAACCTGGCAGTACCCATTTGTCTGTGCCATCAATAACCGAATCCGCAATAAATCCTTCTGGTGTATCAGTCCCTATGCCAGCAATTTTTCCGCGGGCAATATATAAGTTGGTTATTTCATCAATTTGTTGTGCAGGGTCAATGACACGAATATTTTTTATTAGTAGTCTCATGCCATTTCTCCTTTTATGCTAGCTGCATTATCAAATAGAATCTGTATCACTGCCATGCGCACTGCTATACCGTAAGTTACCTGCTCTAAAATAACAGATTGTGGACCATCGGCAACTTCAGAATCAATTTCAACGCCTCTATTAATTGGGCCAGGGTGCATAACAATCGCATCGGGTTTGGCATATTTTAATCTTTCGTTGGTTAAGCCGTATAGGTTAAAAAATTCTTTTTCGCTGGGTAATAAAGCACTTTGCATGCGCTCATTTTGGAGGCGGACATTGATAATAACATCTACACCATCTAGGCCTTCTGCAATGTCATTATAAACATGCACGCCTAATGCTTCTGGGTGCGAGGGCATTAAAGTGGTTGGTCCGATGACTCGAATTTCTCTGGCTTCTAAAATACTTAATGCCTGAATTTGTGAACGTACCACCCGCGAATGTTGAACATCGCCAATAATAGCGACTTTTAAATCGAAAATATCGCCCTTATGTTTGCGAATAGTAAACATGTCTAGCATGGCTTGAGTTGGGTGAGCATGTTGTCCATCGCCTGCATTAACTACATGTACATGTGGGGCAACGTGTTTGGCTATAAAATGTGCCGCCCCACTTTCGTTGTGGCGAATCACAAACATATCAGCCATCATCGCTTCTAAATTCCACAAGGTATCTAACAGAGTCTCGCCTTTTTTGGTAGAGGAGGTTTCGATATTTAAATTAACGTTATCAGCAGATAATCGCTTTTCGGCAATTTCAAAGGTGGTTAAGGTACGTGTGCTGGGCTCAAAGAAAAGGTTCATTATGGCTTTGCCATGCAAGGAATCCACTTTGGCTATTTCGCCAGTTTCTTCATTAATAAAGTTTTGTGCCACATCTAATATTTCTGTTAGATGATGGTGCTTTAAGCCTTCTAAAGTTAAAAAATGACGTAGTTTACCTTGTTCATTTAATTGGATATTGGGCTTTGAAAGTCGCATCTTAGAGTCCTTAACACATAATATATGACAATAGTTTAAAGGATTTAGTTGCTAGGAGGTTAAATAAAATGACAAAAAGCCAAAAATCGCCAGGGGTGGGGTCTAATTCAGGGGTCTAATTATTAGGTTTTGACAGGTTTTCTGCTTAAGGAGACACTTAACAACTGATTGAAATTCTGCGTGGACTTCTAGCCCATCAATTCTAGGCATGTATTGCAGGCAATAACCAGTTATTGTCAAAATACATAACGACGAAGTGATGGGCTAGAAGCCACGCCCTACGGGACTTAGCCAAGTTTACAGCCTCTGCGTTATCATTTCTTGCAATAGCTAGCTATTACTACGAAATGATGCCTTGATGCTGAAAACTTGGCGTTGCCAGAATTTTAATCAGTTGTTAAGTGTCTCCTTAAAAAACCTGTTTGTTTTAAGCTTTTAGGCTTCTTTTTTGCGAACAACAAGCTTTTCCACTGGGCAGAAGCCAGTAAAAGTTGATTGGAATGCGTTAACGCCAGCAAATAAGGTTAACCAAATCCAAGTAGGTTGGGCTAAATCAATTTGACCTGTAAAATAAGCTGCTAAAATAGAACCGATAATCACGGTTGATAACAACCTTACCATTAAGTTTCCTTTCATGTTTTTTTCCTTTTATAATGCAGTAATAAAGTTAAATAAAAAATATTTTAAACGTTGAATAATTATAAGTTATTTTTTAAAGGAACAATCATGAAATTTTTAATTGAAGTAGATAATATTAAGTGTAGTGGTTGTGCTAGCCAGATAGTCAAGAAACTTTCTGCTCTTGCTGGTGTTTCTGCTGTTAAAGTGGACGTTGAAAAAGGTTTGGTTACGGGTGAGAAGCTAGATGAAGACTTTGCTGAAATTAAAGCAAAACTGGCTTCGATGGGTTATCCTGAAACAGGAAGCCAGCAGGGCTTGGAAGCGGTGGGTTCAAAGGTAAAGTCATTTGTATCTTGTGCTATTGGAAGTATGACTAAAGATGAATAAATAGGATGGTTGATGTCACAGCAAACAATTAATTACGAAGGCATAGAAAACCAAACTGTAGCGGAGTTTACTGAAAAAGCCTATTTAGATTATGCGATGTATGTCATTTTAGATCGAGCTTTGCCGCATATTAGTGATGGTTTAAAACCGGTACAACGGCGTATTATTTTTGCCATGTCTGAACTGGGATTAAAAGATTCTGCTAAACATAAGAAATCGGCAAGAACGGTGGGCGATGTTTTAGGTAAGTTTCACCCGCATGGTGATTCTGCTTGTTATGAAGCGATGGTGTTAATGGCACAGAGTTTTTCTTTTCGTTTTCCGTTGGTCGATGGGCAAGGAAATTGGGGTTCGGTTGATGATCCTAAATCGTTTGCCGCTATGCGTTATACCGAGGCAAAGTTGTCTAAGTTTAGCCAGCTTTTATTGTCAGAAACGGCACTTGGAACGGTTGATTGGGCTCCTAATTTTGATGGTTCTTTAAAAGAGCCAATTGTATTGCCGGCACGAGTACCGCATATTTTATTAAATGGCACATCGGGTATAGCAGTGGGTATGGCAACCGATATTCCGCCACATAATTTAAGAGAAATTATTGATGGTTGTATTGCTTTATTAGAAGATAAAAACCTAACCAATGAAGCCTTGTATGAGATTATTCCAGGGCCAGATTACCCTAATCATGCCAGTATTATTACCCCTAAAGCAGACTTGCAACGCTTGTATGACATGGGACATGGTTCATTGCGTCAACGCTCTCGCTATACTTTGGAAGATGGGGTGAATGTAGTTATTGATGCCTTGCCTTTTCAGGTGTCGGGTTCAAAGGTATTAGAGCAAGTAGCGGCTCAAATGCGTGCTAAAAAATTGCCAATGGTGGTCGATTTACGTGATGAATCTGACCATGAAAATCCAATTCGTCTCGTGGTAGAGTTGCGTTCAAAACGGGTGGATGTGCAAGCTGCTATGTTGCATTTGTTTGCCACTACCGATTTGGAGCGTAGTTACCGAGTAAATTTAAATGTAATTGGTTTGAATGGTCGCCCGCAAGTTAAAAACTTGAAAGGTATTTTAGTAGAGTGGTTGGGTTATCGAATTGAAACTGTTCGTCGTCGTTTACAGTTTCGTTTAGACAAGGTGTTGGCTCGTTTACATATTTTAGATGCTTTGTTAATTTCTTTTTTAAACATTGATGAAGTTATTAAAATAATTCGTGAAGAAGATAAGCCTAAGCCCGTTTTAATGAAACGCTTTTCTTTAACCGATATTCAAGCTGAAGCAGTTTTGGAATTAAAATTACGCCACCTTGCTAAACTTGAAGAAATGAAAATTACAGGTGAGCAAGATGAGCTAGCCAAAGAACGAGATAAGTTGACTAAGATTTTAGGCAGTGAAGCCAGAATGAAAACTTTGGTTAAAAAAGAATTGTTAGCCGATGCGGAAGAATTTGGTGATGATCGCCGTTCGCCTATTGTCGATTTAGCCCCTGCTAAAGCCATGTCGGAAAAAGATTTGTTGCCTGCAGAAGCGATTACGGTGGTGTTATCTCAAAATGGTTGGGTCAGAGCTGCTAAAGGCTTGGATGTAGATGGCAGTGCTTTAAATTATAAATCTGGAGATGGGTTTAAAACACAAGCATCAGGACAAAGCCGACAAATGGCGGTGTTTTTAGATTCAACAGGGCGTGCTTATTCATTAGACGCACACAGTTTGCCTTCGGCAAGAAGTCACGGTGAACCTTTAAGTGGTCGTTTAAATTTAGCAAAAGGGGCGAGTATTGTCACGGTGTTAATAGCCTCAAATAAAGATAAATATTTTATGGCATCTTCTGCTGGTTATGGCTTTGTAACTGAATATGTGAATTTATATTCAAAAGGAAAGGCGGGTAAAGCGGTAATTTCTTTGCCTGCTAACGCCACAGTGTTAGAGCCTGCTTTGGTTAAAGAAAATGATTGGGTGATGGTGGTCACCAATGAACCGAGAATGCTAGTTTTCCCTGCCTCGGAACTGCCAATCCTGGCAAAAGGAAAGGGAAATAAGTTGATAACCATGCCCAAGGAAGTCGTGTTAAATGCGGTTTTTGCGTTTACACCAGGGCAGAAAATAGAGTTAGTTGCCAGCGGCTACCAAAAAACATTTGGTCCGACTGCCATTGAAGAAGCTTTTTCTACCCGAGCCAAAAAAGGAGTGGTTTTACCTAGAACTTTGAAAAAAGTAACTGGCATTCGTATAGGTGGTTAGTGGTTGGTCTTAAAGTTGCTTTAGGCAGATTAGACTTATAAATTTAAAAAAGTATAACTTATGTTTTCAAAACCCATTGCTATTCTAATTATTCTAGGAAGTTTCGTCGGCGGCTTTAAAATGGCTGGCGGTAACATGATTTCTCTTTGGCATCCTGCCGAGCTTATTGTTATTTTAGGGATGGCTTTAGGGGTTTTTATGGTGTCTACTCCTGTGTTTGTTTGGACAAAAACCATGGTATTTATTGGACGTTTTTTCAAAGGCGGGCGAATTAATAAAAATTTGTATTTAGAAGCACTTGGCGTGCTAGATGAAGTGGCAAGACTTGCTCGTTCTCAAGGTTTATTAGCAATAGAGCAACATGTTGTTGACCCCAAAAACAGTTCTATTTTTGCAAAATATCCGTTAGTGTTAGCTCATAAAGAATTGTGCAAGTTTATTGCCGAAAATTTTTCTTATCTTTTGTTAAATCCTCCTAAAAATCTAAACTATACTCATTATTTAGAAGACCAAATTGAAGATGTTATTCAGTCTATGATGGAAGTTCCTAAAGCAACAGGCAGGGTTGGTTCTTTGCTGCCTGGTTTTGGTATAGTCGCTGCGGTTATGGGAGTTATTTTAACCATGAATTTGTTGGGTGGCGATATGGATGTGGCAAAAATAGGGGCTTCTATTGGTGCGGCATTGGTAGGGACTTTGACCGGTATTTTCGTGGCATTTGCTGTTGTAGCACCTTTTACGCATGCAGTAGAAGTGATGATTCGCCAGGATCGTTCTATGTTTGAAATGTCAGCTTCTTTTTTAAATGCTTTTTCTAGTGGTGTTTCACCAACTATGGCAGGTGAAATAGGTAGGCAAAGAATTCCTGCAGAATTTGAGATTACTCGTGATGCATAAGATGACGCATAAGAGCTTTTAGGTAAAGGATATGAGCAGAAAAAAACGCGAACATGACTGTGAAGATTCAGGGTGGGAAATAGCCCTAGCCGATTTAATGACCGTGTTAATGGTGTTCTTCTTGGTCATGTGGCTGACCTCTATTATGGACCCTGAAAAACGCAAATCTTTTGTTGAATCGGTTATGGGAGAAAGCAGTGGCGGGGAACAAATAGAGGAAGAAGTGGTTGATGATATTGGTAAAAAAGCACAAGAAGTTAAGCCAGAAATAACAGTAGAAGATGTTCAAGAAGCTTTAAGTGAAGTTAAGGCTAAAGATATTGATATAGAAGAAACCCCAGAAGGAATTAAAGTCACTTTGCGTTCAGACAGCTTTTTTGAGAGTGGGCGAGCAAATATAACCGATAGTACTCGTGCGCAACTAGAGAAGTTAGGAGAGGCCTTGGCTGGGCGTGAGCAGGAAGTTAGCATCACAGGGTTTACCGATAATGTGCCGATTTCTAATTTCCAGTTCCCTTCTAACTGGGAATTGTCATCTTCCCGTGCGGCAACGGTTGCTAGAATTTTTATTTATATGGGCTTGAATCAAAAATGGGTGACAATTCAAGGAAAAGCAGACAATGAACCTATTGCACAAAATAATTCTCCTTATGGTCGCTCGTTAAATCGAAGAGTGGTTATTTTGATTAAACAAAGAGATAATCAGCCAAAAAAATAAAGCTCATTTATTAGTTTGAACAAATAGGACAATTTGGGTCAGGCTTTAAATTTAGTTGTCTAAACTGCATTGAATAGGCATCCATTATCATTAATTTTCCTGATAGAGTCTTTATTCCTAGCAAAGATTTTATCGCTTCTATTGCCTGCATTGAACCAATCATGCCGACTACTGGCGATAACACTCCATTACTACTGCAAGTTAGTTCTTGCCCACTGTCTTCTTTATACAAGCATTGGTAGCAGGGTGCTTTTTTATCTCTGAAATCATAGGTGGTTAATTGCCCTTCCCAGCGAATAGCGGCCCCTGAAATCAGTGGCGTTTTGTTTTTATAACATAATTTGTTTAGTAGAAAACGGCTGGCAAAATTATCGGTACAATCTAAAACAACATTGGCAGATTTGATTAGGCTATTTGCTTGGTCAATAGACGGTTTGTAATTTAAGGTATTAATTTTGATTAGGCTATTTAGTTGTTGTAAGTTTTGTTTAGCCGACTCTACTTTGGGCATGTCAATATTGTTTTCTGTATGCACAATTTGACGCTGTAGGTTTGAATCATCTACCTGGTCAAAGTCAACTAGGGTCAGCTCGCCTATACCACTGGCGGCTAGATATAAAGAAGCAGGCGAACCTAAGCCGCCAAGCCCAAATATAACTATATGAGATTGAGCCAGTTTTAGTTGACCGTCATAATCAATTTCAGGCAATAAAATATGCCGACTATAGCGGTTTAATTCTTGGTCATTCAATTCGGTTTTTTGCATAGGAAATCCCTATCTCTTTCCAAAAGTAATTCTAGGTTGGTTACTATAATCTTTCTTGGTTTCAATTTCATTGTAACCTGCTTGCTGAAAAATGTTTTGTACCTGTTCTGCTTGATTATAACCATGTTCAATGAGTAGCCAGCCAGTAGGGTGTAGGAAGTTTTTAGCTTGTTTAACAATGTTAATAATATCTGCTAAACCATTTTGTTTGGCACTTAAAGCACTAGAAGGTTCAAAGCGCACATCGCCTTGTTGTAAATGTGGGTCAGTTTCTTCAATATAAGGCGGGTTGCTAACAATAAGATGAAATCTTTCAGTATTAAAAATACTAAACCAATCACTTTGTTTAAACTGAATGTTTAATTGTAAATTTAAAGCATTTTGTTTGGCGATTGCCAAGGCTTCTGCTTGAAAATCGACTGCGGTTGCGTTGGCTTGAGGAAGTTCATGTTTTAAAGCACAAATTATCGCTCCAGAACCTGTTCCAAGGTCTAATATTTCAATATGGGGGGGCCACCCCTGGCGATTTTTGGCTTTTTGCAAGGTTTCTTCAACCAATATTTCGGTGTCGGGTCTAGGTATTAATGTGTGTTGATTGACGTTAAAATTTAGCCCCCAGAACTCTTTGCTTGCTAAAATATAGGCGATGGGTTTGCCGACTAATCTTTGTGAAAATAAGATTTGAAATTTTTTAAACTCATCAGAGCTGATTGTTTTTTCAGGCCAAGTAAATAATACGTTCGGGTTTTGTTTATAGCGTGGGCTAATAATAGTTCAACGTCTAGTTTCGGCGAGTCCGTGATACCTGCAACGACTAGGTCATTGCAGGATTGTTGAATGATTGTGGATATTTGCACTTTTTGAAATTAATTATTCAAGGTCGCAAGCTGTTCAGCTTGGTATTCATTAATTAATGGGTCAATGACCAGTTCTAAAGCACCTTGGGTAATGTCATCTAAACGGTATAGGGTTAGGTTTATTCTGTGATCTGAAACTCGTCCTTGTGGGTAGTTGTAGGTTCTAATTTTTTCAGACCTATCGCCTGAACCCACTAAACTTTTTCGTTCTTGGGCGATTTCAGAATCGTGGACACGTTGTTTTTCGTCCATAATTCTAGCGGCTAGCAATGACATAGCTATGGCTCTGTTTTTGTGCTGTGAGCGTTCGTCCTGACACTCTACAACCGTTCCAGTTGGAAGGTGGGTGATACGAATGGCAGAATCGGTTTTGTTAACGTGTTGACCTCCTGCTCCAGATGCACGGAAGGTATCCACTCTTAAATCGGCTGGGTTTAAATTTACCTCTTCAACATCATCTGCTTCTGCCATAACTACCACGGTAGCAGCAGAAGTATGAACTCGCCCTTGAGTTTCTGTTGCAGGCACTCGTTGTACTCGGTGAGCACCGGATTCAAATTTTAAACGAGAGTAGGCACCATCGCCAATAATACGGGCAATAATTTCTTTATAGCCGCCGTGGTAACCCTCTTGTGAGTTGACGACTTCAACTTGCCACTTCATTTTTTCGGCAAAACGGCTATACATTCTGAATAGGTCACCTGCAAAAATAGCAGCTTCATCGCCACCTGTTCCAGCACGAATTTCTAAGAAAATATTGGCATCATCATTTGGGTCTTTCGGCAAAAGCATCTTTTGTAAATCTGCTTCTAATTGTTCCACTTTTTTATTAAGCTCTGGAAGTTCTTCTTGCCCCATTTCTTTTAATTCAGGGTCGCCAGATGCAATCATCTCTTTTGCTTCTATTAAATCACCTTCTATACTACAAAATTCCAAAAAGGTTTCGGTAATAGGTGTTAGCTGTGCATGTTCTTTGGTCAGTTTTCGATACTTGTTCTGGTCACTAATTATTTCAGGATCAGAAACTAAGTGGTTTAGTTCATCCAGTCTTTCAACTAATAGTTCAAGTTTGGCACGGATTGAGTCTTTCATTAAAATTCGCTTATAGGTAAGTTGTTTAGTGTCTAGTCTTTAGTTAGCAGGATTGCTTCAGCAGAGTCAATAAGATGCTGCTTACCTTCTATCCCCGCTTGATGAACATTGCTAGTTGCTGTGTGTAATAGCCTATTAGTAAGTTGGTTGGCAAGTTTAGTTAAGGCAATTTCAGGTTCTATACCTTTGTTTATTTGCCCAATTACCTCATCAATAGCGTGGTCTCTTATTTTATACGCTTCTTCACGATAGGCTTGGATAATAGGGCTTGCTTGTATTATCGCTTGGTATTTTGCCATAAATGCACTCGCTTGGGTGTCAATAATTTCTTCCGCTTCTTGAGCAGCATCTTGCCGAGATTTTTTATTTTCATTAATCATGTCGGTTAAATCATCAACGGAGTAAAGATAAACATTATTTAAAAGTGATATTTCAGGGTCAATATCTCTTGGTACTGCTATATCAACCATGAACATAGGTTTATTTTTTCGACGTTTTAGGGCAGAAACAATTAAGTTTTTTTCTATAAGGATTGAAGGCGAAGAAGTCGAGGAAATAATAATATCTGCATCTTGGATATGTTTAGGGATTTCAGCAAGGTTAATGGCATAGCCACCTAGTTCAGCAGTGATTTTTTGAGCGTTTTCAAGCGTGCGATTAGCAATGACTATCTGACCTATGCCACGCTCTTTAAAGTGTCGTGCGACTAGCTTAGTGGTCTCTCCAGCACCTAATAACAAAACAGAATAATCAGATAAATTACCAAAAAACTGTTCAGATAGGGTAACCGCTGAAAAAGCAACTGAAACAGGGTAAGAGCCTATTGCGGTATGAGTTCTAATTTGTTTGACTGTTTTGAATATATGTTGGAATAGGCAATCTATTGTTTGATGTACCGTATCAGATTTTTGCGCCGTCCTATAAGCCTCTTTAAGCTGACCAAATATTTGCGGTTCACCCAATACCAAAGAGTTTAAACCGCTAGCAACGCACATAATATGTTTAATGGCTTCTAAATCGTAGTATTCGTATAAGAGATCATTAAGAGTGTTATTGGTAATGTTAAAAAACTGATGAAGCCAAAGTTTAATTTCTTTTGTAGGGTCTTCTGTAAAACTTTCTTTTAAGTTGCAATAAATTTCAGTTCGATTACAAGTAGACAAAATAATACTTTCAGTGCAG
>ACQI01000455.1_pt1 | contig 11660 bp, 10 predicted proteins | sample 268348 | NCBI WGS metagenome assembly ACQI01 (sample SAMN02954306, study PRJNA37895) | hydrothermal vent metagenome | biome: aquatic; feature: Lost City hydrothermal field; material: chimney biofilm; isolation source: Lost City hydrothermal chimney biofilm | collected 2005-07-27
CTACATAAGTGCCAGTTAAGGAAACACTTAACAACTAATTGAAATTCTGCGTGGACTTCTAGCCCATCAATTCGAGGCATGTATTGCAGGCAATAACCAGTAGCTATTACTACGAAATTATGCCTTGATGGAGCCTGTAAACTCTAAAAAATCATTTACACCTGTTTCAAAATGCCTAAAAACATGAATCATGAGATGAACCTCTCTATTTTTTTATGTATAGAACATCATATACTTAATATCGAATTAAGGGGTTAAATCTTTACCATTTAATAAATCATTAATAAGATTTTCTTGGTGCATCTCAACTCCCAAACGCTCACAAATTATTTTTGCATCACGATAAGCACTATCCAAACAGGTAGTTGCACCAGGTGATGGAGTCATTTTGAAAATAATATGGTCTGTTTCAGGCACGATACTCACCTCTCCTAGCTTCAAAACCATCTCGGTTTTATCAATAACTTGCGGGCGAACGCCGCCGAAACCTTTAGCATAGGTTAAATCTTTGGTGGTTAAATCAGGGATTATTTTTTTAGCGTCTTTAACGAAAAGTTTTTTATTTAGCCAAGGAACTTCAAACAAAAAATTGCGAAAGATATAGTTACGAATAGCACTATCTTTCATCAGACCCCAAAGCACTTTCATCACCTTTCCATCTAATTTAAAACTTTTCCAAAAATCCAGGTAAGTTCCACCAGTATATCTTTCTAGTTTTGGCATCATTAAAGCGGTTGGCCCTAAACGCGTTTTATTTGGTTCGGTTAAGTCGGGGTCGCCGTGCAAGGCTGCAAAAGGCAGTTGGTCATTTTGCATGGTATACACTTTTCCTGCTAGGGTGCTTGGGATAAAGTAAAAACTCCCTGCCATCGGCAAAATAGACAAGTCCAAACCATGCCCTAACTGATTTGCAAGCAACAAACTATGCGCACCAGCAGAAACAACCACAAACTTAGCACGAAAACTGCCCTGTGCGGTTTGGCACTCATACCCCTCATCTAACTTAACAATACGCTCCACTTGCGAACTAAGAGAAACCTGAATATCCTTGCTATATTTACGTGAGCTATCAATAAAAGAACGTGATAAGTTACCAAAATTAACCGCACAATACTCATCAACACAACCACTTGCCATAATTTTTTCTGGGCGAGGAACTCCATTTTTTAAAGCCACTTTAGGCTCTATTTCTGCAATTTTTTTAGCGTCCCAAAGCTCCATGTAAGGAAAGTCTTCCTTAAACTCTTCGTAACGTTTTACTAAGCGTTCACACTCTTCATCGCCAACCGCTAGAATCATTTTAGGGAATTTGTATAAGAAATCATTTTTATCGACTTGACTAACATAATTTACCAGCATATTTGCGGTATGCTTAACTTGCTTTGCCTTGGCAAGCGTGTAGTTAGTTTCAATATCCCCACAATGTAAGGTTTGGCTATTACTGGTTGCATTCGAATTTAATGGGGCGAGTGAACCATATTTTTCTAAAACACAGACACTTTTTATCTCCGTGTATTTTGCAAGCACATAAGTAAGAGCCGTGCCAGTAATGCCTCCACCAATAATAACTACATCAAAGTCTCTGTTTTGCATTTAAATAAATATCCGTATGAGTTAAATTGGTAGGAGATGGCATAAAAAAATTTCTAAAAAAGTTAATCCATTTTTTTGGTTTGAAGAGGAGGAATGGCATTACGTGTATGCGAAACGGTATTGCAACCATCTTTAAAATAAACCATAACTGGCTTAAAAGATGCTGCAACTTTTTCTTCCATACTAACATAGGTCACAATAATTAACACGTCCCCAGGACTTGCTTTATGTGCTGCTGCACCATTGACAGAAACCATACCGCTATTTTCTTCGGCACGTATTGCATAGGTAGTAAAGCGTTCACCATTATTAACATTATAAATTTGAATTTGTTCGTACTCACGAATCCCTGCCAAATCTAACAAACAGCCATCTATAGCACAAGACCCCTCATAGCCTAACTCGACGTGGGTGGTGGTAACTCTATGTAGCTTGGATTTTAGCAGTGTAATTTGCATAATTCTAAAAAACTCGTCCACGATTATAAATAAATAAGCACCGCATTATACTTGCTTTTTAGGAGAAGTAAAAGCAACCGATTAACCCAATTTAATCATCACACCCACCCCTGGCGATTTTTAGGTTTGACAGCGACCGAATTAATGTGGATAATCCAGCAATCCTTTCAAACATTTAGAACAAATTTTAAGGAAACGCTTAATAACTAAGGTTAGAATTAGGCTGAGAAAAAAAGTGTCGCTATTTTTACTGAAATGAGGCGTAATAGCTAGCTATTGCAACGAATTGCAGTGAAATATCGGTATTTTTTACCAGTATAAAATAATCTTAGTTATTAAGTGTTTCCTTAAGGGAATAGCCCTCTTGTAATTTGTTATTGTCGATGCGTATCGATGTTTAAATTTATTGAAAACATTTAATTATTTTGGAGAAAAAAAATGGCAAACTCAGCACAAGCTACTAAAAGAGCACGTCAAGCCGAAAAAAGTCGCGTTCACAATAACAGTTTGCGTGCAGCGATGCGAACCACCGTTAAAAAAGTAAAAACAGAAATTGCTACTGGCAATAAAGAAACGGCAAACGCAGCTTTTCGTGTTGCACAGTCTAGTTTAGATGGCATGGCTCGCAAGGGTCTTGTTGCTAAAAACAAAGTAGCGCGTACCAAATCTCGCTTGAACGCTAAAATTAAAGCACTATAAACTAGTTATTTAACTTAGCACCCAAAAAACCGAGCCTAGCTCGGTTTTTTTATACCTTAAGGAGACACTTAAAAATAAGACCTTTTTTAATCCTAGCCAGTTACAATACCTTACTTAAAGAAGAGATTAACCTTGAAACAAATCCTTAAAGCCACAGCAACCGTTGGAAGCATGACCATGATTTCTCGAATTCTAGGATTCGTACGAGACATGGTTATCGCCCGCTACTTTGGTGCTTCCGCTGGTGCGGATGCTTTTTTTGTTGCCTTTAAAATTCCCAACTTTTTTCGACGCCTATTTGCCGAAGGGGCTTTTTCACAGGCATTCATACCCGTATTAGCCGATGTAAAAGAAAAAGGCGGTAAAGAAGCGGTTAAGCGTTTAATTAATGCACTTAGCTTTCGTATTATTGGTATTTTATTAATCCTAACTGCCTTTGGTGTATTTGGCTCTAGCCTATGGATAATGGCTTTTGCTCCTGGCTTTATAGATGACCCTGAAAAATTTCAACTGGCATCTGACATGTTAGCAATTACTTTTCCGTATCTACTGCTTATTTCTTTGGTCGCCTTTTCATCTGCCATAATGAACACCTACAACCAATTTGCCGTACCCGCTTTTACCCCTGTATTTTTAAACCTAGTGCTAATTACTTTTGCTATTGGCGTATCACCTTATTTAGAAGTGCCTATTATGGCACTGGCATGGGGCGTTTTAGTTGCAGGGGTTATTCAACTACTGTTTCACATTCCATTTTTAAAAAGGCTGGGGTTACTACCTGTTCCCACTGCCAAAAATGACCCAGGTGTTAATGAAGTAAAACGCCTAATAATTCCTGCTTTATTTGGGGTATCTGTTGCCCAAATAAATTTACTAATAGACACAATACTGGCATCTTTTTTAGTAACGGGTTCTGTTTCATGGCTCTATTATTCAGACCGTTTAATGGAATTTCCATTAGGCGTATTCGGCGTTGCCCTAGCAACCATTGTACTACCAGGATTATCTAAAAAAGCCGCCAATGCTAATTGGAAAGGCTTTCAAGCAGACCTTGATTTTGCTCTACGCCTAGTGCTTATTATTGGTATTCCATCGATGATAGGACTGCTATTACTTGCCAAGCCGCTACTAACCACCCTATTCTTTTACGGTGCTTTTACGATGAAAGATGTTGATATGACAGGTTTAAGCTTAATGGCTTATTCTTTTGGTTTGGTTGGCTTTATTTTAGTTAAGATTCTCGCCCCCGCTTTTTATGCCCGAAAAAACATGAAAACCCCCGTTAAAATAGCGATTGTTGCTCTAGTGGTTAACATGGTAATGAACCTAATTCTAGTCGGACCTTTTGCTCATGTTGGCCTTGCTGCTGCCACCTCAATTTCTGCTTTTGTAAATGCAGGACTACTTTATTGGTTCTTAGTAAAGTCTGGCGTGTTCAAACCACTACAAGGTTGGCTAAAACTGTTTAGTCAGGTTTTCTTAGCCAACGCGATCTTAATTGTATTTTTGCTTTGGGCTACTCCACCAACAGAACATTGGTTTGAACTGCCTGCTACCGCAAGATTAAGTTGGTTAATGGGACTTGTTATTAGCTCTATCCTTTTATATGCAACCACTTTATTTCTACTTGGTTTGCGAATAAAAAGTTTAAACGGTTTAAAAAATTAACGTTTTTAAGGCATAAAAAAACCCGCATGCTACGGGTTATTTTTTCAATATGGCGGATAGCAAGAGATTCGAACTCTTGTTAGGGATAAACCTAAACACACTTTCCAGGCGTGCGCCTTCAACCACTCAGCCAGCTATCCATGGGAAAGGATTATATAGTGTTAATGGTTAAATAGAAACACACAACCGCTTTTTATTACATCATTTTTAAATCTTCTATAACCGCGTCTATACCTTTTTGCGCACAAAACTCATCATCCATTCCATCGCCATAAAGCTTTCCTCCCGCTTTAATCGGGACTGAACCTGCCATATTCCTTCTTTCCAAATAGGGATTTGGATATAATTAACCCAATGAATTTAAGCAGATATTTAAACTAAAATGAAAACAACCTGCCAAGCTTCCGCCAAATTAATTTTAACTGGCGAACATTCCGTACTAAATAAAGCGAATGCTCTAAGCTTGTCTATTAATATTCCTACCTATTGTCATGCCGAGTTTATAAAACTTAACTCCGACCAAAAACCTTACTTTGAAATTGATTTACCTGATTGCCAACAAAAAGCATCTATTCCTTTTTTACTGTGGCAAAAAATGGCTTTAGATATTGAAAGCCGTTACCAACTTTTCCAAAAAAACACCTTGTCGATTAACACCGTTTTAAAACAACATATTGATTTAATTTTATTGTGTTTATATATGTTTAACCAACAACACCCTATTAAGGCAGGACATTGGCAGTTACAAATAAAAGGGCATAATTTAATTGGACGCGGCTTGGGTAGCTCTGCTTCCGTTATTTTATCGCTATTACACAGCCTGTATTTTCAGCACAACTTAAATATTGATGAATCTGAAATTATTGCCCTAGCTAGAACGATTGAAAACCGACAACATGGAAATTCTAGCGGACTTGATCCAACCAGCATTCAAAAAGGTGGCATGCTCAAATTTAGCCTTGCAACAGGCTTTGAAGCCTTACCTACAGAAAACTTTGCTGCTTGGTTAATTGATACTGGCAAACCTGAATCAAACACAGGGCAAACCGTTAAAATGGTTGCCGATACGTTTAAGAGCAGCCACCCTATTTGGCAGGACTTCCAAAAAATTTCCAACCAAATGATTGAAGCTTGGTCAAAACAAGACAGCCAAGCATTTAAAGACGCTATTATAGAAAATCAACTATTATTAGAGGAAATTGGTATCGTCCCCAGCCGAGTACAGCAGTTTATAAAAGCACTACCAAAAGATACGGCTACCAAAGTATGTGGTGCGGGAAGTGTTAGTGGGCAATCTGCGGGAGTGTTAATTTGCATTAGCGACACGGCTCCCACGGCTTTGTGCAAACAATTTGGTTACAAAATTCAACCAATAGAAGTAAACTTGAAAGGACCGACTTGTGAAGTGGTTAAGTAGTGCACCTGCCAACCTAATGGTAATGGGGGAACATAGTGTGGTAGCAGGTTATAATGCTATTGCGGTCGCCATTAACCAACGTTTATTTATTGAATGGCAAACTCGTGATGATGACTTAATCATCATTGAATCTGAACTGGCAAACCACCAAACGAATTTAGTCGAAATGAGCAACCACCCCAAGCTACAGTGGGTAATGCAAACGCTAAGTTATTTTAAAGCTGAATTAACAACAGGTTTGAACATTACGATTAAAAGTGAATTTAAACCCACTTTAGGCTTAGGCAGTTCGGCGGCGGTATTAGCAGCCATGTTAGGCGGTATTCAGTTTTATTTAAAAAGCAATCCTTCTTTAACAGACAATTTTAAAATTGGTCTATCTATTATTCACGCTATCCAAAAAAGAGGCTCTGGTACTGATTTAGCTGTTAGCCTAGCTGGTGGTATGATTTTATTTAACCCAAAACCACTACAAATAAAACCTATTAAAAATACCCCTAAACTTTCTTTATCGCTAATTTATTGCGGTTATAAAACCCCTACTACAGAAGTATTAGAACAGGTTAAACAACAGTGGAAAAACCAACCCAACTTGCTTAATTCTATTTATAAGTTAATGGGAGAAATTACAGATTTAGCTTTTTCTGCGTTAGAAAACCACAATTTAACCGAGTTTTATCAGTTGGTTAATACCTACCAAGGTCTAATGGATACTTTGGGGGTAAATGATGCCACTCTTAGCCAAATAATCTACCAAACAAGAGCCATGCCCGATATACTAGCCAGTAAAATATCAGGTTCAGGATTGGGAGATTGTGTACTTACTTTTGGTCAACTTTCAACCAACCATAATTTTACATCTGCTTTTTCCGTTCAATTGGAAACTAAAGGGATGACCTGTACACTCATTAAATAAGACTAAATTAATGACAACAAAAACAACTGCCCAACAATTTATTGACCAAATTATTCCCCATAAAACGCCTAAAAAATTAGGTTTTGGTGAAGCTCCTGTTAATATCGCTTTAAACAAATACTGGGGCAAACGAGATGTTGAATTAAACCTACCCACCAATAGTTCACTTTCTATTAGCTTGCCTGGGCTAGGTACAAAAACGTCCATCGAAAAAAACCAACACACCGAAGATATAATTACTTTAAATAAACAGCTTTTAAGCAAAGAAAGCCCTTTTGCGAAAAGGCTTAGTTTATTTTTAAACTATTTTAGAGCAGCTCCTACGCAATTTTTTAACATAACAACCGAAAACAGCGTACCAACCGCAGCAGGACTAGCGTCTTCTGCATCTGGCTATGCTGCTTTGGTATTGGCTCTTAACGATTGTTTTGAATGGAATCTTCCTAACCAAAAACTAAGCCTGCTAGCAAGGCTGGGTAGTGGCAGTGCCTCTCGCTCTTTATATAAAGGATTTGCAATTTGGCATAAAGGCACAGCCAACAATGGTTTAGATAGCTATGCTGAACCCATAAAAACCAGCTGGGCAGAATTTTGTGTGGGTTTGGTTGAGGTGGATATTTCTGAAAAAAAAATGGGTTCAACTCAAGGCATGCAAAACACGGTTGAAACTTGTGAACTCTATTCTGCTTGGCCACAAAAAGCTGAACAAGACCTGCTAAAGATAAAACAAGCAATTAAGCAAAAAAACTTTAAACTACTAGGAAAAACTGCTGAAAACAATGCTTTAAGCATGCACGCTACAATGATTGCAACTTGGCCACCCATTTTATATTGGCAAGCAGAGTCAGTAACTGCTATGCAACAAGTTTGGCAACTTAGAGACAAAGGTATCGAAATTTACTTTACAATGGATGCAGGACCTAACTTAAAGTTATTGTTTTTAGCAAGTGACATTATTGAAATAAAAAAAATGTTTGGTGAAATATTAATCATCCAACCTTTTAACGTTTAGTCCCAGCTTCTTTTGGGGTAATAACCTACCTTACAAATGACAATGAAGACAGCATGACTTCTCGAGCTGACAAGGCATTGTATAAAGCAAAGGAAAATGGAAGAAACAGAGTTGAAGCGGGGTAATAGCATCAAACTACTAGCACCCTGCTACTTACTACCCACCCCTGGCGGTTTTAGGGTTTTTAGCTAAATTCAATCTTTCCATCTCGCAACTCAACATTAATTATAGAATTAGGCAAAAACCTACCCTCTAATATTAATTCTGCTAATGGGTTTTCAATCAACTGTTGCACCGCTCTTTTTAAAGGACGCGCTCCATAAACAGGGTCAAACCCTCGTTCACCAATCTGGTCAAGCACCGCATCAGATACCTTTAATGTTAAGTCATTTAAAGCCAACCTATCCGCCAAATTATTTAGCTGTATTGCAGCAATTTTTCTAATCTGAGCTTTCTCTAATGGGTGGAACACGGTTATTTCATCAATTCTATTGATAAATTCTGGTCTAAAATGATTGCCCACTACCTCCATTACTTGGCTTTTCATTTCTTCATAGCTGACTGTTCCTGCTTGCTGTTGAATAACTTGCGAGCCTAGGTTAGAAGTCATAACGATTACCGTATTTTTAAAATCTACCGTTCTGCCTTGTCCATCGGTTAGCCGCCCATCATCTAACACCTGTAACAAAATATTAAACACATCTGTGTGGGCTTTTTCAATTTCATCTAGCAAAATAATAGAATAGGGTTTACGGCGAACGGCTTCGGTTAAGTAGCCTCCTTGTTCATAACCGACATAGCCAGGAGGAGCCCCAATTAAACGGGCAACCGAATGTTTTTCCATAAACTCAGACATATCTAAACGAATAATAGCATCGGTAGTATCAAACAAAAAATCTGCTAAAGCTTTGGTTAATTCGGTTTTTCCCACCCCCGTTGGCCCCAAAAACAAAAACGAACCATTCGGACGATTTGGGTCAGCTAAACCAGCACGAGAACGCCTTATTGCATTTGATACCGCAATAACTGCTTCCTCCTGCCCAATCACCTGCTCACCAATAACCGCTTCCATTTTAAGCAACTTGTCCTTATCGCCTTCTAGCATTTTTGCTATCGGAATGCCTGTCCACTTTGCCACCACTTCGGCAATTTCTTCTTCGCCTACTTTGTTTCGTAACAGATGAATGCTTTTATCTGTTTCAACCTCATCTTCGACCGCTTCTGCAAGCTTAATTCTTTTCTCTAATTCGGGAATAAGCCCATATTGTAGCTCGGACATTTTGGCTAAATCACCTGCTCGTTTAGCCGCTTCTAAGTCAATTCTTGCCTGGTCTAATTTCTCTTTAAACTGCTTTGCTCCTTGCAAAGCAGCCTTGTCTTTTTTCCAAATTTCTTCTAGATCAGCGTACTCTTTTTCCAGCTCTTTAATGGTGCTTTTCAAGGTATCTAATCGCTTAATTGAAGCTGCATCTTGTTCTTTTTTTAACGCCTCTCTCTCGATTTTAAGCTGGATTAAACGCCTTTCTAACTTATCCATCATTTCTGGTTTAGAATCAATTTCCATCCTAATTCTTGAACCCGCTTCATCAATTAAATCGATTGCTTTATCGGGTAATTTTCGATCGGTAATATAACGCTGCGACAACCTTGCAGCGGCAATAATAGCTGGGTCGCTAATTGCCACACCATGATGCAATTCATAACGATCTTTTAAGCCTCGTAAAATAGCAATGGTATCTTCTTCGGTTGGCTCTTCTACCAATACTTTTTGAAAACGTCTTTCTAAAGCCGCATCTTTTTCAATGTTTTCACGATATTCATCTAAAGTGGTTGCCCCTATCACTTGTAATTCACCACGGGCTAAAGCTGGTTTTAGCATATTACCTGCATCCATCGAGCCTTCCGTTTTTCCTGCTCCGACCATCGTATGAATTTCATCTATAAACAAAATTACCGAACCTTGCTGTTTTTCCAAGTCTTTTAATAAGGCTTTTAAACGCTCTTCAAAATCGCCTCTAAACTTTGCCCCAGCCAATAATCCAGCTATGTCTAATGACAACACGCGTTTATTTTTTAAACCCTCTGGCACTTCCCCATTAATAATTCGTTGCGCCAGCCCTTCAACAATCGCCGTTTTTCCCACCCCTGCTTCGCCAATTAACACCGGGTTATTTTTAGTACGGCGTTGCAAAACCTGGATTGCACGACGAATTTCATCATCACGTCCAATTACTGGGTCAAGCTTGCCTTGTTCTGCACGCTCGGTTAAATCTAAAGTATATTTATCTAAAGCTTGTCTATTTTGCTCATCATTGGCATTTTGCACCGTATCGCCCCCTCTAATATCTTCAATTGACTGCTTAATTTTTTCTTCGGTTGCACCAGCTTGTTTTAACCAATCTTTACTGGCATCTTTGGATTGCATAATGGCTAAATAGAACCATTCGCTGGCAATAAAAGCATCACCGGCTTTGACCGATAGTTGCTCCATTAGCCGTAAAATATCTAAACACTGTTTAGACAACTGTACATCGCCACCAGTACCGCTTACCTTTGGCAAAGTTTGTAATTTTTTATCGGTTATCTGCTGCAACTTAACAACATCAACCCCTGCTAAAGACAATAGCTGTGGATTGTCTATTAACAACGCTTTTAAAATATGAACTGGCTCTATAAATTGCTGTTCGTTTTGTACTGCCATGGACTGTGCTTGCGATAAAATTCCTTGAAAATGAGTAGTGAATTTTTCAATCATGATTAACTCCAGTATTTAGTTTTGATACTTAGTTCATGGCACTTATTAAAGATAATTCAAGGGCAATAAAAAAAAAATGGGGTCAGACTAGATTTTTTCCTCGTTATAAAAAGTTGAACCACCGAAAAGAGGCGTATTAAATTTAAAAAAGACCACAAAAACCATAAAAATAAAAGTAGAATTAATCCCTATGGACTCCTTATTTTTCATTTTATCTAAAATTGGTTGGGCTTTTTTAAGCCCCGGCAACCTGTTGTTAATTGCTTTTATCTTTGGTTCTATTCTGTTTTTTCTAAACTATTTAAGTTTAGCCAAAAAAATATTGGCGATTAGCTCCATTTTTGCTTTGGCAATTTTAAGTTATCCTTTGGGCGATTTTATTATTACACCACTTGAAAAAAGGTTCGCTATTCCCCAACCCTTGCCAGATTCCACTAAAATTGATGGCATTTTAATGCTTGGTGGCGGAGAAGATTTAAAACGCAGTCTAAGCTGGCAAAGTTATGAACTGGGTTTAGGTGGCGATAGATACATTACGACTAAATATCTTGCCAATCACTATCCAAATCTACCCGTCATTTTTGCCGGTGGTAGTGGACACCCTTCTATACAAGATTCCAATGGTGAAGGCAGTTTAGCTCATTATTTCTTAACCACGATAGGCATTACAGAAGAGCGTTTAATTATTGAATCTAGCTCACGTAATACCTATGAAAACTTTCTCTTCATCAAACCTAAATTACCCGACCCCAACGGCACTTATTTATTAGTCACCTCTGCTTTCCACATGCCTCGTTCGGTAGGAATAGCTAGAAAACTAGGCATCAATGTTATTGCCTATCCTACCGATTTTCGCTCTAATTCAGCAGAATATAGAAAGATTGATTTTGATTTTTTTGACCATTTAAAAAGCTTAGAACCCGCTTGGAAAGAATGGATTGGTTTAACGATTTATTATATTACAGATAAAACCAGCAGTTGGTTTCCTAAGCCTAGAGAAGCCTAGAGCTAGCAACCACTAATGCAAAATCAAATTACTGAAATTTCTATGCCTATCAGCATAATGCACTCAACTTTACAGGTTTAGCAACCGCACATGCTAGCAAAGCTCTGTGGAACAAGCTTTTTACATCATGTCTTCT
>ACQI01000835.1_pt1 | contig 11422 bp, 14 predicted proteins | sample 268348 | NCBI WGS metagenome assembly ACQI01 (sample SAMN02954306, study PRJNA37895) | hydrothermal vent metagenome | biome: aquatic; feature: Lost City hydrothermal field; material: chimney biofilm; isolation source: Lost City hydrothermal chimney biofilm | collected 2005-07-27
GTTAGTTTTGTATTAGGTGCTGTTTTTGTACCCGATTTATGGAGTTTTATTGAATACTTATTCCCCGTTGCAATCGTTGCTTTTTTAGCAATAGGTTTTTATGCATTGAAAATTTTAGGGGACTATTTCTCTCGTATATTTGTAGATGGTGGGTTTAAGTCTTCAGAAAATAATAACTTCGCACAAATGATTGCCATTTTTTCATTAGCAATGATTGCGGTTGGGATCGCCGCACCTGGTGCAATGAGTCATATTAAGGAGGTGAATGCGACGGGAATTTTCTTCTCCATTTTCTTTTTATCGATTGCTTTTTTACTGATTATACTGAAAATGACATTAGGTTTTAAATCAATTATGGAGCATGGTATAGATAAGGCAACCAGTGTTAGTATTTGGATGATGATTCCCATTTTAACCTTGATAGGTATTACATTAGTTAGATTAACCATGGGCTTTCACCATGGTTTTGATACCGCTTTATCTAAAGAAAAACTATTTGTTATTACATCGATTGTACTTTCTTTACAGCTAATTTTTGGTATGGTAGGTTATGAAATATTAAAAAGAAATGGTTATTTTGAAAGAGTTAAGTAGAGGGAAAGGCGCGAATGCAGGTAGTTTCGCATTAATTTGTCCCGGTGTTGCCTTCTTTGTATTTGGAATGTTTTTCTTGATATTTGGTCTGGTACAAAATGGTTTAATCGAACTTGCCTCACCGGTATTCTTTATATTATTACTGCCTGGCGTATTAATACAAATACAAACATTAAGGGTGTTTTTCCGTTTGCTTTGTAATGTACTGGCTTCTGGTTCTTGCAAAACAGTAAGTTCTAGTTAATTATGCTTGCTGTCGTGATCATGTCCCATGTTTCGCACAAATAGCCCCTTTTATTTGTTAGATCTGGGCGGTCAATTAACACTTGTTCATGTACGTTTTTAGAAGTGACGTTGTTTGAATTATTCGATGACAACACTTTATGGTAGTTTAAATTACCGTGGAGTTGTTAGGTGCTTCCTTAAGCATGTCTTCTCATAGGTACAAGTCTGTTTGGTGGCTTGTACACCCCACTAAGAATCAATATTATTGGTGCAAAGCCTGTGCCACCGCCAATTAATATAATATCTTCATCTAGTTGATACTGCTTGTTAGGCCCTGTTACTAACAATTCGGTAGTGGGGCGTTTTTTATATAAAACCAAGGTAGTTTTTTAGCCCATTTTAAAGCGACTTGTTTGGTTTTTGTTAAATTAAGTTCGGCATTTTTAGCATAAGTTTGTTGGTTGAGTAAGTCAGATAGTTTTGCTAGCTCTTGGTCGGTTTCTTGAAACATTTTTTTGCCACAAGCCAATGGTTAAGTTATTGGGTTTGGTTAAATCGTTTCCAGACCATTTTGTACAGGCTTGCCAAACATCATCTAAAGATGTTAACCAAGAAGAGTTATTAGCGTTATAATACGCCTATTGTCGTAAAGTTTGGAATAAATATGAAAAGAGCGCAAACAAAACTTCTTCTGCTTGGTTTAAAGGCAGTATTGCAACAGCCTAAATTAATTCAAGTCGCTTTCTTTTGGTTGCCAATTGCCGGTGGGCTGGCACTAATAATTGGCGGGGCAGTGTACTTTTACGAAAGTAAGATTGCTCAACCTAAAATGACTTATATGGGTGTTCCTTTTACCCAAAATAATTTTAGCACTCTTACTCATGTTTTACGTAATGATGGCTATATGCTGGCTTATTCTGAAAAACTAGCCAACCCAATTTGGGTTATTTATAAGGTGACTCAAGATAAAAAAAAATACGGTAAACGTCCAGGGTTTAAGTCTGACTGGCGTAGCCTTGCTAATATAAGTAGCGATGACTATAAACATTCAGGTTATGACCGAGGGCATATGGCTCCAAACTATGTCATTGCCAGCCGTTATGGGCGTGAGGCACAGAAAGAAACTTTTCTTATGACCAATATTACGCCACAAAAACCTAAAATGAACCAGAAAATTTGGCAACGCTTAGAGGAGGTTTCGGCGAAACATTTTTCTAAAAAGTTTGCTGAGTTTTGGGTGGTAACAGGGCCTATATTTGACGAGAACCCAAAAAGGTTAAAGCGTACCAATATAGCTATTCCTAAAGCCTTCTATAAAATATTTATAGTACCAGCAACTGAAACCAGTCCGCCACTTTCGCTAGCTTTCATCATACCGCAAAATGCCAATCCAAAAGACAGTTTATTAAATTACATTACCTCAATTGATGAAGTAGAAAAACAAACAGGTATCGATTTCTTCTGGAAACTAGAAGATACGGTTGAAAATAAGCTTGAAAAAGCCCAGAATCGCCAGGGGTGGGGTCTAGAAAATATTGCTAACCTGCCCAGTCGATATTAAAGTTATGTTTTTTACTTTTATTTGTAGTATTGCCTTATAATAATCATTTTAAAGGATAATAGTTATCATTACTTTACATTTATGTGAACAAAAAAGGACGTTGTAATATGAAAAAACTTCTTGTTGGTGCAATTTCTGCTGGCGTAATTGCCCTTTCTTTAAGCTCTCCTGCCTTTGCGACAAGCGATAAACCTCCTGCTGTAGAAGCTGGTGAGGTGAATGTTTATTCTGCTCGTAAAGAACAGCTTATTAAGCCTGCTTTAGATAAATTCACGGAAGAGACTGGTATTAAAGTAAATTTAATTACGGGTAAGTCTGATGCTTTAATTAAAAGGGTTGCTTTAGAGGGTGAAAGTTCGCCAGCAGATTTGTTAATTACTGTTGATGCGGGCAGGCTTCATCGAGCTAAAGAGGAGGGTGTGTTACAAGCCGCTATTACGCCTGATATGCAAAATAGAGTACCAGAAAACTACCGTGATGCGGACAATAAGTGGGTTGCTTTGTCAATGAGAGCTAGAGTAATTATTTATGATGTAAATGATGTAAAGCCTGAAGAACTAAGCACTTATGAAGCCTTAACTGATGCAAAATGGAAAAATAGAATTTGTATTCGTTCTTCCACTAATATCTATAACCAGTCAATGGTTGCTTCTATGATTAGTCATAAAGGTGCTGAAGCGACTGAACAGTGGGCGAAAGGCATGGTAAACAACTTTGCTCGCAAACCAACTGGTGGCGATACTGATCAAATAAAAGCGGTAGCAGCGGGTCAATGTGATATTGCGATAGCAAATACTTACTATTTAGGTCGTCTTGCTAATAGCTCTAATGCGGAAGATAACAAAATTGCTAGTAAAGTAGCGTTATTTTGGCCAAACCAAGAAGACCGTGGTACGCATATAAATGTTAGTGGTATTGGTGTGACTGCTCATGCTAAAAACAAAGAAAATGCGTTAAAGTTAATTAACTTTTTATTGTCTGACAAAGTTCAATCCTGGTATGCAGAAGTTAATAATGAATACCCTGTTGTTGCTGGAGTGGAGCTAAATGAAGTGCTAGAAAGCTGGGGTCCTTTTAAGAGTGATGCGATTAATTTATCTAAACTAGGTGAATTAAATACCGAAGCTATAAAAGTAATGGACAGAGCTGGCTGGCGTTAATCTAGTTGTTATCTATGTCCCAGCGTGCTGTTGGGATGTAATCCTCCCCAATGAAAATTATCTTTAATAAATGGTTTATAACCACCTTTGTTGTAGCTCTGCTATTAACCAGTCCTATTTGGTTATTAATTAGTGTTTTATTTGAACCGACCAATGAAAACTGGGCTCACTTAGTCAACACGGTTTTATCTGAATATGTCTTAAATTCTTTGCTCTTAATGTTGGGTGTGTCTGTTGGAACTTTATTCTTTGGGGTATCGTCTGCTTGGCTGGTGACCCAATATCGCTTTTTTGGGCGTGATGTATTGCAATGGGCATTATTGCTTCCTTTTGCGATGCCTGCCTATATTATTGCCTACACCTATACAGGACTACTTGATTTTGGCGGACCTGTCCAAGGATATTTGCGAACGATTATTTCACCTGAAACATTAAACACTTTCTTCCCCGAAATTCGTACCTTAGGCGGGGCAATAACTATGATGTCTCTGGTGCTATACCCTTATGTTTACCTACTTGCTAGGGTTTCATTTGCGGGTAAAAGCCAGTCTATTACTGAGGTGAGTAAAACCCTTGGGGCCGGTCCAGTTAAAAGGTTCTTTAAAATTGCTCTGCCCATCGCTCGCCCTGCGATAATAGTGGGTTTGACCCTTGCTCTAATGGAAACCCTTGCCGATTATGGTACGGTACAATATTTTGGAGTACCTACCTTTACCACTGGTATTTTCAGAACCTGGGCAGGGTTTGATGATACCACCACGGCAGCTCAACTATCTTTATTGTTACTGGTATTTGTAACTACACTAATCTTGCTAGAAATTTGGTCAAGAAAGCAGGCAAAATACTTTGAACATAGCCAGTCTAGTAAGCCAAGCCCTAGGTCGGTTTTAACGGGTTCAAAATCTTTTTGGGCATTTTTTGTTTGTTTAGTTCCCGTAGTGTTTGGTTTTATTGTGCCGGCAGGTCAGTTGCTTTATTGGTCAGTAATTACGGCAGATACAGGGTTTAATGCAGAGTTTTTCACCCTAATGTGGAACAGCTTTTACCTAGCCTTTCTGGTCGCAAGTGCGACCGTAGTTATTGCATTATTATTGGTTTATTCAAAACGAATCCAAAAAAATAAAGTAATTACGAGTTTGGTTAAAGTAACCACACTCGGCTATGCCATTCCTGGTATTGTTATAGCCATCGCTGTGCTGATTTTATTTACCAGTGTTGACCATTATATTGATGGATTAATGCAGTATTTATTTAATACCTCAACTGGGCTATTGCTTTCAGGCACTTTGTCTATGTTGGTGTTTGCCTATATTATTCGGTTCTTGTCTATCTCGGTGCAATCGCTAGATTCAGGGTTAAACAAAATAAAACCTTCAATGGACGATACTGCCTTAACGCTGGGAGCAAGCCGTTGGAAACTGCTGTTTAAAGTTCATTTACCGTTATTACACACCAGTTTAATAACCGCCTTTATATTGGTGTTTGTTGATGTATTAAAGGAATTGCCTACCACTCTAATATTAAGACCCTTTAATTTTAATACTCTATCGGTAAGAGCGTTTGAAATGGCATCAGATGAGCGATTGGTTGATGCAGGATTGCCTGCTTTACTGATTGTAATTATTGGGATAATTCCAGTTATTATTTTAACCAAAATAACGGGCAAGCAAAGCTAGAGAGTTTATTAAATGCAGTTTAAACGAGTTGTAAAAAACATGGTAACAATCTTTTTAGGGATAGCTCTATTCAATGGCTTTATGTTCTTGCAACAGCCTTCAATGGTGTTTTTTCCAAATACGAAAATAGAGCAAACCCCTAATGACTGGGGCCTGGATTTTGAAGAGGTTTACTTTAATACAGAAGATGGGTTGAAATTACATGCTTGGTATATTGCCAATAATCAGGCAGAAAAAACGTTGCTGTTTTTTCATGGTAATGCGGGCAATATTTCACACCGACGCAGTTCAATTGAAATTTTCCACAACCTTAACTTAAATGTGTTGATTGTCGATTATCGAGGTTATGGTAAAAGTGAAGGCAACCCTAGCGAGCAAGGTTTTTATAAAGATGCAACCGCTGTATGGTATCATTTACTCGATGAAAGGGGCGTTGATGCCAGCGATATTATTATATTTGGGCGTTCGCTTGGTGGCGTAGTTGCGACGGAACTGGCTGCTAGGTCTAAACCAGCAGGGTTAATTGTGGAGTCTACTTTTAGTTCAGCAAGGGATATGGCAAACGCAATGTTGCCCCTTGTATCTAACCTGGTTTTTTTACGCTATGACTTTAATGTACTAGAATTTATTCAGCAGGTTAATGTGCCAGTTTTAGTTTTGCACAGTCCTGATGATGAAATTGTGCCTTTTCGACTAGGAAAAAAGATTTTTAACGCCGCTAATGAGCCCAAAACCTTTGTTGAGATGCGTGGAGGACACAATACTGGGCTATTAATGAGCCTGCCAGAGTACGAGCAGACGCTTAAACAGTTTATTTACACTTTAGATTAGCTAGTGGATTATGGAGAATAAAATGATAAAACTAATTAATGTTTATGAAAATGAATGGGAGTTTTCTGATGAGGGTATGGATTTTTCAGTTTATGAAGCTATAGATTTTTGGAATGCAGGTAAAGCGGAACAGGCAATAAAAAAATTAAAAACAATTCTTGTAAAAAACCCTTACCACATAGATGCCTACCATCATCTTTCAGTGTTTTATGAAGAAGTTGGAATGGATTTTGAAGCCTATCTTTGCTGTAGAGAAGCCGTAAGGATTGGTTTGTCGGTTATTCCTAATGAATTTTGCTGGCAATCTTCTGGACTTTCTTGGATGAGTATGAAAAACCGCCCTTTTTTAAGAGCCTATTACAACCTTGGTCTATGGCTAGATAGAAGAGGGGAAACCGATGAAGCAATAAGTATATTTTCTAATATATTATCAGCAGGGCCAGGTGATAATTTAGGAGTTCGTTATCTGCTTCCTAAATTATGGTTAAAGAAAGACGATTTATCTTCAGTAATCAGCCATTGTGAAAAATTTAGTGATGATTGCTCGCCAGAAATAATGTACACCTACTCTTTAGCCTTAGCTTTATCTGGAAAAACAGAGCAAGCCCAAAAATTATTGCTTGAAGCAAAAGCTGAATACCCTTTGGTGGCAAAAGAGCTTCTGAAAAAACGCCACCGAAAACCTAAAGAAAGCCCTTATGGTGGGATTACAGTGGGTGGGGCTGACCAAGCCTACCTGTACTGGAAAGAATATGGTGAATATTGGTCTAGTCCAATAGCACAAGAATTAATATCAACAAGTAGTTGATTTTTTGCAAGGGTCTTTTGAAATGCCTGAATTATTAGTACAAAATATAGAAAGCTTTCACGACAACACTAAAGTGCTGGACGGCATCAGCTTAACTCTAGATAAAGGAGAAATTGGTTGCCTTTTAGGACCTAGTGGCTGTGGAAAAACCACCCTACTTAGAGTTATTGTGGGGTTACAGCCTATTGCAGAAGGGAAGGTTTTTTTAAAAGAAACCTTGTTGTCTTCTAAAAAAGACCAGCTTGCAACCGAACAGCGTAATATCGGCATGGTATTTCAAGATTTTGCTTTGTTTCCGCATTTAAATGTGTATCAAAATATTGTTTTTGGGCTATCTAAACTGACTAAATTACAACAAAAAGAGCGGGCAACAGAGCTGTTGTCTTTAGTCAACTTATCTGGCGCAGAAAAAAAATACCCACACCAGCTTTCTGGCGGGCAACAGCAAAGAATAGCACTTGCCAGAGCCTTGGCACCTAAGCCTGATATGTTATTAATGGACGAGCCTTTTTCCAGCCTTGATAACGAGTTACGCATCAGTTTAGCCAAAGAAGTTAGGAAAATATTAAAATCCGAAAACATTACTGCTTTATTGGTTACCCATAATCAAGATGAAGCCTTTAGTATTGCAGATACGGTAGGAGTCATGCAAGACGGGAAACTTTTACAATGGGACAGTGCGACTAACCTGTACCATAACCCCGCTTATTTTTCGGTTGCCAAGTTTATTGGGCAGAGTGTCTTCATTAAAGGGAAGGTTACCGATAATAAAAAAGTTAAAACTGAGCTAGGCGAGTTTTCTTTAAGGATTGATGCAAAAACAGAAGCGGATGTTATGATGCTTGTTCGTCCTGAGAATCTAGTTTATGACCCAAGCTCTAGTAGCCATTTTGAACTGGTAGAGCAAGAGTTTACTGGTTCAGATAATTTATTAACACTAAAGCTAGATAGTAATGAACTGGTTATGTGTAAAGTTGCATCGTATTGTCATTACCCTCTGGGCAGTAAAATAGGGGTTCGGACTGAAATTAAACAGGCTATAGTTTTTGAACGGCTAGCTGATTAACATAAGTAAAATAGTAAAAGTACTCAATTGGTCAGTGGCAATGGATTTGTCCGTATTAATTCAAACCTTGAAGATACTGTTAAAAAAATTGGGTTGATAAGGGTATTAGGTAAGCCTATCTAGTATAATGGTTGTTTTGAATCTATTAGGAAGAGATATTATGGTTATTCTAAAAAAATCGGTTGTTTTTACGACCTTCATCTTTTTGTGGTTAAGTTTAAGTGCCTGCGAACAAGCAGAAGAAGCTAAAAATATGGCAACACAATCCATAGATAGTGCTAAGCAAGCAGTCGGGCTTGGAGAAGCTAAGTCTGGCGAAGAGGGTGGCGAAGAAGAAAGTGAAGAAGATGACGATTAATAACAAAGGAAATTATTTATGAAATGCCCTGTATGCAGAGATAAAGATTTAATGATGACTGACCGCTCAGGTGTAGAAATTGATTATTGCCCTAGCTGTCGTGGCGTTTGGCTAGATAGAGGAGAGTTGGATAAAATAATAGAGCGGGCAAGCCCTGCGGTTTCTTCTCCACCACCGCGGGCGAGGTCGGAAGAGCGTTATGTAGAACACCAGTCGCGTGATTCCCGCGATTATTATGGACGCAGCAGGAAAAAGAAAAAAAGCAGTATTTTAAGTGAGTTGTTTGACTTCTAAGTTAAGTGCAGCGGTTTATGCTAATTGCAATTTGCCTATTTAAAGGCAGTAAATAGATAAAAAAATCAGTAAAATAGAGTTGTTTAAATCAATTTAAGGTCTATTGTGACTAATCTTAAAGACACTATTTTTTCAACCAAGCAGAACTCACTTTCCCCTTTTAAATTTGATGAATCCGTGGTGGCTGTTTTTCCCGATATGATTGAAAGATCCGTGCCAGGTTATCAAACCATTATGGCAGGAATCGGTGAATTTACTGAACAGTTTTGTCAGAAAAATAGCACTTGTTATGATTTAGGCTGTTCTCTGGGGGCGGCGACGCTAACTATTCGTCGTCATGCTAAAGAAGGCTGTAAAATTGTGGCAGTGGATACTTCTGTTGCCATGATAAGCCGTGCCAAGGAACATATTGATGGCTTCCACTCTGATATACCCGTTTCGCTAATTTGTACCGATATGACTGAGCTTCCGATTGACAACGCTTCGGTGGTGGTGATTAACTTTACCTTGCAGTTTATTTCCCCTCAACAACGTCAAAAGCTAATTAACAAAATATACCAAGGCTTACTGCCCGGCGGTATATTAATTGTGTCAGAAAAGCTCCATTTTGAAAACAACTCGATTCAAAGTGCAATTGAACACATGCACCTACAATTTAAGCGTAACAATGGTTATTCAGAGTTGGAAATTAGCCAGAAAAGAGCATCATTAGAAAATGTACTGGTTAGTGATAGCGAGCAAACGCATTTAAAACGTTTTGCACAGGCGGGTTTTGATTCGGCATCTATTTGGTTTCAGGCTTATAACTTTGCTTCTTTTATTGCGATTAAATAGGTGCTAAACCTAAAATTTAGCCAATAAAAAACCCTCGTTAGAGGGCTTTAAAAGAGTGTTAGCTAGGAGTTATAATATTTTACGAGAAGGAGCAAGAAAACTACTTGCCCAAGCCGTTGAGTCAGAAATAACGAATTTATTAGACAACAATCGTTCTTTAACAACTGAAAATAGATGGCGACGACTGAAAGGTTACAAGCTCCTTGCTGATGTTATTCAAGGGCTTAATTTCTTGAGGCATACACCAGATTTTACAATAACTCCCGACAGGGTCGCGTCTCCTTTAATACCCTTTAATAAAAACACTACGAGTTTTAGTAAATCAGTTATAATTTTAATTGCTATTTTTTAAGAATAGTTTTTATTCCATAATTTAAAAAAAGGACAGGTAATGAAAAGTTTTATGCCTATCAGCATGGCACACTCAAATTAGTTTATACTAACTCAAAGTTAATCAATAGTAGGCTCAATTATGTTTTATGAACCCTTTACATATGAACGTTTTTTTTCAGAAATTACCACAGAAGAAGACGCACGGCGACTTATTTGGCACGCACGATTTAATGGGAAAGATTTTGTTTGCCCACACTGTCAAAATGAAGGGTTTAATGCAATAAAAACACGACCCGAAGTAAGAACTTGTAAAGCCTGTAGAAAACAGACAAGATTGAGGTATGGAACATTATTCCAATCTTCAAAAACACCACTTTTAATTTGGGTAAAAGCTATTTTTCATGCCATGAATTCCAAAAGAGGAATCTCTGCTTTAGAGCTACAACGCCACTTAGGGTTAAAGTCATATGGGTTGACTTGGACAATGCTACAGAAAATTAGAGAAGCCCTAAAACAAAGGGATGAAGACTATCAAGTTGGGGATGGCGTTATTGAAATTGATGGAGCAGTCTTTGGAAAAAAAGCATCAAATAATCAAGCAGAGGTACTTATTGCAATAGAAACAAAAAACTGGATTGATGAAAAAGGAAAAGAAAAAAAGTTGTGCAGGTTTTGCCAAGATATTAACGGCAAAAGAGACTAAAAAAAATGCTCAAAAACTAGTTGATACAGGTATTAAAAAAGGGTCTATGGTTAATACAGATGCAAGCCCATGTTTAAGAAATCTTGACAATGTAGATTCAGATTATCAGGTTGTTTCACATGATATTGAAACCTGTCAAAGGTGGTTACCTTGGATGCATAAGTTCATATCAAACGCCAAAAGTTGGATTGACGGAACTCATCATGGAATTAGGAAGAAATATTTGGATCGATACTTGAGTGAATTCACCTATCGTTTTAATAGAAGACATGATGTAAAAAGCTTGTTCCACAGAGCTTTGCTAGCATGTACGATTGCTAAACCTGTAAAGTTGAGTGCATTATGCTGATAGGCATAAAAAGTTTGGCTCTTCTCCGCTTTGTTGAGTGAAAAAAAATACCTATACCCATAATAAACTGTTGAAATATAAGTTTCTTAACGACTTTATATAGGACAGCTAAATGGGTACAAGTATCTCAACAAGAATTATGGCGTTTAATGGTCAATGTGTCAATCAAATTTACGATGATCAAGAGCAACAATGCACCATCATCAAATGCAGTCGTGATAAGCGTAGAAATGCCATAGACCCTATCACAAAGACCAAAGGAACAATAAATAAATATATTAAGCGTCATGTAAGAGATCTGCCGTTATTTGGAAAACCGTGCTTTGTTGAAATAGAATTAGCTCAAGTGTTTACAGCTAAAAACTCTCGCCGTATAGAGAACTGTAGCTTTGTAGAAAAAGGCAACCGATTCACGCATCGATTTTGTCACATGATTAGTGGCTTATGCAGACACATGAGTATTCAAGCAGGGCCACCGCATATAAATCACTGTTGAAATACAACCTTAGCTCTATATTCATCGCTCCACGCTGATTTACGTTTTTTCTTGGCTAAGCTTATTTTTGAACCTTCTTCTTGAAATAAATTCATGCAAAGATGCCTAATACTGGTCATTATTGTAGCACCATG
>ACQI01005325.1_pt1 | contig 11226 bp, 12 predicted proteins | sample 268348 | NCBI WGS metagenome assembly ACQI01 (sample SAMN02954306, study PRJNA37895) | hydrothermal vent metagenome | biome: aquatic; feature: Lost City hydrothermal field; material: chimney biofilm; isolation source: Lost City hydrothermal chimney biofilm | collected 2005-07-27
AAAAGACATGGTTATAAGCCAACTGCTATTGGAGTGGCAATTGATGCTTCGGCGGTTTATGTACATAAAGATAACCCGATTAATGAATTAACGATTCCTCAAATTGATGCTATGTTTTCAGCCAATAGACAATGTGGCGCACCAGCAAAAATTGCTACTTGGGGTGATGCTGGGGTTGAAGGTAAGCTAGCGGATAGGTCTATTCAGTTATATGGTCGTAATTCAGTATCTGGAACTTATGGTTTTTTCAAAAAGAAAGCCTTATGTAAGGGTGATTTTAGTCCGAATGTAAACGAACAACCAGGTTCGGCTTCTGTTGTCCAGTCTGTTTCTGCCTCTCTAAACGGAGTTGGTTATTCAGGAATTGGTTATAAAACAGCGGGTGTAAAAGCTGTTAAAATAGCTAAAAAGGCAGGCAAACCATTTGTAGAAGCTACCCCTGAAAACTCTTTACATGGAAGCTACCCTTTAGCACGCGTACTTTATGTTTATGTTAATAAAGCACCGAATAAAGAATTAGAGCCGGTTGTTAAAGAATTTTTAACCTTGGTGCTTACGCAACAAGGTCAGCAACATGTGGTTAAAGATGGTTATATTCCATTACCACCTAAGTTGATTAATAGATACTTGTCTCTTATTGGTGCAAAATAAGTAGAAGTCATAAGATAAAGAAAAGCCAAGTAAACCATTTAGGTGGTTTACTTGGCTTTTTGCGTTTTATGAGAAAGGGTTTTATATAAGTTCTATTTCTACATCAGAAGTAGGTATGACACAACAGGTTAATATACCGCCTTCCATTGAGTCGTAACTGGGGTCTTGAATATGTTCAACTTCTCCGCTTAATAATTGCACTTCACAAGCTCCACAGCTTCCTCCTCGGCAACTATAGGGTATGTCGAAGCCAGCATTATCTAAGCATTCTAACAGAGAAAACTCTCCGTTAAATTCACAGTCTCCGTAACCTAGTAGTGTTATTTTTGACATTGTTTTTCCTAAGCTTATTGTAGTAGCCTCATTTTAACAATTAGCTTACTGTTATTCTAGCTTGAATTTTTCTATATACAAATCAATAAAGTTTACAATATGACATAATTATTTTTCAGGGTAAAGATGTATGGGACTACAAGTTAAATTACAAGAAGTGCGCGATAACAAAGTATTTGAGATGTTTGTAATTGGCATTATTATTTTTTCCTCCGTTTTAATTGGGGTGAAGACTTATGAGGTTACGGGTTGGCCAATGACCATCTTATGGGGGCTTGATTATGCGGTAACCATTTTCTTTTTGTTTGAAATATTGCTTAGAGTGGCGGCAGAACAGAAGTTTTTAAACTTTTTCAAAAAAGGCTGGAATGTCTTTGATTTTGTCATCGTGGTGATTAGCTTAATTCCATTAGACAACTCTGAATATGCTTTAATAGCTAGAATGTTACGCTTGTTTAGGGTGATGCGGTTAATTTCTTTTATTCCTGAATTAAGGGTATTAGTTATTGCTTTATTAAGTGCCTTGCCTAGAATGGGCTATGTTGCTTTATTGATGTTTATTATTTTTTATATTTACGCAGTTATTGGTAATATCCTGTTTGAGAATATTAATCCTGTTTTATGGGGTGATTTGGGTATTTCTTTATTGACTCTGTTCAGGGTGGCAACCTTTGAAGATTGGACGGATGTCATGTATGAAACCATGACGGTGTATGGGTTGAGTTGGGTTTATTTCTTGACCTTTATTTTCTTCTCTGCATTTGTATTTTTAAACATGATGATTGGTATCGTGGTGGAAGTATTAGATGAAGAACATAAAAAAATGAATGCGAAAGATAATGAGTCACAGCTAGCAAAAGCAGAGGCACGCCAAGTGGCAATTGAAGACCAGTTGGCAGAGCTTAATAGTAAGTTAGATAAATTATTGAGTTCGGAAAAAAAGAATTAGCGTTACCAAACCAATTGTTTGTAACCTTCTTCTTGTAGCTCCATTAAGTGTCTCCTTAAAGCGGCAGATCCTGCTTCGGCATATTCTGCAAAAGGTCGCATGTCTTTATCTTTCCAGTGTAGGCTGTTCATGGTGTTGCCACAAGCAACCCAGCGGACGTTATAGTCTTTAGAAAAACTGGCTACGCGTTCATAGGTTAAAGCATCAACTTTACGTTGTGGTTCTTTGGCAAGTACGTGTAACCCTGGACCTATAGCAACTACCGCTATTTCAACATTGTCGCCATAACGTTTTATCATGGCTTGAATGGAGTTTAAAATACTGTGCTGATAAGCAGGATCTGATTTGTTCCACATATAAACGGCTTTATGTTCGGCAGGGTCGCCAGGAAAACGGTCGGATTCTGTTTGCTTTAATTCGGCTAGTTGTTTTAGTTTAAAAGGGGGGGCTGGTATCGGCAGTTGCATTGATACTGGTTGCTAGTAATATGGCAGATAGGGTTATAATTATTTGTGATTTTATTTTCATTTTTGTTTTAAACATGGTTTTCTCCTAAGTTTGTTTTTTTATTATAGAGGTTTGTATGCGTATCCAAGATAAAATTAATGCAGAAATTAATAATAAGCAGTTAAATGTGGCTAAAGTTTTATTAGAAAATGAAAGTCATATGCATGCGGGTAATGCTCCAGAGTCTCACTTTAAACTGATTTTGGTTAGTGATGATTTTGCGGGGTTGTCTAAGGTAAAAAGGCACCAAAAAGTGTATAAAATATTACAGCAGTTAATGCCTTCATTTCATGCTTTAGCATTGCATACGTTTACTGTATTAGAGTGGGAAAATAATGAGCTGAATTTAGATTCTCCTCTTTGTGCAGGCAGTGCTAAATAATACTAAAGAATGTTTTGCTTGGCTTTTCTTTTATCCTGTTCTGCTTCTTCAATAAGCATGGTTTCTGCATATTCTGGGTCGGTTAAAGGGTATTTTAAATGCCATAGTTTTATAAATTTTTCGGTATCTAATTTTGTTTGTAATAGGTGTATTGCACTAACGTATTGTTCAACAAAGATGAAGTTTTTGTTCCTAACCGACTGCCAAAGATGACGATATTTTTTAGGCAAAAATTCTTTAAAATGGTATAACAACCCCAAGTCTCCTTCAAGGTCTGCAATTTTTTGTATCATTAGCAGTCTTCCTGCATGGACATAGCGTTGTTCATAATTGTCTATTAACTTGGCAATCGAATAAACTAATCCCGCTGAAACAACAAAACTAATAATTAGCTGGTCGGTTATGAGGGCACCTAAGAAAGTTAATATTACCAGCAATAAGGCACTAGCAGGTATGGTTAGTGCAAATATCCAGGCATATTGTCCTTTGGCTTCATCTGTTCGTTCATGTTTATTAAAGTAGCTTAAATCTATGCTCTGTAATCTATCTAGCATTAATTCTGCGGTAGGAAGATTGGAAGTTTGTGATTCTTGCTTTTCTGTACTGTCTGCACGAGGGGTTTCTAATATGGAATTATCAGCGTTGGTATTATCCATTTTATTTAATTTTTTCCCTAGCGTTACATTGTACGGTGATGCGTTGTTTAGTTTCAATACAGTAGGCAGTTAGCTCGCCACCCCAAAGGCAACCTGTATCGGTTGAGTGTATATTGTAAGCATCGATTACGCCAAGCGTTGACCAATGCCCAAAAAATATTTGATGACTGGTGTTTTTTATATTTTTCCAGCTAAACCAGGGTTGTAATGTTTTATCTTTATTTTCAGAGGGGTGTTTTTTTTGTTTAAACTCTAAACTGCTGTCTTTTCTGCAATAGCGCATTCGGGTAAAGCAGTTAATACTGTAACGAAGTTTTTCCCACTCGGTAGCTGCTTGTTTTAAGTTGAACGGTTCGTTACCAAAAAAATGTTCGGTCATTAACTTTCGCCAATTGTCTTTTTGTAAAACTTTTTCTATTTCTTTTGATTTTTGTAGTGCTTTTTCAATGCTCCATATAGGTGGAATTCCTGCATGTACCATCGCAATTTTTAATTTTTCATCTGTAATCATTAATGGTTGGTGACGTAACCAATCAATTAAGCCACTTACATCAGAATGGTTTAAAATTTCTTGTAAGGTGTCTGATCGACTTTGGTATTTTTTTACACCTGCATAGGAGGCTAGTAAATGAAGTTCATGGTTGCCGAGTACCATTTTGGCAGATTTTCCCAGTTTTTTTACATACTTTAAGCATTTTAAGGATTCTGGACCACGGTTTATTATGTCGCCTACAAACCATAGAGTATCCTTTTTGGGGTTGAAATCAATTTTTTTCACTAGCTCTTTTAGGCTTGAATAACAGCCGTGAACATCGCCAATAACATAAATTGCCATTATTGTTTTAACCTGTGTAAAAAGTTGGCAAGAATGACAAATTTTTCAACGTTTAATCTTTCGGCTCTAATATCTGGATCTATTCCACAGGCTTCAATTTGTTCGGTATTTAATAAACCCTTTAAGTTATTGCGCAAATTTTTACGCTTTAAAGAAAAGCTTTGTTTAACTAATTTAGCAAAAGTGGTTTCACAGTCAGCTTTAAAAGGTAAGGTTCGGTGAGGAGTTAAGCGAATAATAGCCGAATCTACTTTTGGTGGTGGGTTGAAATTTTCAGGACCAACGGTAAATAAATATTCTGTTTCACAGGCATATTGCATCATGACACTTAGACGGCCGTAAGATTTTTTGCCCGTTACCGAGGTAATGCGTTCTACCACTTCTTTTTGGAGCATGAAATGCATGTCTTGAATTTTATCTGCAAAGGTCAGTAGGTGAAACATAAGTGGGCTAGATATATTGTAGGGTAGGTTGCCCACTACTCTAAATCGCTCTTCCCCTGCTGTTAATAGCGTAGCATAGTCAAATGTTAACGCATCGGTATGGTGTAGGTTAAAGGCAGGCATGTTGCCAAATTTACGCTCAAGTGGGGCGATAAGATCGTTGTCGATTTCAATAATATCTAGTTTTTTTACAATAGATAGCAACGGTTCGGTTAGTGCCGCTTCGCCTGGGCCTATTTCGACCAAATGTTGATCCGATTTAGGGGAGATTCCTGCAATAATTTGCTCGATAATTTTGGAGTTATTAAGGAAGTTTTGTCCAAATCTTTTTTTGTGTTTATGCGAACTCATGCACTTTTTCCTTGGTTCATCTCAATCGCAACATCCATGGCATATTGAAAGCTGTTAATGTCGGCTTTTCCCGTGCCGGCAATGTTAAGTGCCGTTCCGTGGTCAACAGAGGTGCGTATGAATGGCAGTCCTAGTGTTACATTAACGGCTTTGCCAAAACCGACGTATTTTAACACGGGCAAGCCTTGGTCATGGTACATGGCTAAAAAGGCATCGGCATTTTGGCGATTGCTTGGGCTAAAGATAGTATCCGCAGGTAAGCAACCGATTAAATCCATTCCCGTGGTTTTTAGTTGTTCGATAACAGGGTTAATGATTTCAATTTCTTCTGTGCCTAAATGCCCGTCTTCACCTGCATGAGGGTTTAAACCCATGATATAAATTTTAGGATTTTGAATGCCAAATTGTGATTGTAAACTGTGGTGTAAAATTTGAATGACACTTTTAACTAGCTTGGGGGTGATGGCTTGGGCAATTTTTCGTAAGGGTAGGTGAGTGGTGACTAGTGGGACTCTTAGCCCTGGTGTGGCTAACATCATCACCACTTGTTTGCTATTAGAAGCGGTGGCTAGTAATTCAGTATGCCCTGTAAAGGGAATGCCTGCTTGATTGATAATACCTTTGTGAATAGGTCCGGTTACCATGCCGTCAAACTCATTTTTCATACAAAGTTTTATCGCTGAATCGAGTAGCTCTAGTACATAATGGGCGTTATTAACGTTTAACTGCCCTGCAACAGAGGTTTCTTTTAAGGATTGGTGAATAACCTTGACCACCCCTGGCGAATTTAGGGTTTTTGCCTGTCCTGGAATGTAGTTTTCAATACGAATAGGCAATGATAACTGCTTTGCTCGTTGTTCAAGCAGATCTTTGTCAGCCAGTACCACCCATTCAAAACTATAAGCGGTTTGGGCTAGTTTTATTATTTGTTCAGGACCTATTCCAGCGGGTTCGCCAGAAGTAATGAGTAAGCTTTTAATGGCATTACTTTTCATTTGCGTACTGCTTGGCGAGGCGGTTGTCTATTAAGGCATCTTCTTTTAATCTTCGTAACCAAATCTCATAAGTTTCATTGGCTTTTTTACGACGTAAAGTGTTCATTGCTTGTTGACGTTTGTTGGCTAAATTAAGGTCTTTCTCCCTAATGGCATTTAAATATAAAATTTCCCACCCTTGGGCAGAAGCAATGGGTTTAGATGCCTTTTTGACCTGTAAATCATAAATAGCTTCGGCGTAGCTAAGTGGCATTTCTTGGATAGTTAGCCAACCCAAATCGTTATTGGCATTCACCTCGGCAGGTATGTCTGAAAATTGCTCATTTAAGGCTTGAAACTCTTTTAGGCTATCGATGTTTTCAGCTAGCTCTACTAAGGTTGCAGGGGGGTGAGGTTTTGCTAAGGCATTATCAGAGGGTATTAAAAATCGATAAAGATGGAATTGTTTAACGATGTTAGAGTCTTTTTCTCTTTTCGCAATGACTTTTATTATATGAAAGCCGATTGGACTTTTTATTATTTTGCTGTGTTGACCTGCTTCTAAAGATTGTACGTCTTGTGCAAAAAAAGTAGGTATTTCATTATTGCTTAGCCAACCTAAATCACCCCCTAATAAAGCTTTACTGCCTTCAGAATATCTTATTGCTACTTGACTAAAATCTTCACCCATATTTAATTTGCTTAAAATCTTTTCGGCTTTCTTCTTTGCGGTATCCCGCTGTTTGGGTGTGGCAGATTCAGGTAGATTAACAATGATATGAGCGAGGTGGTATTCGGTATTATTGTTTACCAGTGATTGACGTTGAATATAATTGGTAATTTCACCTTCTGTAACTTGTGTTTTAGACAGCACTTCAACTTGCTGTAGTTTTTGGAACAGCATTTGGTTGCGAATATTGTTGCTAAATGTTTTAAAGCCATTGGTTTCTGCTAAGTTTAACTGGTCCCTTAGCTGTAAAGTCGTTAGTTTGTTTTTTCTAGCGATTTCGTCTATTTGTTCAAGCAGTTCTGCATCGGAAATTTTAATCCCGCGTTGTTGTATTCTTTGTAGTTGTAGTTTTTCCATAATCATATTATCAAGCACTTTTAATACAAAATCTTGTCCTATATTGGTGTTAACTTGACGAGCTTGTAGCTCTTGTTGAGCTTTTATAACTCTATGTTTTAATTCGCTATATAATATTATTTCATCGTTTACCACGGCAACTATCTTGTCTAATAAAATGCCGTTATTTGAGGCAGTTGCACTGCAAGAGAGTAAAAGAATTAAGCCAGTAATTAGAGTTAATGCGGTGGTTTTTTTTGTTATTAAATTATTTATCATATTACTCATCATGTTTAAAAATTCAGTTTATCGTTTAAATAATCGCTAAAGGGAGTGCCAACAGAACTAAGCCCTTTAAATTCTATTAGGTATTCAATCGAATAATTATACAGTCCTCCAGCTAATTGTGTTTCTTTTAATGAAAGTTCAGAAGCCCAACAACAGCTATCGTATCGAATAGCGGTGCTGGTTTCTGTTTTAAGTTCGGTGGTAAAGTTGTAGTTAGCATAAGAGCCTAAACTCCAGTTTTGATTTAAACGCCAGTTAAAGCCTGCAGAAGCATCTTCTTGCTCGCCAGGTAAATTATAGTTTTTTACTGTACTGGTCATTAAAAATAAAAAATTAGGGTTGAAGGCAAGTTTTAAACGGCTATTTGCATTAGTAAGCTCGTAGTTTTCTTTTGAAAACTGTGCGGTTGAGTGAAAGCTATAATGGTTGCTATTAAAGCCTAGTTTTACAAAATAGTCAGACACCTTATCTGTTTGTGAGTTTAAAGGTGAATTGTTGAGTTGGACTTTTCGCTCAGCTAAATAAAATATTTGCCCAATACCTGCTTCAGCCAAAGGAGTTCCATTAGAGTCCAATAGTTTGCTAGTTAATGCAGCTGAAACTTGGTTGGTGTCTCCTATACGGTCTAGCCCCGAAAAACGGTTGTAACTAAATAGGTTACTAAAATCTAAACTTTGCTTGGTTGTGTCAAATAAAGGAATGTTTGATTGGTCTTGAAAGGGTACATATAAATATTGTAATTCAGGTTCTAAAGTTTGGGTAAAGCGATTGCCAATAAGGTCTAGATTTTTTTCAAACACCAAACCACCACGTAAAGCAAATTGTGGCACGGTTATATCGTGCTGGTCAGCTCCTGTATTGTTATAGCCATTGTCTTGCATGAAATAATGTACCTTGTTGGCAACCACTTCTGTTTTGATACTACCAAAAGGTTTAATAATACTATATTCAAAAGAGGGCGATAGATAGCTACGCAGTGCTTCTGGTTTGTTGTGTTGAGCCGCTTCTGAAATTTCAAATTCAGTTGCCTTGCTAATAATATTAAACCCTAATCCTTGTAGTTTTTCTTGCTCAAAAAAGTGTCCATAGTTAATACTTACTTCTGGGCGTTTAGTATAGTTATAAGGAGCGTCATTACGCAATCTTAAATAATCTAATACACTAATGCTGGCATTTAAGGCACCATTAGTATAGTTTAGGTTAGCGGTTCTTTGTACTGTGGTCGCTGTATTTAAGCTTCGGTCGGTCGGCAGGTCTGCGTAAAAGTTTTTATCGGATACTTTTCGCCAGTCAATATCACTGCTTAGCCCAGGCATCCATTGTTGACGGGCTTGTATCCGCATATCCCAACGCTCCTCAACTGGATCTGGAATGAACTATTTGACCATTTTCATAAGAAGCTATGCCATCTCGATTGCTAACTTGGTCGCGAATGAAGTTAGTGGTTATCACCGCAGAATGTTTAGTTTGCATATAACGAAATTCATTGCTTAATAAATTTCCTCTATCTTGCATTCTGGTAATGGTTAGAGTGTCATCAACCTCTGGAGCAATGTTGAAATAAAGGGGAACGCTAAGGTAGGTTTCAGCGGTGGGTTGAGTAATAGATTTATAGCTACCAAAGCTCGGGAATAACAGTCCCGTTGCACGTTTAGCAGTAGAAAATGAAATATAAGGACTGTAAAGAATAGGCACTTTTTTAAAAGTAAGAACAGTGTTTTTACCATATATTCTTTGCTTAGCATTGTCTATTGTTAGCACATTAAAATCTAATATCCAGTCGTATTGTTGGTTACTTTTAATAATGTCTGGGCGTGCTTGCCATTGTATTTTTGTCAGTTTACAAGTAGTAAAACTAGCCTCTTTTAAGGTAGAAAGCATGTCCTCTTTATCGAGTTGGATTTGGCTAGATTGTCCATGAGCTTTCGAGTTACTAAGCTGATATTTAGGATTAATAATTTCAGCGGTATTATTTTGTCGATTTATATTTGCCTTTTCACCCGTTACAACCATATCTTTTGAATGTATTTCAATATTGCCTTTTGCCTGTATAGTTTGTTGTTGCTGATTAATAATTATTTTATTAGACCGAATAACAAGCCCTGGTTGTTGAATTTTTACTTCACCTTCAAGATGGTATTCCCCTGTGCTATTTTTTAGCATCGAGTCGGCAACGGCTTGTTTTTTAGTGTTTGCTTGAGGAATGGCAGTAAGAGGGGCTATTAAACGTGGGGTGCAGTTATCATTATTGTTGTCATTGTTGTTGTCATTGTTTTTATCTAGGCTAATTACTTGTACAACAGCGGGGTTGTTGGTAGTATTCGCACTGGCAAAAACACTTAATGTGGCAAGTGCTGTGCTAGTAATAGATATAATGATGTAATAAAAATAACGGGTCATTTAAAAGGTAGCATGAGTTGGAATAGCTACATTTTAACTGACTAGAGCCGTATGTAGAAAATAAAAATAAAGAGTTTTTTATGTCTGATAGATTTACCCTAATGCAAACATGGCTATCCAGTTTGGAAATTTTAAAAAAGGTTGACTTTAGCGAGCCTGAACCCGCCTCAAGCGATGCCAGTTTTCGGCGTTATTTTCGGATAAAAATAGCTGGGAGTTCCTCATTAATTATTATGGACGCACCGCCTGCCCAAGAAGACAGCTCCGCTTTTATCATTGTGTCACAACAATTAAAAGAGATGGGTTTGAATGTGCCAGTGGTTTTAGCCCACAATTTAGCACAAGGATTTTTGCTATTATCTGACTTAGGGGTAAAAACCTATTTATCAGTTTTAAATGAGAGCAATGTTGATGAACTGTATTCAAATGCCTTGTCTTCGTTGGTTACTTTACAAACTAAAGGCGTGTTGTTTGCCAATAAATTGCCCGCCTATGATACTGAGTTATTAACAGCAGAAATGAGCTTGTTTGATGATTGGTTAGGCAAAAAACACCTAGCAACCAGTATGAACAAAATACAAGACATTGCTTGGCATGATTTACAAAATATACTGGTCAAATCTGCTTTAGCCCAACCCCAAGTTTATGTACATAGAGATTACCATAGTCGTAACTTGATGTTTGTTGAAAGCGAAAACCAGCCTGGTATTTTAGATTACCAAGATGCCGTAAAAGGCCCTTTAACTTATGATGCAGTTTCGCTTTTAAGAGATTGTTATATTAGCTGGGAAGAAGAACAGGTTAGTGACTGGCAAAGAGAATACTTTTTAATGCTCACCAAAGAAAGGGTATTGAAAAAAGATGAATGGTCAGGATTTCAAAAAAGCATGAACTTAATGGGCATTCAACGCCATTTAAAAGCCTCGGGTATTTTTGCTCGTTTATATCACCGAGACGGCAAAGAAAATTACCTAGCAGATATTCCAGCCACCTTAACCAACTTAACTCTGGTAGCAGAAAAATACCCAGAAACCCAATTCTTAGTTGACTGGGTAGAAAAAACAATTCGTCCAAAATTAGATGATTTGCTTTTATGACCATTCGACGAGCCATTATTTTGTCCGCAGGGCGAGGAGAGCGTCTTCGTCCGATTACCGACACTTTACCTAAACCACTGGTTAAAGTTGGTAATAAATCCCTACTAGTCTATCATTTAGAAAAACTAGCTAAAGCAGGGGTCGAACAGGTGGTTATAAACCACGCCTGGTTGGGGGCGGAAATAGAGCAAGCAATAGGCGATGGTTCGCAGTTTGGGTTGCAGATTATCTATTCGCCAGAACCTGAAGGCGGGTTAGAAACAGCAGGTGGGATTTTACAAGCACTGGACTTGC
>ACQI01004408.1_pt1 | contig 10971 bp, 14 predicted proteins | sample 268348 | NCBI WGS metagenome assembly ACQI01 (sample SAMN02954306, study PRJNA37895) | hydrothermal vent metagenome | biome: aquatic; feature: Lost City hydrothermal field; material: chimney biofilm; isolation source: Lost City hydrothermal chimney biofilm | collected 2005-07-27
TATGCGTCGAATGAGAAGGTTGTTTAATAGAGCGCAGCTAGATATTAAAGAAATAGATATTTTGCGCGGTATTTTAACTGCCGCACAAAGACAGAGTAAAAAACCAGAGGTAACAGATGTTCCAAAGAATTAAGTCAGATATTAAATCGGTATTTGAGCGCGATCCAGCCGCGCGAAATACTTTTGATGTATTAACCACCTACCCAGGGTTGCATGCTATTTTGTTTTATAGATTAACCCATTGGCTATGGAATAAAGGCTTAAAATGGCTAGCTCGTTTTATTTCTGGTTTAGCAAGGTGGTTTACAGGGATAGAAATTCACCCTGCGGCTAAAATTGGTAACCGCTTTTTTATTGACCATGGTATGGGCGTAGTCATTGGTGAAACTGCTGAAATTGGTGACGATTGCACTTTGTATCATGGAGTGACATTGGGCGGAGTAAGTACAAAAGAGGGTAAACGTCACCCAACTTTGGGCAACCGTGTGGTAGTAGGTGCAGGAGCTAAAGTATTAGGACCTTTGTTAATTGGCGATGATGTTCGAATAGGTTCAAATGCGGTGGTATTAAAATCGGTAGAAAATGACAGAACCGTCGTGGGTGTACCTGGAAGAGTTATTGAGCCAGATGAGTCAAGTTTAAGCAGTAGGCATAAAGAAATGGCAGACAAAATTGGTTTTGATGCTTACGGGGTAACCGCTAGCATGAAAGACCCTGTTGAAAAAGCGATTTATAGTCTGCTTGATCATATCCAAGGTCAGGACGAACAACTGGCTAAATTAAATGTAGCAATACAAAAGTTGGGTTGCAAGGATACCAGTGTTAATTTATCTAGTCTTGAAGATGTTGTTTTAGAACCAAGTGACCCTGAACAAATGGCTCATATAAAAGCAAGTAATAAGACAGAGTAATACTTGAGTTGTTTACTAGGTTATTGTATTATTCTCATCATATCGTAACTTATGGTGCAGGACATAATATGAAGTTAACCTCCAAAGGTCGTTATGCAGTAATTGCAATGTTAGATATTGCAATTAAGCAGGCAGAAGGACCTATTACTTTGTCTATGGTTTCAGAAAGGCAGGGTATTTCTTTATCGTATTTAGAACAAATTTTTGCTAAATTGAAAAAAAATGGATTGGTTTTAAGTGCTAGAGGTCCTGGTGGCGGTTATCGTTTAAGTCGGTTAGCGGATGATATTTCAATTAGTGATATTATTGGTGCGGTAAACGAATCACTTGATCCAAGAAAGTGTGCTGGTAAAGAAAATTGTAAACATGGTGACGCTTGCTTATCTCATGATTTGTGGCATGAATTAAGTAAAACAATCGCAAATTTTTTAACTGGCGTTAGTTTACAGCAGGTAATTGATAAAAAGTATGAAATTAAAGGGATTCTTTAGGAGAGTTATATGGCAATTACACTAACAAAACAAGCGGCAAATAGAGTAGAAACCATGCTAGGTAAGCGAGGGTCAGGTATCGGTTTACGATTATCGACCAAGGTAAGTGGCTGTGCAGGATTTTCTTATGTTGTAGATTATGCCGATGAAATTGACGAAAGTGATGAAGTCTTTGAGTCGCACGGAGTTAAAGTTGTCGTACCGAAAAAAAGCCTACCACAAATTGATGGCATGGAACTAGACTATGTAAAAGATGGTTTGTTAAACGAAGGGTTTGAATTTAATAACCCTTTGGCAAAAGATTCCTGCGGTTGTGGAGAGTCTTTTAGCGTTTAGTTAGTTATTTTCGTAAAGTTGAGTAGTTAGCTATTTTCTATAGTAATTTTGGGAAATACATTGGCATAACTTTTTCTTTGGGTTGCCATGCTGGCACTCACTTTCTGGGCAATTTGTTTATAGTTATTTGCGATGTCACTCATAGGGTCAGATACTACGATAGGGTTGCCAGCGTCCATGCTTTGACGCAATTTAGGAATTAAAGGCAGTTGAGCAAGCAGTTCGGTGTCGGCCTCTTTTGCTAAAGTTTTCCCCCCTTCTTCACCAAATATACTTTCTTCATGCCCACATTTAGAGCAAATATAAGCAGCCATATTTTCAACGATTCCTAAAATAGGGATATTTACTTTTTCAAACATTTTTAGCCCTTTTCGAGCGTCAATTAGCGCAACTTCTTGCGGAGTGGTGATAATAATTGCCCCTGTAACAGGAATTTTTTGGGAAAGCGTTAGTTGAACATCACCCGTTCCTGGCGGTAAATCTATTAATAAATAATCAATATCTTGCCAGCGAGTTTCTTGTAATAATTGAGTCAGGGTTTGGGTAACCATAGGCCCGCGCCAAATCATGGGTTCGTTTGGGTCAATTAAAAAGCCAATAGACATTAGTTGTAATCCGTGAGCTTTAATTGGTTCCATGCTTTTGCCATCTAGCGTATCGGGTTTATTATTGACCCCTAGCATAGTGGGAATACTAGGGCCGTAAATATCAGCATCTAATATGGCAACGACCGCACCTTCTTGTTGTAAAGCCAATGCTAAATTAACGCAAATGGTTGATTTACCAACCCCGCCTTTTCCTGAAGCGATGGCAATTATATTTTTTACGCCCTTGATGCTTTGATTGCTGTTGTTTGCCATTTGGGCGTTAATATGCGTTTCAAAGTTGATTTTAACCTGGTCTATGCTGTCTGTTTCTAGTAACTTATTACTTAGTAGCTGTTCAAAAGAAGGCCAAAGAGATTTGGCAGCAAAAGGAACTTTAAAAGTAAAAGATAGAATATTCTCTTTATATTGAATATCGGTTATATTTTTAATTTGAATGCTGTTGTTTGTTTTCACTAGATCAAGCTGCTTAAGCTCTTCAAGAGCCTCTTTTATTAAAGGCTCTATATGCTCTGCTAGTTTAGATTTAAAAAGTTTTTTTATAAAGTTCATAAGATTATTGGTCTTGAGTAATTCGGCTAGAAGTAGGGCCTTTTTGATCTTTATACTTGGCATCTTCTCGTTTGTTGTAAGGTCTCTCAGCAGGACTAGACAGCGTTTCAAAGTTAATTGCACAGATATCCATGCCTGGTTTTAGAGCCAGAGGCAGTTTTCCACTATTGAATATTTCTAATACAATTTGCCCATTCCAGCCAGGGTCAATTCTATGGGCAGTTACATGCACCATTAGCCCCAATCTTGCTAGGCTAGAACGACCATCTAACCAGGCTACTAAATCATCAGGCACGGTTATGGACTCAAAGGTAGAGGCTAAAGCCAATTCGCCAGGGTGGAGGAAGAAAGAGCCGTCTTCTTCAATTACCACTTCATTGCCCATAATCAAATCCATGATTTTTTGCATTTCCGCACTTGGGCCACTTAAATCAATAAAGGGCGCGGTATGGTCGTTGAATACACGAAATTTATTATCAAGTCGTAAATCAACACTAATACCTTTAATTTTGCTGTAGCTAGGCATCGGAGAAATTTCAATTTTTCCTGTTTCTAGGTGTTGAATAATATCACGATCACTTAATTTCATGGATTGTCTCTGGGTTGTTGTATTTTTATTTTTTAGGTTTTTCTTTAAGGAAGCACTTAATAACCGCGATTAGAATTTTACTGAGAAAAAATGTGCGTCAAGTTTCGTTAAATGCGTCGTAATAGCTAGCTATTGCATCGAATTTAACGGAAGTTGTCGTGCATTTTAGCCAGTAAAAAATAATTAGCGGTTGTTAAGTGTCTCCTTAAGCTCAAGAACAATATTACGTTTTTCAGTTTTATTGTTTATTTCAATACGCCCTGGAAAATAGTTCTGGTTATTAATAAACCAAACTTTTGCGTCCATTTTACTGTTGTTAAAATAAACTAGGGTGGTGGTAACATAATCAGCAAAAGGCAGGTCAATACTTGCAGAACGGTTTTTCACTTCAACTTTAATTTTGCTTTGATCTTTATCACCTTGAAGGTAAAAATTATGTAAATCTGTTTTGTTATTTAGTGCGTGCTGAATGGCATAAATAATAGAAATTTCGTCAAAAACATTATCTTGTAGAGGCCAAAATTTTTGCCTCTCAACAAACTCAATTTTTTGTAATTCATCTCGTCGAGTAAGAGTTATAGTTTTTTTCTCAACTCTATCATCATAGCGTCGAGTTAAATGCTTTTTGTACTGTTGCCAAGTCAAGCTGTCTTTAGTTTGTTCTAGCTGAATAATCTCACTAGAAGATTCATTAATAAACCTTTGTGCCCATTTAGGTGGATTAGCGATACTTTTTAAAGTACATTTTTGTGAAGGTTCAAGCTTTTTATCTGTTTGCGTAAAAGGTTGGCAGGTTAAGGACTGTTTAAGCGTGCCAATAGTTATGCCCAGAACATCAACATCGAACTTGGCTTTAAAAGGTTGTAGTCTTTCCGCATAGGCACTAAAGCTAAGGCTTAATAAAATAGAGCTACTAAGCAATAAAGCAAGAAGTTTAGATTGTTTCATTTATGATTACCGGAGTTAATGAAGGGGTTTTAATAACAATTTTATTGTTAGCAAAGCTAATTTCACCCTGGGCTAATTTATCTACAATAGATGGAAGGTATTTATGTTCTAGTAGTTTAATCTTTGTGTTTAAGCTTTCAATTGTATCATTGGCTTGAACTTTAAAACTTACTTGCTGAATAATGGGGCCGCCATCTAGTTCAGCAGTAACAAAGTGAATGCTTAAACCATGTTCAGAATCATTTGCTTCTAACACTCTTTGGTGTGTATTTAAACCTTGGTACTTAGGCAATAAAGAAGGGTGAATGTTCACCATTTTACCTAAAAAATGCTCGGTAAATTCAGCGGTTAAAATACGCATAAAGCCCGCTAAAACAATTAGTTCAATTTTATATTGGTCTAGCGTTTTTATCATTTCTTGGTCAAATGAAGAACGATCAGGAAATGACTTGTGGTCTAAAGAAACCGTTTTAATACCAGCATTTTTGGCTTTTACTAAGCCTAATGCATCAGGGCGGTTACTAATAACCAGTTCAATTTGGTAGCCAGCTTTATCTTGAAAGTCAATTAAAGCTTGTAGGTTGCTACCTGTGCCAGATATTAATACCGCAATGGGCGTTTTAATTATAGCTAGGTTCAACTCAACTCAACTCAACTCTGGGTTCAGCGGTATCACTAGCTTCAATATGTCCAATGGTAAACACGCTTTCGCCTAAATCGGTTAGTAACTTCGTTGCTAGTTCAGCATCAGCTGATTTAACTACGATAACTAAGCCTATTCCACAGTTTAAAGTGCGGTGCATTTCATGGAAATCAACATTGCCGTTTTGTTGAATCCAGTTAAATACCTCAGCTCTTTTCCAACTGCTTGTGTCCACTTTAGCTAGGGTGTTATTTGGCATAACTCGTGGAATATTTTCTAATAGACCGCCACCTGTAATGTGTGAAATAGCATGAATGTCTATTTTTTTCATTAATTCAAGAACCGATTTAACATAGATTCTAGTTGGTGCCATTAAAGCATCAATTAAAGGCACTCCATCACAATCAGTTTGCAAGTCAGCACCGCTTACTTCAATGATTTTACGAATTAAAGAATAGCCGTTTGAGTGTGGGCCTGATGAAGCAAGACCTAATAAAACATCGCCAGCGGCGACTTTTGAGCCATCAATTAAATCTTCTTTTTCAACGATACCTACACAAAAACCAGCAATATCATAATCACCTTCAGGGTACATGCCAGGCATTTCAGCGGTTTCTCCGCCTATTAAAGAACAGCCTGATAGCAAACAACCATCGCCAATTCCTTTAACAACACTGGTCGCAACTTCAATGTCTAGCTTGCCTGTTGCGTAGTAGTCTAAGAAAAATAAAGGTTCAGCACCCTGTACAATTAAGTCGTTAACGCACATGGCAACTAGGTCAATACCTACTTGGTCATGCTTTTTGCTTTCAATAGCCAGGCGTAGTTTAGTACCTACGCCATCTGTGCCTGAAACTAAAAGGGGTTGTTTGTATTTATGTATAGGTAGTTCAAATAAAGCACCAAACCCGCCTAAAGAAGCAGATACTTCAGGTCTTTTGGTTGCTTTTGCAATAGGTTTAATGGCTTCAACTAAGGCGGCACCCGCATCAATGTCAACACCGGAATCTTTGTAACTAAGGGTTTGTTTTTTTGTAGCCATAAATATTCTATAAAGTAATTAAATTAGGTTGAAAATCGTATACCATATTGTAACTAAAATTAGTAAAATTTGTAGAGAGTTGGTAAGTGCTTATAAAAATAATTCTATTGTTGGTTGTTCAGCTTTTAATTTTCCAGAATGCCTTGGCATCGCCATCTTCTTTGTTTGAAGTATCGGTAACCTTAAGTGAATCTGACCTAGTTAAAACCAAGCAAAAACAGTTCGATACCGCTTTAGCAAAAGCCATACGGATTGAGCTTATTAAATTATCTGGTGATTTAAGCTTAGCAAAGCGTAAAGAAGTTGAACCCCTTTTAAAAACACCCCGAAAATGGTTGGAAAGCTATCAACATGTTGATATTAAAAAAGAAGGCGTGGTGATAGGTCAGCAAATAAGATTTGTCTTTAACGAGCAAAAACTTTATAAATTTTTTCAAGAAAATAACTTGGTTATTTGGCCCCGCTCGGAAAGGCCAATAACGCTAGTGTACGGCTCGCAGAAGCTAGACACCAGTGTTGTAAAGATAAAGCAGCAAAATATAGATGATTTATTAAGGTTAGATTTTAGAGGGTCAGCTAATAGGCTTGCCTTGCCAATTGTTATTCCAACAAAAAGTTCACCATGGGTATTTCCTGGCGGACAACATGCCAGCTTAGACTTCAAAGCATTGCTACAGGCACATAAAGCAAATTTTGTAATGACTTTTCAAGAAGAAATTAAAGTTAGTGGTGCAAGATTTTTTACTTGGCAACTTTATAATAAGCAAGGTTTAAAAGTTAAATCAGGTAGGGCGGAAAACAAAAGAGCCTTGACTAATTTAAGAAATGTATTTGCCAGTCTACTAGATTTTTATTCTAAACAGTATAGGCAGTCTGCATCAATTTTGAATTCAATGACAATTGAGGTTTCAGGCTTAAATAACTTTACTAAATTTAAAAAAACAGAAACCCTATTGCAAGAATTAAAACCCATTGTACATCAAGTTAATCTAACTAAAATGATAGAAGATAAAGCTGTTTTTGAAATGGTTTATCAAGGCTCTTACGCTAAATTTATTGAAAAGTTAACCGCTACTAAAACATTAAAGTTAATGCCTAATTCTGGGTCACTAGGCAGGCTAGAAGCGAGTTTTATCGCTAAAGATAATAAGGCATTTTAAATGTTTGTTCAGTTACCTTTAAAAATAGGGCTTAATGAAGAAGCTCGTTTTGATACTTATGTTGCAGAAACAGAAATGGTGGCAATGGCGGTGGCGAACCTTCAACAAAGTTTAGTAGAGTCTAAAGGTGTTTTTTATGCCTTAACAGGTGAAGAAGGGGCTGGAAAAACGCACCTGTTACAATCAGCGTGCCGTTTTCATACCGAACAAAACCTTCAAAAAGGTCAATCTTCTAGTGTGTATTTACCGCTTGCCGATAAAACTTTACCTTTGATTCCAGGTATTTTAGAAGGGCTTGAAGATGTTGAATTAATTTGTATTGATGATTTTGATAAAGTTATTGGGGACTCAGCATGGGAGCTTGCATTCGCCAATTTAATAGTTAAGTCTCAAGCAGCTGGGCATAAATTGCTTATTTCAACCCAACAAAATATTAATGACTGGGAGATTGTAAGAAAAGAGCTAGCGACTGCCATGATGGTCGTTTACCCAATAAAATTACAAAAGCTGGTTGAGCGAACTGAAATAGTAGAAGCGTTAAAAAAACGTTCCGAGAGTTTAGGTTTTAATGTTTCAACTGAGGTAATTAATTATTTAATTAAGCAGTTTTCCAATGATTTTTCTGAACTACTGGCAGTTTTCAAGTTACTTGAAAATGCGAGTATTGTTGAAAAAAGAAGGATTACTCTCCCTTTTGTTAAAAAAATATTTAAAGTTTAAGGATATAAAATATGTTGTTTGCTAAGAAATTTTCTCGTACTATTTTTGTAAGTTTACTATTATTACTAACGTTTCCAGCCCTATCGGCAGAAGACTATAAATTTAAAGGGTTAGATGGCAGTATTGTTAAATTGTCAGATTTTAAAGGCAAGTGGGTGGTTGTTAATTACTGGGCAACCTGGTGTCCACCTTGTTTAAAAGAAATGCCAGAGTTAAATTCATTTCATGAAGAAAATGAAAATGCAGTTGTACTCGGGGTTAATTATGAGTCAATTACCCCTAAATTAGCACAACAATTTTTAGATGACCATATGATAGAGTTTCCTAATGTGCAAGAAATAAATGGATCCAATGGCAGAACCACCTCTTTTGGACCTTTAAAAGGGTTACCAACTACTTATATAGTTAATCCTAGTGGTAAAGTAGTGGCAACAAGAGTGGGTTTGGTTTACCAGAAATTACTGGAAAGCTTGATTAAAAAAATATGAAAGTATGGCTAAAAAATAAAACATTTAAAATAAAAAGGATAAATTAAATGAAACTATCATTCATATTCATTTTAACTGCATTCATACTAATGGGCTGTAGTAACTCAGCAGAGAAAGCCAGATATGATAAAGAATATCAAAAACAAGCGGCAGAAAAATCTGACCAACAGCTAACTCAAGAAGTTAAAGATTTATAGGGTTATGAATAAAACACAATTAAAATTTGGCTTAAAATATTGGCGTTTAGCAATCCATTTAATTTTTAAAACCAAGCATTTTGGGGTGAATAACCTTTGGTGGTCTACACAACCATCATCAATTGGTTGGCACTGCTCCCAAATTGTATTTGGCATTGTTACCGTCATGCCAATTGTCCGAAATTACCAATCTTTAAAAGTACGCAGTTGCTTAGGTTGGATTCCACAAGCTGATTGTGAAGCTTTAGGGTACGACAAGAAATAGAGAGTGAGAGCAGTATGTTATACTTAAGGAAAAACTTAATAGCTAACTAGAGATAGCTTGTCCTAAAGACCACCCCTGGCGATTTAATTAATTAAAGCTACATGATATGATAAAACCAATAAATATTAAAGAATGTAGAATCAAGCCCTGCTTAGCCACTCAACTTGATGGACTTGTTATACATTTATTAAATTTTCATTCAATATTAACAGCCCTTAATAAGCTCTCTGCTTTTTTTAAAAGACTGACTGTTTTTTCAATATTTATTATACCATCACTATCAGTATGTAGATATTCTCCATCATAAATACAAACTGTCATATATTTTCCACTTCCAAACCTAGCAGGCTTAGTCAAGGCTAGCTTGTACTCTCCACTCTTTTCTTTAATCGTTTTATACCATTGTCCTCGAAGTTTTTTTCTATCCTCCGTTTTATTAACCGAAATTTTAAAACATAATTTTTTTTGTTCTAATTGTAGATATTGCCTACAATCCTCATTGCCTTGATGGTGCCACCACATACCTAAAAAACCACCACTTTTGTTTGGAACATTATCCCAATTCCCAGCTTTTAACTCTTTTTGGAGCCTAATATAAAAACCAACCCATGAGTGCTCCTCCCATTTTTCAATGGGTAACTTTAAATAGCTTTCTACTCCGTCTGAGATAGACTGTAAATGGTTTCGATAATCAATAATAATGGCATTATTCCCACTATAACTATCTAATACTTCTAAAATATCTTTTCGTAAAAATAACTTATAATTAGCTTCTTCTATCCCTGAATATTTCCCCTGATCTTCTGTTTTATAATAAATTGGCAATATTTTATCATCTAAAAAGTCTCTTCCTTTTACATCTTCATAGTACCTTTCTAGTTGATTTGAATGATGTTTTGTTCCCGTTTTATCCTCAATTAATATTGTATATTCATTATTTATGGTACATAAAACATCAATATTTTTATCTTGTTTTTTTATTTTTATTTCTTTAATTTCTGGTACAGACTTCTTATGTTTTTTAAACAAGGCTTTGATAAAAGTTATTGCACATTGATGCAGTTCTTTATCAGGTTCACTAATTTTTGGATTTGCCCACGATAGCAACCAGCAAATAAAAGCATCTTGAGAAAGCTCACTCGTTGCGAATGAGAATAAATTTGGATGATGATTCACTAATTTCCCTTTTTTGTTGTATAACGTTTGAACTCTGTCGACGCCGAAGGAGCGCCAGCGACGTAGGTTGTCGGCAGGAGTGACTTGTTATGTTGCGACATCATTGTATGTCTGACATGTTGAGTTTGTCATAACTCTCTACTGACCAAGACCATTTGATATTTAAACTACATTCCAGCTCAGCAATGCGCTTCTGCTCGATTGAGTTCATTTCCTCTAGAGGCACATTTTCTAGGGGATAGAATTCATATTCCCAGCTACATTCACATGCCTTTGCAAGGGCAAGATGGACGGGGCGGTATTTTTCCTGGCCTTTCGTTTTTCTTCTAGGTTTCCCTTCAAAGATTCTTTTTACATTATTTTTATATTCGCGCAGCCTGCTTTTTCCTCGTTTTGTTTGGCCTACATACCGATACTCATTCCCTGAATCATCAACCATCCTGATAAAGTAGAGCATTCCTACTCCCTTGGATAGATCAATGTTATTCGGGTTTGTCCATTTCACTTCCGACAGCATCATGATTTCATAGCAATATAAAACGACCCACATAACCGGAATTTTGCGACACGTAGCAGAGCAAAATGTCCGTGTTAATGTGATTGTTAGCTAGATTATTTAAATACGCCATCTTTGATTTTTTCAAGTTCATTTATGACTTCACTTAAGGAGACACTTAACAACTGATTGAAATTCTGCGTGGACTTATAGCCCATCAATTCTAGGCATGTATTGCAGGCAATAACCAGTTATTGTCAAAATACATAACGACGAAGTGATGGGCTAGAAGCCACGCCCTACGGGGCTTAGCCAAGTTTACAGCCTCTGCGTTATCATTTCTAGCAATAGC
>ACQI01000496.1_pt1 | contig 10493 bp, 13 predicted proteins | sample 268348 | NCBI WGS metagenome assembly ACQI01 (sample SAMN02954306, study PRJNA37895) | hydrothermal vent metagenome | biome: aquatic; feature: Lost City hydrothermal field; material: chimney biofilm; isolation source: Lost City hydrothermal chimney biofilm | collected 2005-07-27
AAGCTATATGAGCTAAGAAAATCAATGGGCGTGCTGTTCCAGAGTGGTGGATTGTTAACAGACATGAGCGTGTTTGAAAATGTAGCCTTCCCTTTAAAACAACATACCAAGTTGCCCGATGAGGTATTGGTGCCGTTAGTGAAAATGAAACTTCAATCAGTAGGGTTAAGAGGGACGTTTAATCTGATGCCCGCCGAACTATCTGGCGGCATGTCTCGCCGAGTAGCCTTAGCTAGAGCGATTGCACTTGATCCAGAGATGATTTTTTATGATGAACCTTTTGCAGAACAAGATCCTATTACCATGGCTGTTTTAGTCGGATTAATTCAAAAATTGAGTCAAAACCTTAATTTAACCAGCGTGATTATTTCTCACGATTTTGCCGAAGTTTTATCAATTGCCGATAATGTTTGCGTGTTATCAGAAGGTAAAATAGTTGCTCAAGGATGTCCGAAAGAACTGCTAGAATCGCCTAACGATTACGTAAAACAGTTTGTGAATGGTTTACCCGATGGCCCTGTATCGTTTCAGTTTCCAGCTAAAGACTACCGCTTAGATTTAAAAGGTGAACTATGAAACTTGGCGTAAAAACAAATAGTTTAGCTTTTATACAGTTTTTTGGACAAAAAACCTTGGCTATATTGCAAAGCCTTGGACAAATGATGTTTTTTGTTGCTGGCTTATTGCCTGCACTTCCTTATTCTATAATTAGAACAGAGCTATTATTTAAGCAAATCTATTTTGCAGGGGTCTTGTCTTTACCGATAATATTAACCTCTGGTTTGTTTATCGGTATGGTTTTGACCCTACAGGGTTATTATGTGTTGGTTGATTTTAACTCTGAAGAAGCGGTTGGCACCATGACCGCTTTGTCATTGTTAAGAGAATTAGGTCCCGTTGTAACCGCCTTGTTGTTTGCAGGCAGGGCTGGATCAGCTTTAACCGCAGAAATAGGTTTAATGCGTTCAACCGAGCAAATTTCTGCTTTAGAAGTGATGGGAGTTGATCCTAATAAATTTATTTATTCATCACGGTTCTTAGCTGCCATTATTGTAGTTCCGATGCTTTCTTTGCTGTTTATTGTGATGGGTATGCTAGGCTCTTATATGGTTGGCGTTGGTTGGCTAGGAGTTGATGCCGGTTCATTTTGGGGGCAGATGCAGTCTAATGTAGACTGGAATTTGGATGTGGTAAACGGCATGATTAAGTCGGTTGTGTTTGGTTTTTTAATTGCCATTATTGCCTTGTATCAAGGGATTTATGCCATTCCTACTTCAGAAGGGGTTAGCCAAGCAACGACTAGAACCGTGGTTCACTCCTCGCTTGGTATATTGGGGTTAGATTTGGTTCTAACTTCAATCATGTATTAGTTTTTAGTTTTATGTTTAATTTTTTGGAAATATAATATATGTCACGTCGTACCGTAATTGAAATTTGGGTTGGTTTTTTTACCTTAATAACCATTGTCTCTTTAATAGTGATTGCTTTTAAAGTAAGTAACTTTCAAATTAGTGCCAATCAAGGGACTTATCAAGTTCATGCTTTGTTTAGTAATATAGGCGGGTTGAAAGAAAAATCAGCGGTTAAAATCAGCGGAGTAGTCGTAGGTCGGGTAGCGAGTATAACGATTGACAAAGAAAGCTTTAAAGCTAGAGTAACTATGGAAATTTATGATAGTTATAATGAATTATCACTAGATACCTCGGGTTCGATTTTAACCTCAGGTTTATTGGGTGATCAATATATAGGGTTAGAGCCAGGAGCGGATGAAGAATATTTGGTGGACGGTGATTATTTAGACATTGTGCAGTCCGCATTAGTTATTGAAGAATTAATAGGCAAATTTTTAACCAGTTTTTCTGAGAAATAAAAGAGAAAAAATATGAAAAAATTAATAACACTATTCTTGGTTATAAACTTATTGTGGTTGTCACAAGCGGTTTCAGCAGAAGTTAGACAAGACGACCCTGTTGTGATGGTAAAAGATATGGCACGTGATATTTTAGCGGAGCTAAAAGTAAAGCAAGAGCTTTTTAGACAAGACCCTTCTTTAATAGAAGCGTTTGCCTATGAATTTGTGATGCCTTATGTCGATACAGCTCGAATGGCTAGGTATGTAGCAGGAAGAAAATGGAAGTCTGCGAGCCCACAGCAACAAAAAGATTTTGTTGAAGCCTTTAGTAAAAATTTAATAAACTCCTATTCAAATACGCTTTTAAAATTAAATATAGTAGATGTAGAGGTGGTAAATGTAAGGAGTACAAAGCGAGGAAAAAAGGTGATTACTACTGAAGTTACTCAAGACAATGGCAAAAAGTCTATAGTAGTGTTTAGAGCCTTTTTTGATAAAAAAACTCAAAAATGGATGCTTTATGACTTTTCTGTTGAAGGGATTAGTTTATTATTAAATTATAGAAAAGTATATTCTTCTGAAATAGATAAAAAAGGTTTTGATGCCGTGATTGCTGAATTACAAGAAAAAAACTTAACTAGAAAACAAAGCCAACTAGAAATTCAAGCTCAAGTCCAGAACTCAAATAACGATGCAAATAATTAATTTAGCCAAGCATACTGCTTGTATTTTAGATGGTTCAACCCTGAAATTAACGGGTACGGTTAATGCCAACTCTATTGGTAAAATTTTACAGAAAAAAAATAAAAAAATATTATTAGAAACTATAACTAATGTAGATTGTCATGCCATAAAGCAGGCAGATAGCAGTTGCCTTGCTTTATTCGTTTATATTCAAAGCCAGCATCAAGAGGTTGTGTTTATTAATTTACCAGAACAATTAATCGTGCTTGCCAAACTCTACGATTTAGATGGCATATTAAATTTAAATACAGTTGCCGTTTAAAATGGCAAGCTTTGTAGTCGAGTTTAAAAACGTTTCAAAAAACTATGGTAGTTTACCTGCCTTAAGAAACATTTCTTTTGCAGTAGAAAAAGGCTCGTTTTTTGGTTTATTAGGGCCAAATGGAGCAGGAAAATCTACCTTAATAAACTCCATGTCGGGCTTGGTTACACCTTCCGCTGGTGATATTTATATTAATGGTCATCACACCATTGCTAATTATCGGCATGCTAGAACCAATCTAGGGCTGGTGCCACAAGAGCTCATTGCTGACCCTTTCTTCACCATTAAAGAACTATTAGAAATACAATCAGGTTATTTTGGCTTAAAAGGCAAAAATCAGCAGGGGTGGGTCGATGAGTTATTAGAAAGGCTTGCCTTAACAGATAAAGCTGGTTCTTTAACCCATACTTTATCAGGAGGCATGAAGCGACGAGTTTTAATTGCCATGGCTTTGGTTCATAAACCAGATGTAATCGTGTTGGATGAACCTACCGCGGGGGTTGATGTTGAATTGCGTAAAACACTTTGGCAGTTTACTAAAGAGCTGCATGCAAAAGGGCATACCATTATTTTAACCACGCATTATTTAGAAGAAGCAGAAGCCTTGTGCGAAAAAATTGCTATTTTAGATAAAGGGCAGTTAAAGGCGTTAGAGACTACCGCTAATTTATTATCAAAGCACAATTTTAGGTACATTAGAGTTAGTCTTCACCTTGGTGTAGATGCAGTTAAGACGCTATTGAAACCAGAGCTACAAAGCAGGATTGAAACGATTAATTCAACTGAACTTGTTTTTAAAGTAGAAAAAGAACTACCTTTGAATAAAATGTTAGCATGGCTGGCAGAAAGTGGGTTAGAGCTTAAAGATGTTAGCAGTAGAGATGCCACGCTTGAAGAAGTGTTTCTTGACATTACTGGAGAGGCATCATCATGAGACCTTTGAATTTTAATTATATAGGCTGTTGGGCATTATTTGTTAAGGAAGTACGACGGTTTTATTCTGTAGTGGTACAAACCGTTTTTGCTCCTATCGTGTCTTCTTTGTTGTACCTATTAATTTTTGGCACAGTCATTTCTGCAAAGATAGATATATTTACAGGGTTGTCTTACAGTCAGTTTTTAGTGCCGGGTTTAGTGATGATGGCAATTTTACAAAACGCCTTTGCAAATACCTCATCAAGTTTAATACAAGCAAAAATGCATGGTAACTTAAGCTTTGTTTTATTAAGTCCCATTTCTCCTTTAGAATTTTATATCTCATTTATTGCAGCATCGATTGTTAGAGGGTTGGCAGTTGGAGTTGGTATTCTTGTAGTGGGCGTTATTGGTTTTGACGTACCAATAAACCAACCTGGGTTGATTTTATTATTTGCTATATTAAGTTCTGCCATTATGGGTGGAGTTGGCATGACAGCAGGGATTTTATCTGAAAAATTTGACCAACTATCGGCTTTTCAAAACTTTTTAATTATGCCTTTAACTTTTTTAAGTGGCGTATTTTATTCGATAACCGCCTTGCCAGAATTTTGGAAAATTGTTTCTCTCTTTAATCCTTTTTTCTACATGGTAGATGGCTTCAGGTATGGGTTTTTTAATCAATCAGACGTGCCTATTTTATTCAGTCTTTTCATTACCAGTCTATTCTTTTTACTGATAACGACGATAAATCTGATTTTGTTATACAAAGGCGTTAAAATACGTGATTAATTTTTTAATCTTGTAGGTTATTCCATGTCTCCAGATATAATTCGAGATCGTATTCAGACCAGTATTCCCGGCGCACAAGTTGTTATGTCAGGCGAAGACTGTAATTTTTCTATTCAAGTAATTAGCCAAAGCTTCGAAGGGAAATCCCCTTTGCAACGACATAGAATGGTCAATGATTTATTTAAAACAGAGTTTGAAAATGGTTCTCTACATGCCTTGTCTATTAAAACTTTAGTACCAAAGGCAGACTAAATTATGGACAAACTTGTTATAACAGGGCCTTGCGAGTTATCAGGAAAGGTTAGAGTTTCTGGTGCTAAAAATGCAGCTCTGCCCATATTAATGGGATGTTTGTTAGCAGATTCTAAAGTTACCCTATCAAATATTCCACATTTAAAAGATATTACCACCACCATTCAACTGTTAGCTTCTATGGGCGTTGATGTGCTGTTTGATGAGAAACTTAATATTGAATTAGACTCATCCAATTTAACCACCAAAGAAGCCCCTTACGAATTAGTTAAAACTATGCGAGCTTCTATTTTGGTATTAGGCCCTTTACTGGCTCGTTATGGCGAAGCCAAAGTATCCTTACCTGGTGGTTGTGCAATTGGTTCTCGCCCCATTAATATTCATATTGAAGGTCTGCAACAAATGGGTGCTGAAATAAAGATTGAGCAGGGTTATATCATTGCTCAAGTTAATGGCAGGCTACAAGGTGCGGATATAACTATGGATATGGTTACCGTGACGGGAACTGAAAATTTGCTAATGGCAGCCGTTCTTGCCGAAGGGCAAACCATTTTACGTAATTCAGCTCGTGACCTGAAGTAACTGATTTGGCCATGTTTTTGGTAAAAATGGGTGCTAATATTTCAGGAATAGGGACTGGAACTTTAGTGGTTGATGGCGTAAAATATTTACATGGTACCGAATATAGGGTTATCCCAGATAGAATTGAAGCAGGGACTTATTTAGCCGCCGCCGCTTTAACGGGCAATAAAATAACCGTTACTCACGCCAATGCAGAGCATTTAACGGCAGTATTAAAGAAGTTTGAAGAGGCAGGGGCTAAAATTGAAGTTGATGGTTCAAACATTACCCTAGATATGGAAGGGCGAGAGTTAAAGCCCGTTGATATCAGAACCGATCCTTACCCTTTGTTTCCTACTGATATGCAAGCCCAATTTGTGGTAATGAATGCACTCGCTAAAGGCACTTCAAAAGTAGAAGAAACCATTTTTGAAAACCGTTTCATGCATGTTTACGAACTTATTAGAATGGGAGCAGATATCACGGTTGAAGGCAATACCGCCTATATTAAAGGGGTTGATAAATTAGTAGGTGCACCAGTAATGGCTACCGACTTACGCGCTTCAGCAAGCCTGATTATTGCCGCATTAGTAGCAGAAGGTGAAACAGTTATTAGCCGTATTTACCATATTGACCGTGGCTATGAATTAATAGAAGAAAAATTCCATAAAATTGGTGCTCATATTTTTCGAGCCAATTAATCTAAACGAGACTGAATATGACTGACCAACTAACCATAGCCCTTTCAAAAGGGCGGATTTACAAAGACACGTTACCATTATTAGAGGCGGCAGGAATAGAGCCTTTAGATGACCCCAGTAAGTGTAGAAAACTAATTATTCCAACCAACCATAAAAACATTCGCTTGTTAATTGTCCGTGCAACCGATGCACCAACCTATGTATCTCACGGAGCGGCAGATATTGGTGTAGCGGGTAAAGACGTATTAATGGAAGCACCTACTGATAACTTGTACGAGTTGTTAGATTTAGAAATTGCAAAATGTCGTTTAATGGTTGCCGGACCAAAAATTAAAAAACCCACTGGGCATAGATTAAAAATAGCTACCAAATATATCAAGTCAGCACGAGCTTACTATGCGGCAAAAGGGCAGCAGGTAGATTTAATTAAATTATATGGTTCTATGGAAATAGCACCATTAATTGATTTAGCCGATAAAATAGTTGATTTGGTTGATACTGGAAATACCTTAAAGGCAAACGGCTTAGTGCCAGAAGAGCATATTGCACACATTAGCTCTCGTTTAATTGTTAACGAACATGCTTACAAAACCAAGTTTGCTCAAATTAATGATATTGTTGAGAAGTTTAGGTTAGCGGTGTAACCATAAGATTTATAACGGAAAAGATTATATGTTGAATATTAAAAAATTATCTGCTAATAAACCAGGGTTTGATTTAGAGCTTGAAAAATTACTTGCCTGGGAGTCGGTTTCAAATGATTCTGTTAATTCGATTGTTAAAGAAGTCATTCAAAATGTTCGCAAAAATGGCGATAGTGCTTTGTTAGATTACACCGAAAGTTTTGATAACCTTAAACTTGAAAGTGGTAGCGAGTTAGAAATAAAGCATGCAGAATTAAAGAAAGCATTTGAGCGTATTCCAACTGATCAACGTGAAGGGCTTGAACTTTCGGCAGAAAGAGTTAAAAGCTATCATCAAAGGCAAATATCAGAATCATGGCGTTTTACCGAAGCAGATGGCACGATGCTAGGGCAAAAAGTAACCCCGTTAGATAGAGTTGGTTTATATGTTCCTGGTGGCAAAGCAGCTTACCCTTCATCAGTTATTATGAATGCGATACCTGCTAAAGTAGCAGGGGTTGAAGAACTTATTATGGTTGTGCCGACTCCTAGTGGAGAAATAAGCGACATGGTGTTAGCCACTGCCTATATTTGCGAAGTGGACAGAGTTTTTACCTTAGGTGGAGCTCAAGCCATAGCTGCATTAGCGTATGGAACAGAAACTGTTCCTGCAGTAGATAAAATTGTTGGCCCAGGCAATATTTATGTGGCAACAGCAAAGCGAGAAGTATTTGGTACAGTAGGCATTGATATGATTGCAGGACCATCAGAAATACTAGTTTACTGTGATGGTAAAACTGACCCCGATTGGATTGCGATGGATTTATTTTCGCAAGCCGAACATGATGAAGACGCTCAATCTATTTTAGTGACTACCGATGCAAATTTTATAGAGCAAGTTAATAACAGCATGTTAAAGCTAATTAATGAAATGCCAAGAAAGGCGATTATTGAAAAAGCGATTAACGACCGAGGAGCTCTTATTTTGGTAGAGAATGAAGCTAAAGCGGTTGAAATTATTAATTATATTTCTCCAGAGCATTTAGAGTTGTCGATTGATGATCCTGATGCACTGTTACCTAAAATAAGGCATGCTGGTGCGATATTTATGGGTCGATTTACTGCCGAGGCGATTGGTGATTATTGTGCTGGACCAAATCATGTTTTACCCACTTCCAGAACTGCAAGATTTTCATCTCCATTAGGAGTGTACGATTTCCAAAAACGTTCTAGCTTAATTATGTGTTCAGAAGAGGGTGCAAATACATTGGGCAAAGTAGCAGGTGTACTTGCTGATGGGGAAGGCTTGCAAGCACATGCCTCTTCAGCACGATATAGAGTAAAAAATTAAACATGCTTAGTGTTAACTTTTTACCTAGGAAAAATGTAAATGATTATTAATAAATTAATTTCGTATTTAGATGAATATTTATCAGTTGATGCCTACCAAGATTATGCTCCGAATGGACTACAGGTTTCAGGTGCCGAAGAAGTGTATAAAATTGTAACGGGTGTAACCGCATCTCAAGCATTAATTAACAAAGCGATTGAATTAAATGCCGATGCGATTTTGGTTCACCATGGCTATTTTTGGAAAAATGAAAACCCTACCATAACGGGGATAAAACAAAAGAGAATCAAATCTCTGCTAGCACATGATATTAATTTAATCGCTTACCACCTGCCTTTAGACGGACACTCTATTGTTGGTAACAATGCTAAATTAGGCGAAATTTGGGGACTTGAAGATATAACTCCAGATGTTAGTGCTAATAGCTTAGTTAGATTAGGTCGCTTACCAAAATCAATGGATATAAAAGATTTTAAACAGTTGGTGGACAAAAGCCTATCAAGAGTCTCTCTACACCTTCCTGGAGGACCTAATAAAGTTCAAACAGTTGCCTGGTGTAGTGGAGGTGCTCAAGGCTATATTGATCAGGCTATTGAATGGCAAGCAGATATTTATATAAGTGGTGAAGTCTCCGAGCAAACCACGCACCTAGCTCTGGAAAATAATATTCATTATTTAGCAGCCGGGCATCATGCTACAGAACGGTTAGGAGTCAAAGCTCTAGGCGAACATTTAGCAGAAAAATTTTCTTTAGAAGTGTGTTTTATTGATTTAGAAAACCCTGTATAAGTCAATGATGATATAAAAAAACATTATGCTAGTCAATAAACAAGGGTTATAAGTTTTTTTTAATAGGTTATATATTTTTCCTTAAAAAGGGTATTGTTGGCTTTGGTAGACTGCATGTTTAGTTCCAAGTTCTTGTGGTTTTAGTTATAATTTCCAAAAAGGAGTAAATTGATGGGACAACAAGTACCTGAAAGGGACAACCATACCTAACATTATGCCTCGTCCAACAGGTGAAGCGTCACGATTTAGGCTGGAAGGTGATGCTATTCTTGTTTATCATGTTTATTTTTGCTTATTTATTAAAAAGAGAATATTGGAAAGATATTAAGCATTAAAAGATTAAATTTTTAAAAAACCCGCTGATGCGGGTTTTTTTTGGTTTAAAATTAACTTATGGAGACCTATGGCTAAAAAATTAAAAACATCTTATGTTTGCACTGAATGCGGTGCAAATTACAATCAATGGCAGGGTCAATGCACCGCTTGCTCAGAATGGAACGTTTTAAAAGAATTTAAAGTTCCTTCATCCAGCTCAACTCCTTCAATGCCTAGTTCAGCAAAAGGCTATTCTGGAGAATCATTAAATAAAGTACAAAATATTAATGATGTTAAATTAGGGGAAGTTGCCAGAATACATTCAAAGCAAGAAGAGCTGAATAGAGTGTTAGGTGGTGGCATTGTATCTGGTTCGGTGGTTTTAATTGGTGGCGACCCAGGAGTAGGAAAGTCCTCTTTATTGCTACAGGTTTGTTGTGAGTTAAGCGAAACCATGCCCGTTCTTTATGTAACAGGAGAAGAGTCCTTACAACAAGTTGCAATGCGAGCCAATAGAATGGGGCTACCTGTTAAAAACTTGAAACTATTGGCAGAAACCGATGTAGAAGCTATTGCAATGATAGCGAATGAAGAAAAACCTAAAATTATGGTACTAGATTCTATTCAAACCATGCAACTATCCGAAATAAGCAGTGCCGCAGGAGGGGTTTCTCAAGTAAGAGAAAGTGCTGCCTACATTACGCGTTTTGCTAAACAAAATAATGTCATGATTTTTTTAGTTGGACATGTAACTAAATCAGGAGAAGTAGCAGGGCCTAGAGTTTTAGAACATATTGTCGATACGGTTCTATTTTTAGAAGGCAGTTCTGATAGCCGATTTAGAACGCTAAGAGCCATGAAAAATCGCTTTGGAGCGGTGAATGAGTTGGGCGTGTTTGCTATGACTGAAAAAGGTCTCAAGCAAATTAAAAATCCCTCTGCCATATTTTTGTCAAGAGGAGAAGAAGTATCTTCTGGCTCGGTTGTAATGGTAGTATGGGAAGGGTCTCGTCCACTGTTAGTCGAAATTCAGGCACTGGTTGATGACTCACCTTATGGCGCACCACGCAGAGTAACCGTGGGGATAGATAATAACCGTATTGCTATGCTATTGGCAATTTTACACCGCCATGCTGTAATCCAAGCTTCTGACCAAGATGTGTACGTTAATGTGGTTGGTGGAGTTAAAATAAATGAGACCAGTGCCGATTTAGCTGTATTACGCGGCGATTATTTCTAGTTTACGAGACAAGGCTTTGCCTACGGATTTAATTGTTTTTGGAGAGGTTGGCTTGTCAGGTGAAATTCGCCCCGTCCCTAGCGGACAAGAACGGTT
>ACQI01003254.1_pt1 | contig 9871 bp, 8 predicted proteins | sample 268348 | NCBI WGS metagenome assembly ACQI01 (sample SAMN02954306, study PRJNA37895) | hydrothermal vent metagenome | biome: aquatic; feature: Lost City hydrothermal field; material: chimney biofilm; isolation source: Lost City hydrothermal chimney biofilm | collected 2005-07-27
GTGACTGCTCCCTCTGACAGCGCCAACTCTACACCGGTTACCTGCCATGGACTCTTGATGCCCAGTATCTGGGCGTATAGGTCTTTGTCTCTCATAGGGGGTTACGATAATCTACCCACTCTATTTGGGGAAGAGCTTTAAATGAAGCCTATGATATGATGAAAACCTTTAAATCTATATGATGAAAATCCATCGTATTTTAAATAGAATCTGCTCCATAAACATTTAATTTCAAGGGAAACTTATGCCTTATTTTCTATACCAGTTTGAAGCTATTAGCATTCAAGAATATATTATGTCTAGTTCAAAGCTAAAAGAAATGGTTGGTGCCAGTCAATTATTAGAGGTACTCACCTCTGTTTTTTTAAAAACCACCATCCAAAAACTAGATTTAGCTGAAAAAGATATTGGCACACTAGGCGTTGATTTAAAGTTAAGCGACAACGAAATATTGTTCCCCAGAAAAGCAGGTGGTGTTTTTTTAGCCATTATGAAAGAAGGTAAAAAATCAGAGTTATTTAAACAACTTTGGCCCATTATTGTTCAACAACTTGCACCAGGGTTAAAGTTTTCTGTTGCAAGTAGCTCTGGAACAGATATTAAAAAAGCTATTGAAGAAGTTCGCAACCAGCTTAATGCAGAAAAAAACACTCCTAAAGTTTCTTTACCAGAAATGACCCCTTTAACTATGCGTTCTCCTAGAACAGGTGGGGCAGCAATTAATACCGTAAAAAATGTATCTATTGACTACCCAACACAAGTTAAAAACAAAACTCAAGATGAAGCAAAAGAACTTTTTCAAATCGTCAGCAAAAAATGGCTGCCAAAATCAGAACAAGACCGCATATTTCCCAATATTTTTGAACACAATCGCACAAGCGAAAATGAAGCAGAATTTCCTTTTTCTGGTAAAGCAGGCGAACATACCATTGCCATTATTCACGCAGACGGCAATGGTGTTGGGCAATATATTCAAGATTTTTTTAACGAAATTAAAAAAGACAATGTCAATGATTTAGACTTTTTAAAAGCCTACTCCACCTTTTCGAAAGGTTTAGACAACGCCACACAAACAGCTGCTCAATCGGCAATGCAGTGGCTGTTGAATAAATATGACCAAGATAAGCAAGATAAGAAAAAAGCTCTGCCCATTCGCCCGCTTATTTTAAGTGGCGATGATGTTACCTGTATAATTCGTTCCGACTATGCCTTTGAGTTTATGCAAATCCTAACTCAAGAATTTGAAAAATCATCCAAAAAAGAATTAGACAAATTAGAAATCGCTCAAAATGTTTTTCCAGACTATCTAACCATCACCACTGGCATGGTATTTCTAAGGTCAAACCAACCTTTCTACATGGGCTATCAGCTTGCCGAAGACCTTTGCAGGCGTTCTAAAAAAGAAGGGCGAAAAGCTAAAATAGAAAATACTTCAACCCCCTCTACAATAAGTTTTGTTCATGCAACCAGCACCTTATTTGATAGTGTCGAAACCTTTATTTCGCAAGAACTAACAACAAAACACAACCAAAAACTCACTAACACTCTATACCATTTAGGCGAACAAGAAAACCCAAATCTAGTTCATTTTAATGTCTTAAAAGAGCTGACCGAATGCTTTAGTGACAGCACACTTAATATTAGCTTCATTCGTAAACTGGCTACCACTTTACAACTAGACCCAACCCATGCCAAAACCATGATTAAACGTTGGCAAGAAATTAACCAAACAGAGCATATTGAAAAATTTGAAAGCCTGTTAAAAACGCATTTTAAGCTAGAAAACTTAGAAGCACTTTGTGAACACGACAAAGACAATCCCAAGTCCAACCCCATCAGCGATTTGATTGCCTACCAAGCCATTAGCACAGGAGCTTACCATGATTAAAGTTACCGCAGAATTTCAAACCTACTGGCAAATTTCTACCGGCCGAGGTGCTGGTTATTTTATGGACTCCGTTATAGATAAAGACCTAAACGACCTACCCTATGTTTCAGGCAAAAGTTTAAAAGGGATTTTTAGAAGTGCCGTTGAAAAAATAGACACTTGGCAGCCCAATGCAAAAATACAACCCGAAGTGTTATTTGGCAGTGCCAGTCACACCACCCAAAGAGATAATACTGAAGCAGGGGCTTTGCTATTTAGCAACTTACAACTGTCTGAAATCGAAATACAACAACTTAATCAAAACCCATTGCTTAAATCACTGCTAACTCAAACGGTTTCCAGTACAAAAATTGACGAAAATACAGGCGTAGCCGAAGACAAATCTTTACGCACCCAACAGGTTGCTGTACCACTTATTTTACAAGGAGAAATTTCCCTATCCGATCAAGCCAGTGTTTCACTACAAGAAGCCTTTAATCAGCTTAATCAAGCCGCCAGCCTAGTTACTCATATAGGTACTAAAAAGTCTCGTGGCTATGGACAAGTTAACCTAATTTTAACATTAAACAACCAAGAGAAAGGGTAAATAACATGACCAATCAAACCCAAAGAATCACCCTTACCCTGCAATTAAAAGACGCCATCATTATCAGCCAAAAAAGTGCTACTGAAGGCATGCACGAAAGCCTAGACTATATTCCAGGTTCAAACCTGCTAGGGGCTATAGCAAGCAAGCTTTATGCAAAACTTAAACAACAAACTCAACCGACAGCTTTTGAGTTGTTTCACTCTGGCGAAGTGCGTTTTTCTAATGCCTACCCCATAGACAACTCCACGGGCAATCCACACACTAGCAACCCCTTCCCAATTAGCTGGCACAAACCCAAAGAAGAGACCACCCCTGGTGAATTTTTTAATTTACTTCACCCAAAACCAGAAGACAGTAATCAACTTAAACAAGAACGCAAAGGCTACCTAACCAGCAACAAAAAACATCTGACCCCAACCAAACACCTGCACCTTAAAACAGCCATTAACAAACAAACAGGCACCGCCAGTGAAGGGCAACTTTTTGGCTACCAATCTATTGATGCCGGCAGCACCTACCAAGCCACCATCGACATAGACAACCCAGAAACAGCTAAATACCTCTATCAACAAATTAAAAACCTCAAACAAATTCGAGTAGGGCGTTCAAAAACAGCACAATATGGACGAATAAATATCACGCAAGTTACCTTTGCACCTCAACCAATTCAAGAACTAGCCATCACAAACCTAAAAGGAAAAGATAGTCTTATACTATGGTTAGCCAGCGACCTAATTGTCTACAATCAAGAAGGTCAGCCCACCTTAACCCCAACCCTAAACGAACTAGGACTAACCAAAAACACCAACCCCATCGAGCTAGACACAAAACGCTCATGGCTAAGAACCCGCCACAGCTACTCACCCTACAATGGCTATCGCAAAAACTACGACATGGAACAACAAGCCATTAGCCAGGGCAGTCTTTTAGTCTACCCAGCAGACGGATTAGACCAGGTTTACCTGCAAAGCCAACTACAAAAAGGCATCGGCTGTTATACCGAATCGGGTCATGGGAAAATAGTTTCCATCACACCCGAATGGCAATTTGTGCTAGATAAAAAACTACAACTTGTAAAAGACAGCAAAGAGCAATCTACCACAGAAATAACCACAGAAAACAGTATAAAACCTTGCCCACTTGTAAGCCAACTGCAAACTCAATACGACTTACAAAAAAAACAACAAACTTTACAAAACCAAGTTAAAAAAGACCTAAAAGACTTCTTAAATTTATACAAATCTGCTAGAAACTATCACGGCATTCCTAATCACCTTCCAGTTGGTCCAACCAGCACCCAATGGGGCAGAATTCGCAATGAAATGTCCACCAAAACATTCAGTGAAAAAGAACGATTAATCGGCTTTTTATTCAATAGCGATACTGGCATTATTAAATCCAATGACGACAGTTGGTCAATGGGAACCCCATGCCAAAACTTTTGGGGAGCTACTTAAAGACAAAATAAACGAAATAGATTTAAGCCAAATCACCCTCTACCTAAGAAGCCTAGCCAGAGAAGCCGCGCACAGCCCAGAGATTAAACAAGCCAGTGGAGCCCAACAATGATTACCTTAAACCATCCTATTTTTCATATTGCCCGCATCACCATCGAATGCCAAAGCCCGCTTAGCATAAAAGACGACGATGCCGACCCAACCCTAGATGTAACCATATTTAGAGACGCACACGACAACCCAACCATAGCTGGCACCAGCATTGCAGGGGTTTTACGCCACTTAGCCCACGACAAAGGCATGCCAGAAAGCCTATTTGGAAAAGATGAAAAAGACAATCACGCCTCACCACTACAAACCAGTTTTGGTTTTATACACGATGCCAACAATCAGCCAATAATGGGCAGTTTACAAACCCGTGCCAAGCAACAAAGTAAAGGCAAAGATGAACTCATCAATTTTTTAGCTAATGTTAGCCCCATTTTACGCGACCAAGTTAAACATACAGAACAAGGCACCGCAACAGACGCCGGAAAATTTGATGTATCAGCTCTACCCAAAGGCACCCGTTTTACCTTTGAATTAAGCCTTGCCAGTAGTTTAGAAAATAAAACCATCGCACAACAACACTGGCAACAACTCATTCAGCTAATACACAGCCCACTGTTTCGCCTAGGCGGTCTTACCCACCGTGGGTTTGGGCAACTTAAAATAATTGGCTTAACCGAAAAAGAATTTAACTTTACCCAACCTAATGACCTGCAACAATGGAAATTATGGAAAAACTCCAACTGGACAACCCAGCCTGCAAGCACACCAACTGCTACTGATGACTCCCTGGTCGAAACACTCAATCTAAACCTAGAAGCAGAAGATTTTTGGCGAATAGGCGATGGAGCAACCCCGCTACAAGATTACTCTAAAACACCCGATGCCAGTCCCTATACTGAAACGGTTATCGAATGGCAAAAAAAACAAGCCCATCTAAAATACAAACAACTTAGTGTACCCGCCACAGGCATTAAAGGAGCACTTCGTCACCGAACTCTTTACCACCTGCGTAAAATCGAAAAAGACTGGCAAGGCGACCTAACCGACAAAGACCTAGCCCCTTTATTTGGCATAGAAGCTAGTCATCAAGAAGAACAGGGAAATGTAGGTGCTATTATCATTAACGACCTATACCCAACCCTAACCGAAAAAGACCTACCCAAACACACCAAAGTCATGATGCACAACGCCATTGACCGCTTTACAGGTGGAACCATAAACGGAGCCCTTTTTAGCGAAGAACTTCTTTATCAAGTGCCTTTAGAATGTCAAATACACCTTAATAAATCTCGTTTAAAAAAGGTTACACCTAACTTAATACAAGCCTTCACCGAAGCCATAACCGACCTAGGAGAAGGGCGGCTAGCACTAGGAGCAGGCAGTTCAAAAGGTCATGGCTACTTTAGCATCAACAACCTAGCCAGCATACAAGCCCAACTACAAAACATAGCAAAGGAGCTAGCATGAGCAACCTACTAGACATCTACCAAAACATTATCAGCACCCTAAAAAGCGAGCATAAAATTAGCTGGGCAAAAAATATGCAAGCAGAAAAACTAGCTGTTAGCTCAAAAAAAATAAACCTAACCGATCTACAACAAACATTAAACGACTTTGCACCAACACAAGGTTGGTACCAAACCCTAGACAACCTATTTCAACTTAAGCCAAACCAGACAGCCATTAAAATCAACCTAAACGACCCAATTAACTGTGGTGAATTTATCAACGCAAAAGGTCAAAGTTTGCACCTAAGAGCACAAGGTAGCCAACTTATCGCCACCACCTACTACCCCGACCAAGGCGACACCTTATTCAGTGCAAAATACAGCCAACTTATACAAAGTCAAGGCACACCTAATGGTCAAAAAGCCATTTACAAACTGTATTGGGACATTAACAACACGAACCAACCTAAATACAGCCGCTTCCTAAAAATACAAACGGAGAATAAATAATGAGCTTCTCATCACCCTACAATTTTATCCCCATGTCCGAAACCGTACACTACCCAGAATGGAAAGACATAACACATGACCAACCTGAAGAAGATACATTATCGGGAACTATTACCTATGAATTAGAAAATTATAGCCCTTTATTAATTGGCGATGAAAACACTAAAAAAGATGATATAAACGAAGTTCACTTTTTTAAAACACCTGATCATAAATACGCTATCCCCGGCAGTAGTTTAAAAGGGATGATTCGTAATTGGATTGAAATTGCCACCCACTCCAAAATGAATTTAATTAATGACGACTGGCTAAGTTACAGAGATTTACACAATAAAGAGTATATAAATAAAATCACTAAACAGGGAGAAAGTAAAGCGGGTTGGTTAAGATTTGAAGATAATGAATGGTGGCTATATCCTGCCGACTTATGGTTTGTAAAAAGCAAAGAGATTAATCGTTTATATAAAAAAGAAGTTATCCGAGAAAAAAGTACGGCTTTAGATGCTTATAAAGAATCAAATGGGATTAAACAGATTTTTTTTACCGAAGAGCTAACTGATAAAAAAAGAAAAGCCACTGGAATTAGTAAAACTAAAAAAAATAGTCCGAACGAAGGCTCAGGTTGGCTAATATTTACTGGGCAAATACAAAGCCTAGATAATGGAAGTAAGTTTGCTAAAAAACATCATTATGTCTTTTCAGATCCTAAAGATAAAGATAAACTTAATTTAAATACAAATGTTCTCGTCGCTTTTTTACAAATGGTTGATAAAGACAAAGATAAAGATAAAAATCTATTCCAATATTTTAAAAAACAAAAACATAAAAATGGTATCCCCGTTTTTTATTTAACAGAAAAAAATGCCGTAGCTCATATAGGGTTTTCTAAAATGCTTCGCTTGACCTACAAGCATCCTGTAAAAGAACTAAAATACGATTCTCACAACGAAAAAACATCTAAATTAGATTTCTCAGAACTCCTATTTGGCTCCATAAACGACAACCAAAAATTAAAAGGGCGTGTTAACTTCTCTCTTGCAACTTGTCAAACAAATTCGGAACCTTACGCCTTGCCCCTAACCGTATTTTAGGGTCACCCAAAAACTCATTTTATCCTGCTTATATAGACCAAACATCAGCTAAAGGACAGTACAACACCTACAATCAAAACGAAGCTAAATTAGCAGGGTTTAAGCGTTATGGTGTGCATTTAAATTTTGATGAATCTAAACTTCCCAGCCCTGTACATAACGGAAAAACAAACGAAAAGACAGCTATTAAGCTATTTCCCTTGCCTGAAAATCAAATATTTACAGGAAAAATACGCTTTCATAACTTAAAACCCCAAGAGCTAGGAGCCATTTTAAAAAGCATTACCAGCACAAAAGAACAAAACCTTTTTCATCTACTTGGCATGGGAAAAGCCCTTGGACTAGGGAAAATTAAATTTAAAAACATTCAATTAACTTTAAACCCACAAACAGAAGTCAAAATAGCAGATTTAGAACAGAGCTTTGAAAACTATGTTGAAACTAAAATACAATCTAAGGACACTCTAAATAAATTACTGGCAATGCAAAATGAACATGCCATTTCTGATAATGACTTAGTCTACCTAAATTTCCCAGAAGGATTTACCGATGTTAAAAAAACTAAAGGTGAAGAAACATTAAAAACCTTTGGAGAAATTTTAAAAGACATTGAGAAACAACAAAGCCAATTACTCAAAAAAATAAAACGGGAAGAAAAATTACTTAAAAAAGAACAAGCATTACAAAATGCAACAGAAGAAGAGAAAATATTTATAAACCTACAGCAAATGCTTTCAGAGTCAGAGTCTGAAAATAACTTAACAGATAGCTTAAAGAAGAATATAGCAAAAGAAATAAACAATCTATATAGATTTTTTATGGAAAAAAATGAAGTCACAGAAACCGAACAAAAAATTCTTGCAGAGCTTTTGAAAAAAGCAGAAAATTTATCTTTTAAAAAAATAGACGCAGCCATTAAAAAAATAAAAAAGAGATATTTTTAGACCACTAAAATGAATCTCCCCAGCTTTCCCAACCTAACCGGTCTAGTCGTAAAATTACAGTTTTTACGACAGACCGAATTTAACCTAATGCACGAAATGGCAGTAGATGCTTTTTTACGCTACCTGTTAAATATAGGAGAACAATACACTCATCATTTCAGCATAATAACCCCCGAAAATGGCAGGCTACACTATCGGCAAGACGACAGCTACCGTTTTGCCATAATAGCACAAGGAAACAGTACGCAACTAAACCCACTTTGGCAAAAACTAATTAGCCAACTACAAAACCTACCCAATAGCGCACCCGTTACCGACAAAGGAGTCCCCCTAAAAGACAATGTAAAACTAATCGGGCTACAAGACCTATTTGACGGCATCCCCTTAACCAGTGAAAAATCGTTAGATGCCTACACCGAAAACCGCGCCATAGAACAAGCCCAAAGTTGGTTTAATAACGGCAAGCTCAACCAACAAAGTTTAACCATACAACTAACTTGGCAAAGCATTACACGGCTACTAAAATCTAACCACAAAAAATTCACCAATGAACAGCGTTTTTGTAGAGACAAACACGACCTAACTCCACACTTACTGTTAAAACGAATTTATGAAACCCTCTCAAACCTATCTAGACAATTCGGCGGAAAAATAACCCCCGAAACCACCGAATTACAGCATCACTGGCTTGAACAGCAAGCCAAATTTATCAGCATAGAACAAGCCGATTTATACTGGATAGACACCCCATATTTTAACAAAAACAAACAAACCAATCCTCTAGGAGGGCTAGCAGGAAACCTAACCTTAACCCTACAACCAGGCACAGAACCAGGCATACTAAGCCTACTAATACTAGGGCAAACCGTAGGCATAGGGCAAAGAAGAACATCAGGATTTGGAAAATACAGACTAAAACACAACCTAACCAAAAGCTACCTACAACTAGGGCTACAAAACCAAAAACTTACCCGCTCACAAAGCCTATTAGAACAACTACTACAACCCCATTTTATCGACAAAGCCAGTTTACTAATAGAAACCAAAAACAGCAAAAATAAACTAACTGCAAAAAGCAAACAACAACTAAAAAGTGCCATTGGGCAACTAAAAGCACAACAATACAACGCCCCATTTTTGCGTGGATTTATCCAACCTAAAAAAGATGGCAGCGAACGACTACTAGCAGTAAGCCCACTTTACGACCGAATACTGCAAAAATCAGCCAGCTTAATCCTAACCCCAGGTCTAGATGCCATGATGTCTCAAAGCTCCTACGGCTACCGCAAAGGACTAAGCCGTCAGCAAGTTCGCTACGAAATACAAAACGCCTACCGAGAAGGCTACAAATGGGTATATGAATCCGATATAGAAGATTTTTTTGACAGCATAAACCGCCCACAATTAATTAACCGCCTAAAAGCACTTTATGGAGAAGACCCACTATGGAAAGTGCTAAACGACTGGCTAGGCAAAAATATCCACATAAAACACACCATAATAGAAAGAGAAACTCACCAACAAGGCATACCGCAAGGCTCACCACTAAGCCCTCTATTGGCTAATTTCATTCTAGATGACTTCGATTCAGACCTAGAAACCTACGGCTTTAAAATAATTCGTTACGCAGATGACTTCATCATACTATGCAAAACAAAGCATCAAGCCGAGCAAGCAGCAGAGCTAGTAAAAAAATCATTAGACCAAGTACAACTAAGCATTAACCGAGACAAAACTCATATCATCGAACTAGACCAAGGCTTTCGTTTTTTAGGCTACCTATTTAGATCTGATCACGCCATTGAAATTGGCGGTAACACAGATGGAAAACACACCTATTCCGCAGAAGAACCCCCTAGCAACCTACCACCTTGGTTAGCCAATATTGGGTTT
>ACQI01005212.1_pt1 | contig 9733 bp, 13 predicted proteins | sample 268348 | NCBI WGS metagenome assembly ACQI01 (sample SAMN02954306, study PRJNA37895) | hydrothermal vent metagenome | biome: aquatic; feature: Lost City hydrothermal field; material: chimney biofilm; isolation source: Lost City hydrothermal chimney biofilm | collected 2005-07-27
TTGGATAATCTGGTTTAAGCACACTCTCTATACATTCTTTTAAATACTTTTCTTGATTGTAAGTTATTATAGCGACACTCACTAGTGGCATATCATTTTGCATCTATTTTTTCCTTTAGTCTTATTATAGCTTCTATAGCTTCAACTGCTTTCTCTACGGAGTTACTCGGATTAAATATATACTCGTTGCGTACATTCTTTAAAGTTTCTTCCCAGTTGTGTGTCAACAGTGACATCACGCCCTAACTCAACAAGCCCTTCTTTTAAGTTTTTATGCAACCCGCTAAACTCGCCTAAAAGTAATATTTTCACTTTTTCAATAAACTTCTTTTCTCGTTAAAATTATAACTATCATTAAATAAACAAAATAATTCAAAGCAAACGCATAGCTCATGCCTACCAAGCCATAATTATTAACAAACCAGATTGACAAGACAACAAAACTTACACTAAATATAACTTCTGTGCCAACAAAAGTTTTGGTCATTGCTTTTGCTAATATTAAATAGCCTAACAACCAAGATGCTAGTTTAATTACATCGCCTATTAACTGCCACATAAACAATTCTTTCATTGGTGTGAATTCTTCGGTAAATAATAGCCAAATAATAAAGTCTTGCAGAAAGTAAATTATTAGTGCCATTATAATAACAATTGGCATAATTATTTTGTAGCCGCTTATTAACTCTTGTCTTATGTCACTTTTTTTTGTTAATTCAGATAATTTTGGTAAATAATAGATACTTAAAGTGGTGGTGACTATCATTAAATACATGCTTGAAATATACCACATTGCTTGCCAGTATCCTGCTTGTTCCCAACCAAGTGTATCTCCTATATGGTTACGCACTACTAAATGCGAAACAGGTATAGAAATAGCGGACACCAAAGCCATAGTCGCAAAAGCCATTAATTTTTTAGCCTCTGGCTTGTCAAAGGATTTTTTAAAGGTTGCTAGTTTAATTAAAGAATGTTTGCGTAGCATCCATAGCACAACTATTAATATAACCGATTGGTTGGTAACCATTGCTATTAAAGCACCGTCTAAGCCTATCCACATAATAAGCAAGCTAGTGAAGACCAATGAGTATAAACTTTGAATAATATTAATGGCAATAAAAGTTTTTATCTCTTTTAAACCATTCAAAATAGATAACAATAAATTATTAACTACAAACAATACAATAGTAAAACCAAATATTACAAATATATAGGCATATTCTTCACTTTGTAAAAACTTTACTGAAGCCACTTGCGAAAACAATATTATCCCTAGCCCCACCACTACCGAAGAAACTAAACTAATTTTAGCGGCGGTACTAAATAAAACTGGAATCCTTTCGTCATCCTTGCCATATTCTGCGGTATATTTTGTTACCCCAGTATTAATTGCTCCTTGTGCGGCAGTCATTACTAATTGGCTAAAGTTTTGAAATTGACCAATTAAGGCTAGCCCTGTTGGACCAATGTAAACTGCTACCGCTTTATTAATTACCAATGCTGCAATCATTTTAATAACTGTTGCAACAAAACTTAGAATAGATGTTTTAACGAGAGTCATTAAAAGTTATTTATCGCATCTATTATTATTTTAACTTGCTGTTGCTCCATAACAGGACTAATCGGCAAACTCAAAACCTGTTCATGAATTTTTTCTGTTACAGGAAGTGTTAAGTTTGACCAGTCAGAATAGGCTAGTTGGTGATGTGGTGCTATTGGGTAGTGAATCATTGATTGGATATTTTTCTCTGCTAAATACTTTTGTAGTTCTTCTCGTTTTGTGGTGCGTATTATATACAAATGAAAAGCATGGTTTTGTATATTTTCAATACTTAAATTTTGATTGGTTAATGGCAATACAATATTTGGGTTATTAATACCTTTTGTATAGGCAATTGCTATCTCTCTTCTTCTGTTGGTTTCTTTGTCAATATGTTTAAGTTTGACCCGCAATAAAGCGGCTTGCATTTCGTCTAAACGGCTATTAACCCCTTGGTATAGGTTTTGATATTTTTTATGGCTACCGTAGTTACCTAATGCTCTGATGGTGTTTGCTAGTTCTTCATCATTAGTGGTTACTGCTCCTGCGTCTCCTAACGCCCCTAGGTTTTTGCCTGGGTAAAAGCTAAAGCCTGATGCATTGCCCCAGTTTCCTGCTTTTTTGCCGTTAATACTTGCACCGTGTGCTTGGGCGGAGTCTTCTAATACTAATAAGTCATGCTCTTTTGCTATGGCATTGATTTCTTCCATAGGCGCTAGTTGCCCGTATAAATGTACTGCCATAATGACTTTTGTTTTAGGGCTAACCGCTAATTTCACCAGGGGTGGGTATAGGTTATAGGTTTTTTCATCTGGCTCTACCAAAACAGGAACTAAGTTGTTTTCTGTAATGGCTAAAATACTGGCTATATAGGTGTTAGCAGGAACAATAACTTCGTCGCCGTCTTTTAGCTTACCTAGTTCTTTCCATGCTCTTAGGGTTAAAATTAATGCATCTAACCCGTTAGCAACTCCCACACAGTATTTAGTGCCACAATATTGGGCAAACTCTTGCTCAAAGGTTTTTACTTGTTCGCCTTGTATGTACCAGCCACTATTTACAACTTCATCAAAAGCTTTTTCGTATTCATTAAGATATTGTTGATTTATTGATTTTAGGTCTAAAAATGTAATTTTTTTCTTTTTGTCTTCATCAATGATTTTTAAAAAATTATCAGGAGCTATCGCTATATCAGCATATTTTTTTAACATGCCATTGTCTCTAGTAAGTACATTTGCATCAATTGCTTTAGCAGAAGCAATAATTTGTGAATTTTCTATATCCTCAAAGTCAATTTCTATATAAGATGGTGTTTTTGCTAGTTTTATAGTTTTAAGGAGTTCCTCTATTGTTACTTTTATAAGTGCATTTATTTCTCTTTTGCTCATATTAAGAGAATGCTTAAACTCACTATAAAGTACAAATTCTATATTATCAAGAGATGATGAGCTTATATATGCTTGGTACAAATCACTATTTATAATAAAGTCACATGCTTTCTTGGATGATGGGTATTTTTCACTTCTTTCTATTGAAAGAATATCAATAATTATATTTTTATCTAAAATAATGTTTTTCATTTGTATTTCTCTATCAAGTAATCACCCCTATCTAACTTATACTGTTCACTTTTATAATAATTTTCATCACAAGTAGACAAGCCCTTAGATACTAAATCTTTCCAGTTTCTTTGAATATATTCATCTGAAAGACATTTTTTTTATTCTCTTCAAAGCTTTTAATAAGATCATCACTAATATCGACTATTATTTTATCTGTGTTTAATTCCATATTTGAAAGCTGTGGTATTACAAATTGACCATCAATTTTAATTGCTTCTAGTTGCATACGGGTTCTCCTGAATTTTTACCCACTAAATCTAAATATTTAACAGGTACCTTTTATATTTATTCTTTATTTTTAAAAAGTCTTTTTGCTCATAATTAAAATAATAATTAAGTTCATCTTCTCTTGTGATTTTTGCTCCAAATCGCTTATGGAATAGTATTACTCTGTTATTACCTTTGCGAACATCAAAATGCAATTTTTTTATAATTTAATTCATCAAATCCAAATTGATAAACCATTAACACGGATTCAATAGCGGTTGATTTTGGAGCTTCATCTTTAATTGGCCAACTGCCCCAACAAAATGAGCTTTTCTGTAAATTATAAACCCGTACCAAACCAAGTTTTTCATTTAACTTGCTCTCGATTACGAAATAATACTCTAAACCTTTTTGTTCTTTGTAACTAACCAGTCTTCTTGTTTAGTCAAACTAATATCTACTTTAGATAAAAACTTGGTTTTATGTTCTTGTAAACGTAGTTGTAATATAAACGGAGCATCTTTTATTTCTGCGGTGCGAAATTGAATGTTTTTTCCTGTAAAAATCATGCTGCAATTCCTGCAACATAATCAACAAACCTACTTACCTGTATGTGTCTGTCTGTCTAGTTTATTATTTTTCATCTCATACCTTGCTGCACAGTTATTACAGCTAAATTGTATTAATTTTGTGCCGCATTCACAAACATAACCTTGTTGTTTAGCTGGGTTTCCATAAACCAGTGCATAATCAGCCACATCTTTCGTAACCACGCTACCAGCACCTATCATAGAAAACTTTCCTATATTTATACCGCCAATAATTGTTGCATTTGCTCCAACAGAGGCGTTATTTTCTATATTTGTATTTAAGAACTTTACAGGCTGTTGTTTTGAGCGGGGTGTAAAGTCGTTGGTAAAGGTTACATTAGGACCCACGAATACATTATCAGCAATGCGTAAGCCATCCCAAACCTGTACCCCTGATTTAATTGTTACATTATCGCCAATAATTACATCATTTTCGATAAGGGTTAAAGCATTTATATTGCAATTTTTACCAATCTTTGCCCCTGCTAAAATAACACTGAATTGCCAAACAGTAGTTTTTTCTCCTATATTTTGAGTCTGCACATCTGACTGCGGGTGAATTTGTACATTTTCTTTATTTAACAACATTCAAGAACTCATCATAATCACGAATATAATCTGCTTCATCATAAAAATCATTCGCCAACACTAATAAAACACAATCTGCTGAAAAATCGTGCATTTCATGCCAAATCAAATCTTCAATAATAAGCCCGGTTTCAGGGTTGTCTAAAACTATTTCTTCTTTTTGCTTGCCATTATCCAGAATAATACGGCAACCTCCAGACACACATACTGCTAGTTGTTTAAGTTGTTTATGAGCATGAAACCCTCTTGCAACGCCTTGTTTTGTGTTGAAAATATAATAAAGTCTTTTAATTTCAAAAGGCACATTGTTATTTTCTTCTAATGCAACAAGTGAACCTCTGTCGTCCCCTAAAGATTTAAAAGAAATTGTTTTTATTAAACTCATTTTTTTCCTTCATTATCACTTACTATAAGTTCTGATAAATACCGTCCATAACTATTTTTAGACAATAATCTCGCTGTTTTTTGCACCTGTTCATCACTCAGCCAACCATTTCGCCAGGCTATTTCTTCTAAGCATGCTATTTTGTAGCCTTGTCTTTTTTCAATGGTTTCTACAAACATAGCGGCTTCTAATAGGCTTTCATGGGTTCCTGTGTCTAACCAGGCAAATCCCCTGCCTAGTAGCTCTACATTTAAATCGCCTCGTTCCATGTACATTTGGTTTAGGGTGGTTATTTCTAATTCTCCACGCTCAGATGGCTTTACTTGTTTTGCCATTTCAATGACATTATTGTCATAAAAGTATAGCCCCGTCACTGCAAAATTTGATTTTGGATTTTTAGGCTTTTCTTCTAAACTAATGGCTTTTTGGTTTTTATCAAAAGCGACCACGCCAAACCTTTCTGGGTCTTTCACTTGGTAGCCAAAAACACTGGCTCCTGATTTTCTTTGTGCAGCATTTTTTAAAATAGGGCTAAAACCTTGTCCCCAAAAAATATTGTCGCCTAAAACCAGGCAGACGCTATCGTTACCGATAAATTCTTCACCAATAATAAAGGCTTGTGCCAGCCCGTCTGGGCTTGGTTGTATTGCATAGGTTAAATTTATGCCAAAATCTGTTCCATCGCCTAGCATTCTAACAAATCCTGCTTGGTCTTCTGCGGTGGTGATAATTAAAACATCTTGTATTTCAGCTAACATTAATACCGACAACGGATAGTAAATCATTGGTTTATCATAAATGGGTAAAAGCTGTTTAGATACCCCTTTGGTTATTGGGTATAGTCGAGAACCTGACCCACCTGCTAAAATTATGCCTTTCATTTTTACTCCTTTCCTAGTCTTTCGCGTTGGTAGCTACCTGACTGTACATTTTTACACCAGACTTGGTTATTTAAATACCAATTTACTGTTTTTTGAATGCCTGATTCAAATGTTTCTTGTGGTGTCCAACCAAGTTCTTTTTGTATTTTGCTTGCATCAATAGCGTAACGCATATCGTGCCCCGGTCGATCTTTTACAAATACAATCTGTTCTTCATATTTTGTTTCTTTTGGCTTGATTTCATCCAAGACACGACAAATTGTTTTAACGACTTCAATATTTTGTTTTTCGTTATGCCCACCAATGTTATAGGTTTCACCTATTTTACCCTTTGTGGCAACCAATACCAAAGCTCTTGCATGATCATCTACATACAGCCAGTCTCTTATTTGGTTGCCTTTTCCGTAAATAGGTAGGTCTTTTCCTTCTAGTGCATTCAAAATAACTAAAGGTATTAATTTTTCTGGAAAATGATGGGAGCCATAATTATTTGAACAATTTGTAACCAATGTGGGTAAACCGTAAGTTCTTTGCCATGCTCTAACTAGGTGATCACTACCTGCTTTTGATGCACTATAAGGTGAGCTTGGTTTATAACTTGTGGTTTCGGTAAAGAGTGAATCTTCTGCATTATCAACTTCATCGGGGTGCGGTAGATCACCATAGACTTCATCGGTTGAAATATGATGAAATCTAAAGTTTTCTTTTTTATCTTTTTCTAGCTGTGACCAATACTCTCTTACTTGCTCTAACAAAGTATAAGTTCCAACAATATTGGTTTGAATAAACTCACCTGGTCCATCAATAGAACGATCTACATGCGACTCTGCGGCCAAGTGCATGATAATATCTGGCTGATACTTACTTAAAACTTGTTGTACTGCATGACTATCACAAATATCAATTTGTTCAAAGCTATACCTGGTAGAATTTTCAACACTTTTCAGTGATTCCAAGTTTCCTGCATAGGTTAATTTATCTAGATTAATAACCGAATGCTTCGTATCACTTATTAAGTGTCGAATAACTGCCGAGCCTATAAACCCTGCTCCACCTGTTACTAGTATTTTTTTCATTTTCAAACCTTATAATTATTCTTATACCATTCCACAAACTTTTCTATTCCTTGCTCTATGGTTGTAGATGGCTTAAACCCTATATCTGCAATTAAATCATCTACATCTGCATAGGTTATTGGTACATCACCCGCTTGCATGGGCAATAAATTTTCTTTGGCTTTTTTGCCAGATGCTGTTTCTATTGCGGTTATAAACCTTCTTAGTGTAACTGGCTGGTTGTTGCCTATGTTGTAAATTTTATAAGGGGCTTTTGCATTGGTTTCTTTCGCACTTTGAAGGCTTGGCTTTAGGTCAATTATTTTAATAATGCCTGCTACTATGTCATCTATATAGGTAAAGTCTCGTTTCATTTTTCCGTTATTAAACACATTAATGGTTTCACCATTTAATATTTTTTTGGTGAACGAGAAATATGCCATATCTGGGCGACCCATTGGCCCGTAAACAGTAAAAAACCGTAAACCAGTAGTTGGTATGTTATATAAATGGCTGTAGGTGTGTGCCATTAATTCATTCGATTTTTTGGTTGCCGCATATAGACTTATTGGGTAATCTACCCTATCTTCTGTACTAAAAGGCTGTTTTGTATTCATACCATAAACAGAACTGGAACTTGCGTAAACCAGGTGTTTTACTTTAGCGTTCCTACAACCCTCTAGTATATTAACAAAACCAATTAAATTGCTATCTACATAGGCGTGTGGGTTTTCAATGGAGTACCTTACCCCTGCTTGAGCGGCTAAATTGATGACAACATCAAAAGAATACTCTTTAAATAAATTCTCTATGCCTTGTCTATCTGCTAAATCTAGTTTTATAAACTTGTAATTTTCTGAATTATGATGCTTTTGTAATATATTTAATCTATCTTGTTTTAACTGTACGTCGTAATAATCGTTTAAATTGTCTATACTTATTATTTGAACTTTACTGTCTAATAATGTATTTATAAGATGAAAGCCGATAAAACCTGCTCCACCTGTTACTAGTATTTTTTTCATTTTAATCTTTCCCAAATAAGTCACGAGTATAGACTTTATCTACTACATCTTGAATATCATCAGTAACTCTATTGGCAACAATTATATCGCTTAGTTGTTTAAATTCTTCTAAATTATTAATTACTTTTGAATTAAAAAATTCTTTTTCTGCTAAAACGGGTTCGTAAATAATTACTTCTATGCCTTTGGCTTTTATTCTTTTCATTATGCCTTGTATTGCACTGGCTCTAAAGTTGTCTGAACCTTGTTTCATTACTAGGCGATAAACACCCACTGTTTTGGGGTTGTTTTTTATGATTTGGTCGGCAATAAAGTCTTTTCTGGTGGTGTTTGATTGCACTATTGCTTGAATTAAATTTTGAGGTACATCATTATAATTAGCGAGTAGTTGCCTGGTATCTTTTGGTAGGCAGTAACCGCCGTAACCGAAACTGGGGTTGTTGTAGTGGTTGCCGATTCTAGGGTCTAGCCCTACCCCTTCTATTATTTGTTTACTGCTTAAACCATGTGTTTCACAGTAGCTGTCCAGCTCATTAAAGTAAGATACTCGCATGGCTAGATAGGTGTTTGAAAATAATTTTATTGCTTCTGCTTCGGTAGAGTCGGTAAATAATACGGGGATATTTTCTTTTAAGGCTCCTTCTATAAGGATATTGGCGAACTCTTTGGCTTTTTGGCTGTTTTCACCAACTATTATTCTTGATGGGTGTAGGTTGTCATATAAAGCACTGCCTTCTCTTAGGAACTCTGGAGAGAAGATAATGTTTTGATGAGCAAATTTTTCTTTTATCTCTTGTGTATAGCCAACGGGAATGGTCGATTTTATAACAATGGTTGAATCGGGGTTGATTGCTAATGCGTCTTTAATAACGGCTTCTACGGATTTGGTATTAAAGGTGTTTGTTTCGGTATCGTAATCTGTTGGGGTGGCGACTATTATAAAATCGGCATTAGAATAGGCTTGGTTTTTATCTAAAGTTGCTATAAAGTTTAAGGGTTTATTTTCTAAAAAGTCTGTTATATCAGCATCAACAATGGGAGATTTTTTGTTATTTAATAATCTATTTTTTCAGGAACTATGTCCAAAGCGATTACTTCATGCTGTTGTGCTAACAACATTGCCAACGATAAACCAACATATCCTGTTCCTACTACAGCTATTTTCATTTATATTTCCCTTGTCTCTTTTTGGTAACTGCCATCTGCACGTTTTTACCACGATTGGTGGTTTAGATGCCATTATACGGTTTTTTTGATGGTTATAGCTTTTTTCATAGCTACCCACCCCTGGCGACTTTAGGGCTTAAGAGTTTAGAAGTTTTTAAGAAGTGGATGAGGCAATAAACTATTCTTATATTTATGGGTGTCCTTTCTATCATTGGTGCTAATACTTTAGGCTGGACACCGCTTATGGCTGTCTGTAGTGCAAATTTATTTAACAGTTCATCAAATAAGTTATCATTTTTAGATTCGGTTATATCGGCTAAAACCAAAAGGGGTTTCTTTTTTAAACTTTCTTTTTTATTATAATTAATTCGACCATTTACAGAGTTTGATATAAGTTGTAATACAGCAAAATCATCACTACCTATTATTTCAGAAAAGTGGCGTTTAATAACAGAGAGTAAATACCCTTCGGGCAGGTTCATTTCAAAAATGGGGTGTAATTTAAAGCTAGAAAAACTTTTTGACCTAACGGGCATGGTTAAATTAACTTTTAATAAACTTAACACGGTGATTCTATGATATCGCATAATAGGGGGTTGACACTACTAAAACGATTTTAGGCATAAAAAACCCTCGTTAGAGGGCGTAATAAGGGTGTCTGGTGGCTACACCG
>ACQI01004177.1_pt1 | contig 9578 bp, 7 predicted proteins | sample 268348 | NCBI WGS metagenome assembly ACQI01 (sample SAMN02954306, study PRJNA37895) | hydrothermal vent metagenome | biome: aquatic; feature: Lost City hydrothermal field; material: chimney biofilm; isolation source: Lost City hydrothermal chimney biofilm | collected 2005-07-27
CAGAAAATGACAGTAATCGTTTTGCTAATTTTCCAAAGCAGGAAGTTAAAAAGTATAGTCATTTGAATAGCCAAAATTCGATATTGCAATCCGTACCAAGCGAACAGAATTTAATGGTGACCGAAGTTGGCAATCTTGTTCATGCTTTTTTAGAGGTATGGGGTTTAAATGGTTTGCCAGAACAGTTATCTAAAGACCAGCTTGATATCATTAAACAACAATTAATGAGTAAAAGTTTAGTTGGAGAGTCATTAGTTGAAGCCGAAAAAAGAGTGATAAAATCTTTGTCGCAAGCGATTAAAAATCCTAAAATAGTTTGGGCATTGTCAGCTGAAAGAAAGCAGGCTAGTTGTGAATTAGAGTTAACTTCTCGCGGGATGGTTTTTGATGATGCTGAAACAAGTTCTCCGCAACAACAGGTTTTACAGCAGCATATAGTAGACAGAACTTTTGTCGATGATAATAATGTGCGTTGGATTGTCGATTATAAAACAAGCTACTGGGATGAAAGTTTTAAACAAACTAAAACAGAATTTATAACCGAACAAGTTGCTAAATACCAGCCCCAATTAGCTCGTTATGGAAGTTTACTAAAAACGTTAGATGGACGAGAACAATGCTGGATATTGTATTTTAGTTATTTAGATGAGTGGGTTGAAGTGTCTTCTTAAATGTCTTCTTAAATTCTTCCTTAAAAACCAACCCAAAAAACATCTTTTAACCAGTCTGGTTTGCTTTCTTTTGCCTGAAAACTTAAGCTATCAAAACGCATATTAAAGTTTTCATACTTGGCGTTTTTAAGTAGAAAAAATTGAGCACAACGAATAATTTTTTGTTGTTTGTTTTGGTCAATAAATTCACTGGCAAAACCATGTGTGGTTGCTTGCCTAAACTTAACTTCAAAAAAAATTAAAGTCTGTTGTTTGTCGATACCAATAATATCAATTTCGCCACCTTTGCAACGAAAGTTAGTGGCAATAATTTTAACCGCCTGTTTCTTTAACCAAATAACGGCTTCTTGTTCTTTTTGCTGTCCTTTCTTTTGGCTAAAAATGCCCATTTATTTTAATCCTTAAGAACTTCGGCAACACCTCGTCTATTATATTTTGCCCAAATTAATTGGCGATCGTACAGCAAACCATTTTTTGAAAGCCTACCAGTCATGCCTTCATTTAAGCAAATGTTGGTGCCAAGTAAGTGTTGCTTGCTAGCTAAAATTAAACTGTCCCAGCCAAAAGCTTCAAATTTAGAATTTAATTCAGTCGGCTTTAATGCTGCCGCAAAGCTTGGAAAAATAGTGTTAGCTAAATCTTTAACTGGTTTAGCTTGATATAGCTTAGTAGGGGTCAGTTTAGAGGACGCATAAACAGGTAGGTTTAGAGAAAAAAATTGAAGTTGTGGTTTAAAAACAGCAATTTGGCGACTGTTACCTAATATCACGATAGCATCTAAATCTTGGCGAATACGGGGTTGAAAAAAGAGCTTCTGCCCAAACATCCAACGTAAATTATTGTTCCGTTCTTGACTTAATTTTTCATTGGTAATACTGGCTAGGGCGACTCGCAGATCAGGTTTTTTAGCGGGGTAGTTTTTTAAAGTAACCTGCTTGCCATGAAATTGTTGCCAAAGTTCAGCAATCTCTAAACCCAGTCGAGAGTCCGAACCAGTGCTACTTGCCAAAATAGCAATGTGTTTATATTGCCCTAAACAAAGTCGAGTGCTAATTTGCTTGGCTTCTGTTGTAGTGTGGTAGTTAAAACTAGGCAATAGACTAGATTCATTTAAAGTAATTATTTTATGGTCTTCAATACCTGCCTGTTCTAATGCCTGTATTGCTTCTTTTTGAATAGGGCCGATTACAAAATCAGCGCCATTTTCAATCGCATCATAATAGAGCTGTTCGGCTAAGTTAGGGTTGCTAGTATCATAAAAAGACAGGGTTAAATCAGGTAGATTGGTTAATTTGTTTTTAATTATTCCGTTACGAATTTGTAAGCTTATTTTTTGAAAATTTCCGCTAAAAGGCAGTAATACAGCAACGTGCTTTACCTGTTCAAAATTGTTTAATCTTTGTTGTAACCAGTCGTTTAAATGGGCATTAAACATAGCACTAGGGTTAAATGTTTGGCTATCAATTAAAGCTTGTTTTTGTAATAAAGGATGGAGTTGGGTAATTTCAACAAACTCTAACCAGTCATTTAATTCAATAGAGTTGGTTTGATCAGTTCTTAAAGCATGCATAGCATTAGGTTCAATTGCTTTTAGCGTTTGCCAAACTTCTTGTTCAATAATTAGTTGGTCTTTAGCCTTGGTTTGCGTCCAAAGTTGGTTAGCAATTTCTACATATTCAGACCACCCCTGGCGATTTTTGGCATTGAGCATCTTTTCTGTAAGTTCTTTTGAGCTTAACGGGTGTTCTTGACTGGTTTTAAGCTTGTCTTCAACAACGTCTCCAGTCGTTTTTTTAGAGATAGAACTGCAACTAGTCAGTATTACCACCAAAGTGGTAGCAAAGATAAGGTAAAATAAGCGAATCAAATTCATGCGTTAAGCCTTGTCAAAAGTTATTATGCAAGATTATACCTAAGAAGAGTCAAAGATGAGCGGAACTTTATATATAGTAGCCACTCCAATTGGAAATTTAAAAGACATCACTCTAAGAGCTTTAGAGGTTTTAGAGTCAGTTGATTGGATAGGGTGTGAGGATACAAGGCATTCTCGCCCATTATTGCAACATTATGGTATTAACAAACCGCTAATTAGCGTACATGACCATAACGAGCAAGCAAAAGCAGAACAATTGCTAGCAAAATTACTAGCGGGCGAAAGCGGTGCCTTAATTTCTGATGCAGGGACGCCATTAATTAGTGACCCTGGTTACATTTTAGTTAAATACCTACGCCAAAAAAACATTAATGTTGTACCTTTACCTGGTGCTTCGGCTATAATTTGTGCACTTTCAGCAGCAGGTATGCCAACAGATCGTTTTACCTTTGAAGGTTTTTTACCCGCAAGAACGCAGAAAAAAATCAATGTGTTAGCAGGCTTGCTTGACGAAGCAAGAACCATGGTGTTTTATGAATCGCCACATCGTTTTATAGCGACCTTAAATACCATGGCAGAAATGCTTGGTTCAACTAGAAAAATAACCGTTGCCAAAGAATTGACTAAGCAGTTTGAAAGATTTGTAAGTGGCAGTTTTACAGAAGTTATTCAACAATTTAGTGAGAATAACGATTGGTTAAGAGGTGAGTTTGCAATTATTGTCAGTGGCAATAAACTAGAAAAAAAACCACAAGAAGAATTTGAACCGTTAATGTTATTGTTAATAGAGCAAAATCTACCAGTTAAACAAATTGCTGAAATAGTGGCTAAATTTTATAAAATCAAAAAGAAAATGGTCTATCAAAAAGTGTTAGATATTAAAAATACCTTGTAAACTAAAATTTTAAACTAAAATTGTAAAAAGAGAGAAAAATTATGTGTGGAATAGTCGGTGGTGTTGCAGAGCGAAATGTTACCCCAATATTATTAGAAGGATTACGTCGTTTAGAGTATAGAGGCTACGATTCATCGGGCATTGCTTTATTAGACAGTTCTGGTAGTCTTCAGCGTTGCCGTTCGATAGGTAAAATTAAGTTATTAGAAGCTAAAATAACTGAACAGTTTAGCCAAGAAAAAAACCAAGAAAATAGCTTTTCAGGTCATGTTGGTATAGCACATACTCGTTGGGCAACCCACGGCGTGCCTGCTGAAAACAATGCCCATCCGCATATTTCAAACGATAACGTTGCGGTGGTGCATAACGGAATTATAGAAAACTATCAAATTTTAAAAGCTGACCAGTTAGATAAAGGCTATCAATTCAGTTCAGAAACGGATACAGAGGTCGTCGCCCATGCAATTGATGATGCTTTGAAAACGCATAAAAGCCTATTGTCTGCCGTGCAAAGTAGTCTAAAAAAATTAAAAGGGGCTTTTGCATTAGGAGTAGTGTCACCACAATTTCCTGGTGAACTAGTTGCCGCGAGAGAGGGAAGCCCGCTGGTTATCGGTGTAGGAATTGGCGAGTATTTCATTGCATCAGATGTGTCCGCTTTATTGCCAGTTACCCAAGAATTCATCTTCTTAGAAGAAGGCGATGTTGCACACCTAACTAGAAACACATTGCAAATAATAGATATTAACGGCAAGGAAGTAGTAAGAGAAACAAAAACATCTAGCCTTACCGCTAGTGCGGTAGAGTTAGGTGAATATCGCCATTACATGCACAAAGAAATTTTTGAACAACCTCAAGCGGTCAGAAATATTTTGGAAGGAAGGGTTTCTCAAACTAGTGTTTTAAATTCCGCTTTTGGCACTGAAGCGGAAGCTGTTTTTGAAACCATAGAACGGGTTAGAATAGTTTCCTGTGGAACCAGTTATCATTCCGCACTTACCGCAGGCTACTGGTTTGAAGATATGCTCGGACTGCCAACCAGAGTAGAGGTGGCTTCTGAATTTAGATACCGAAACCCTGTGTTACAAAACAATACCTTGTTTGTAACCATTTCCCAGTCTGGCGAAACCGCCGATACCTTAGCCGCTTTAAGAATGGTAAAAGAGCAAACGAGAAATTTAAAGCTAAATTATCCAACCTTGTCAATTTGTAATGCAGCCGAATCTAGTCTAACCAGAGAATCTGATTTAGTTTTCCTAACTCATGCAGGGCCAGAAATCGGCGTAGCATCAACCAAAGCCTTTACCACTCAATTAGTTGCTCTGGCCTTATTAGGAACGGTGTTAGGGAAAATTAGAGGGCAAGTATCAAAAGATCAAGAAGCAAAAATAGCACACGGCTTACAATTATTACCAAGCTTAATTCAGGATGCTCTAAAGCATGAAGATGACATTAAAGAAGTCGCTCAAGAGTTTGCTGATAAAGAAAATACAATTTTTCTTGGTCGAGGCACAATGTACCCAATTGCGTTAGAAGCGGCTTTAAAGCTAAAGGAGGTAACCTATATTCACGCCGAAGCTTACCCAGCGGGTGAATTAAAGCACGGTCCTTTAGCACTAATAGATGAGCATACACCAATAATAGCTATTGCACCGGCTAATGATTTACTCAATAAGCTAAAATCAAATATACAAGAAGTAAAAGCCCGTGGTGGAAGAATGATAATCCTCGAAGATGAATCCTCTCCATTAGAAACAGAAGATAATATAAAGGTGTTAAAAATAACCACCAATGTGGGTAGAATTACCTCGCCAATACTGTTTAATATCCCCTTGCAATTATTGGCATATCATGTCGCCTTAACAAAAGGCACCGATGTAGATCAACCCAGAAATTTAGCAAAATCGGTTACGGTGGAGTAAGGTAGCAGGTGTTTACTTGACAAGTAGTGTATAATTTCTAATTAACTTTAAATTTTGGAGAAACCTGTGTCTGATTTACAATGTTCGGTAATGACTTTATTTTCGGACCCTAAATGCCCTAGTTCTCATAGAGTGCGTTTAATGGCAAAGGAAAAAGACATTCCTATTGATGTGGTTGATGTATTAGAAGAGGATGGTTGTCCAGAAGATTTGCTGGAATTAAATTCTTATGGTACTTTACCTACACTGGTTGATCGTGATTTAGTGCTGTATGACCCTCAAGTAATTATTGAATATTTAGATGAGCGTTTTCCTCACCCGCCTTTAATGTCGGTTGATCCTATTTCAAAAGCTCGCTCGCGCCAAATGTTGCGTCAAATTGAAGTTGAATGGTATGAGCTAGTTAAAATAATTAATAAAAATGAAGATAAAACGGCTGTAAAAAATGCTCGTCGTGATTTGTTAGAGCGAATTGTGCAAATGATTCCTGTGTTTGATCATCAACCTTATTTTTTAAGTGAAGATTATTCTTTAGTTGATGTTAGTTTAGCGGTACTATTGTGGCGTTTACCTTCTTTAGGTATTGAATTACCTAAATCAGCAAAACCGGTTAAAGATTACTCAGAAAAGATATTTTCTCGAGGCGTATTTGCCGAGTCATTGTCTGATGATGAGTTAGATATGCGAGAGGTTATTTAACTCATGGCTATTTCAAACCGCCCTTATTTAATTCGAGCAATATTTGATTGGATTGTTGATAATGAATGGACTCCTCATTTACAAGTTGATGCTACCTACCCTGGAACTTCAATTCCTAGCCAGTTTGTGGAAGAGGGTATTATTGTTTTTAATGTTCATCCTGATGCGGTTCGGGAGTTAGAACTTCTTAATGACTGGTTTAGTTTTAAAGCTCGTTTTCAGGGCGTGGAACAGCAAATAAGTTTTCCTCCTGAAGCCGTACTAGCTGTTTTTGCCCGTGAAAATGGTGAGGGTATGCCTTTTCCTAAAATTCCCCACCCTAATTCGCAGGGTTCTAAAAAAGAAATTTCTGCTAAAAAACCTCATCTTTCTATTGTGAAGTAGAGAGTCGTTTTTCTTAAAAATAATATTATACTTATAACCCTATGAATATATTAGACTTTAACTTACCCATTGTTGCTTTACTTCCTTTTGTAGGAGCTATTTTTGCAGCTTGGGCATCTTCTTTAAATCGTTTGGCATCCGCTTGGGTTGCTGGAATAGTAACGCTGTTGGCATTGGTGTTTTTAGCCCCTTCTATCGCTTTGGTCTTTGCTGGAGAAACTTTGATTCAAAGTTGGGCGTGGATTCCTGCGATAGGCTTGGAGTTTGCCTTCCGTTTAGATGGTTTAGCCTTACTGTTTGCTTTGCTAATACTGGTAATAGGTTTACTGGTTATTATCTATTCACGATATTATTTGGCATCTAAAGATTGTATGGGTCGGTTTTTTGCCTATTTATTAATGTTTATGGGCTCAATGCTTGGAGTTGTTTTATCCGAAAACATGATTCAACTGTTGGTTTTTTGGGAATTAACGTCGCTTACTTCGTTTCTTTTAATTAGTTATTGGCAACACAAAAAAGAGGCAAGAGATGGTGCTATCATGGCATTGGTTATCACAGGCTGTGGTGGCTTAGCTTTACTTGCTGGTGTATTAATGTTGGGTCACATTGTCGGTAGTTATAACTTAACTGATGTTCTAGCAGCGGGTGATTTAGTTCGTTCACACGATTTATATATCCCAATACTGCTGCTAATTTTAGTGGGTGTATTTACAAAATCTGCACAGTTTCCATTCCATTTCTGGTTACCACATGCAATGGCAGCCCCGACGCCTGTTTCAGCTTATTTGCATTCAGCAACCATGGTAAAAGCAGGTATCTTTTTATTGGCGAGATTTTTTCCAGTATTATCAGGGACTGAAGAGTGGACATGGATTGTGGGTGGGGCAGGTCTAGCTACCTTAGTTTTAGGGGCTTACTACGCTATGTTTAAAGATGACATTAAAGGCTTGCTAGCCTATTCAACAATTAGTCACTTGGGCTTAATCACCTTGTTGTTTGGTTTTGGTACTCAAATGGCCACTGTAGCTGCTATTTTTCATATCATTAATCACGCAACGTTTAAAGCTTCATTGTTTATGGTCGCAGGGATTATTGACCATGAAACGGGTACAAGGGATATGCGGAGATTAAACGGTTTATTTAAATATATGCCGCATACCGCGATATTGGCAATAATTGCTTCTGCCGCTATGGCTGGCGTACCTCTGTTAAATGGATTTTTAAGTAAGGAAATGTTCTTTGAACAGGCTCTCACCTATTCAGAAGAATCAGCAGCTTCATGGTTGATTCCATTGTTGGTTATGTTGGCGGCAACTTTTTCGGTGGCATATTCGCTACGTTTTGTGCATGATATATTTTTTAATGGTGATGGTAAAGACTTACCAAAAACCCCACATGAACCGCCAACCTTTATGAAAATACCAGTTGATTTATTAGTCATAGCTTGCTTTGTTGTCGGTGTTTTACCAATGATTTTTGTAGCACCAATTTTAGCCGTAGCGGTGGTAGGAAGTTTACAAACAGTGGCTCCAGAATATAGCTTGGCTATCTGGCATGGGTTTAATGTGCCATTATTAATGAGTGTCTTGGCACTGGTTCTGGGTGTGGTCGTTTATGCTTTCCGTGCTAAATTAGAGAAATTTCATGTAAAAACACTAGGTCGTCTTGATGCACGAATTGTGCACCATTTTGTGTTAAATTCAATTCAAAAATTAGCAGAAAAGGTAACCCGTTCTTTTGACAAGGGCTCTGTACAATTTGCCCTAGCGTGGATTATAGTTACCTCATTGCTTGCTGGCTTGCTTGGCTTTATTGCCTTCCCATCTCCTTTTCTTGGCGAAAGGGTGTTGATGAGAGTAGATTTGGTTAGTGTGGTCGCGGCAGCGGTGTTAATTATTGCAAGTATTCTTACGGTGGTCTTGCATAGGCAGCGTTTAATGTCGGTTGTAATGATTGGTGTCGTTGGCTTAATCATCGCCTTAATTTTTGTTAAATTTTCAGCACCAGATTTAGCTTTAACTCAGCTTTCAGTTGAAATAGTTACCATTGTTTTATTGTTGTTGGCATTGTATTTTTTACCGCAAACCAGTCCAAAAGAAATTGGGCGTTTTAGAATTAGTCGCGATTTGGTTATTTCAGTATTGTCTGGAATAGGTGTTTTTGTGCTAACCATGGCAGTTTTAAGTAGAGATTTTCAATCTATTTCTGGATTTTTCTTAGAAAATTCTGTACCTGGTGGTGGTGGAACCAATGTGGTTAACGTTATTTTGGTTGATTTCCGTGGAATGGATACGCTAGGAGAAATTGTGGTTTTAGCCCTAGCTGGTTTAGGTATCTTTGCCTTGCTACAAGGGTTGTCTCTTTATGCACCTGATAAAGATACTAAAGGGCTTGGTTGGAATAGCGATAATCACCCTTTAATTATGCAAACCTTAACTCGTTTACTTTTCCCTTTAATGCTGATGATTGCGGTGTTTATCTTCATACGTGGTCACAATCTTCCAGGGGGAGGATTTATAGCAGGGTTAATTGCTTCGGTTGCACTTATTACACAGTATTTAGCTAATGGAATAAGTTGGACAGGCTCTCGCCTTAAGGTTGATATGCATTGGGTAATTGGTGCAGGTTTATTGATTGCAACCTTAACTGGTTTGGTTTCTATGGGAATAGGCTTTCCTTTCATGACCACAACCTTTACTTATTTAACCTGGCCGGTGGTTGGTAAGTTTGAAGTTGCCAGTGCTTTGGTGTTTGATTTAGGTGTCTTTTTAGTAGTGGTAGGTGCGACAGTAATGGGCTTGGTAGAATTAGGAAAATTAAGCGATGCTTCGCATAAGAAAGAACAATTAGCAGAAACGAAGCAAAAGGAAGAAGTTTAATGGAGTGGTTAATTTCGTTGGTTATCGGTGTATTAACTGCATCAGGTGTGTATTTGACTTTACGTATGCGGACTTTTCCTGTTGTGTTGGGTTTAACTTTACTTGCTTATGGGGTGAATTTATTTTTATTCGCCATGGGGAGGTTGACTATTGGGCATCCATCGGTTATTGATGCTGCGGCAACTGCTTATAGTGATCCTTTACCGCAAGCATTGGTGCTGACCGCCATTGTAATAGCCTTTGGAATGACCGCTT
>ACQI01002865.1_pt1 | contig 9428 bp, 7 predicted proteins | sample 268348 | NCBI WGS metagenome assembly ACQI01 (sample SAMN02954306, study PRJNA37895) | hydrothermal vent metagenome | biome: aquatic; feature: Lost City hydrothermal field; material: chimney biofilm; isolation source: Lost City hydrothermal chimney biofilm | collected 2005-07-27
TATGATGAGGGTTATGATAAAAAGAAATCAACTACTGTAATTGATGCTAGCACCGGCAAGGTAGGAGTTCGTTTTTCCTACTCAAACACAGAAGCGAGAGATTATAAAATTTCAGGAGAAGCAGATAAAAATTTAGCTATTGAACGATCTAACATTATGAACACAATGTCACCAACTTTTTTAGAAATAAACGATCTTGGTTATAACACGGAATCTTTATATGCCAGACTTAGTGTTAAAGCGGGTCAAGATGGCATTATTGATATTGACTGGAACAATTGGACAGGCAAGGATATGACACTACTTTATGGAGCTCCAACCATTGATGAAGCCATCTTAGTTCAATATGACAGAATGGATAGAAATTCGCATGCGATTTCATATCGAAAAGATAATTTAGGTAAATTTAGTAACTTAAATTTTAAGTATTCAAAGCAAAGTCAGTTTCAAGCTATCGGCTCAAATGCTATAGGTGTAAAGCTGAACTCGGAACAAGTTAATCTAGTTTCTGATATATATATTGATGACTTAATTGTTAAAGTAGGAGCAGAAATTATAAAGGATAATGCTAAAACATTAGTGTATTCAACTCAAGATTACGCTGGCGTTTTTACAAATCTAGAATATTATTAACAATGACTGGACATTATTTGGCGGTGCTAGATGGAATCAGTGGGACACAACTCAAAAACTACTTAGCGGTACCAATAGAGTTGTTGCGGAACAATTAGTTGGTATCTCAGGAATTACGCCTCCCAAAAACACTTCTGCTCCAACTTTTGCAGTTGGAGCACAATACGGTATCAATCAACAAAATAATATTTCAATCAATCTTAATACTACTTTCCGTAACCCTAATCTGTTAGAAAGGTATGCATTTGGTGATAGAATTGGTGGCGGAATAGACATGAAGCCTGAAGAAGGCAAGCATGCAGAAATACTTTGGAAATATCTCAATCCTAATTTATCTATGACAACAGGCATTTTTTATAGTGAATTTGAAAATTATATTTGGACTAAACAGATTAAACACTTAACAAATCCTGCTGGATATGCCGCTTGTATTAATTCTGCTACTTGTGATGAAGTAGCAAAAGAAGATGAATACTTTGAAAGTTATTTTAAGTACTATAATTCAGAGCAGGTTACTAATTGGGGCATGGAGTTTGATGTCCACTATTCAACACATCAACATGAAATAATATTTTCTTCTAGTTTTAACGAGGTAAAATCTAATGATATATTTGTACAATCATCAGCTCAACCTATTGACTCTAATATTAGTTACCGTTATGAATTTAATAATAATTGGCATCCATGGGTAAAAATAAAAGGACAGTATGTTTTAGACCTACCAAAAGTAAAACAACACCTAGGTTTTGACCCCTATTCACTGTTTAGTGCCTATGCAGGATTTAATAAAAATGATTTTATTGTCAGCGGAGGAGTAAGAAATTTAATGGATAAAGAATATCGAGTTCCTTACAGTGGTATCAATGGTTTATCCCGTACTTTTTTTATTAATGTTTCTTATGAATGGCACTCTTCTAATGACTAATTTTTTCACTAAAATCGATGATTTTATCAACACCAATGACGCTGTTAAGCTTAGATCTGAATTCGTCCATATTTTTGAACAACTGGCAAAACAAGGCAAACTTTCAGCCACGCTTTTTTCAGGAGCAATTACTCACACAGAACAAGGACAGTTTGCAGACATGCATAATCGTGGCAATACGCTAATGCATTTTCACCCTAATATTGATACTCGATTATTTACCGCAAAATGGCGTTTTGTTTATGCGACTGAACAAAATAAGATTATCTGTTTAAATTTTTTTAGCCGTTATGGTGATTTGGTTTATCAAGTTTGCTCAACCAATAAAGCACAATACACTAAATTTTCAGCTCTTATTGTAGAGATGGCTGATACAGATAACAGCCACAGCCTACCAAGTGTGGCTGAAAATTTCAGCAAAGTAAAATATACTAAACCGATTGATAGAAAAACATTAATTGAAAAATGGTCTATGATGACGAACGTACATCAAGCCAGTAAAATTTTTAAATATCATGGCAATGATCCCGTTACGGTTTACCAGACTCTAGGAAAAAATTATGCCCGTAAAATCACGACGGAAAAACTAACTGCTTTTTTTAATGCTCTTGTTAAAAACCAGTTAAAGCTAATGATGTTTGCTAGAAATTATGCGGCAGTACAGTGTCATGTAGGATCTTTAGTCGAAATAGAGCTGACAGAACAAAGCCTCAAAATTTCGATTATGGATTTTGATTTTATTCTTCACCTATTGCAGCTAGGAGACATTTGGTTAGTGGCTAAACCAACGGATAGTGGCTTGGTTAATAGCATTAATGTTTTTGATAAAAATGAAAACGAAATACTCATTCTTACCGATAAAAGAACCCGTGATGAAACGGAAAATACTGGCTGGTTAGATGCAATACAGGCAATTTAAAAACAAATAAGTGGTACACTGTAAAAAAACTATTGGGAACGTGTAAATGGAAATTTCATCAAATGCCGCAGTCAGTATGGCGGCAGTTAATATGAAGCAAACGCAATCTCATCAAGAAGTCCAAATAGCAGTGTTTAAAAAAGCAATGGATATACAAGTCCAAGGAGCATTGGCTTTAATTGAAGCCTTGCCGACACTGCCTAGCTCAAAAGGCTTGCCTGCACACATTGGAAATAATGTGAATACGGTTGCATAAACCCATTCTAAACAGGGATTAGGGTAAAATAAGTTCTCTCAAGTTTAATGAGCACCCTAGATGCAGTTTCACCAACCCGTTCCGCTTAGTCTTTATGTACACTATCCTTGGTGTATTCAAAAATGTCCCTATTGTGATTTTAACTCGCATACTTTAAAAGATGATCAAGAAAAAATCTATTTAAACGCTGTAATTCAACAACTTGAACAAACCTTACCCTCTGTTTGGGGGCGACCAATTCAAAGCATATTTTTCGGTGGAGGCACGCCTAGTTTAATGTCTGAACAAGGCTTGGACGATTTTTTATCTAACGCCAGAGCCTTGTTAGGCTTTCAACCTTATATTGAAATAACCCTAGAAGCCAACCCAGGAACGGTCGATTTTAATAAGTTTGCAGGCTTTAGGCAGGCAGGAGTGAATCGATTATCAATTGGCGTGCAAAGTTTTGAAGATGAAAAACTAAAAGCCCTTGGGCGTATTCACTCTGCTGACGAAGTATTTTTAGCGGTCGAAGCTGCTAAAAAAGCAGGTTTTAGTAACTTTAATTTAGACCTGATGTTTTCTCTGCCAAATCAATCGTTAAGTCAAGCTATTCAAGATGTTGAAACCGCTATTTCACTAAAGCCACCACATTTATCTCACTACCAATTAACCTTAGAACCCAATACGCCTTTTTATAAAAACCCGCCTGTTTTACCCGAGGACGATTTAGCTTGGGAGATGCAATTGGCCTGCCAGGATATTTTGGCAAAAGCGGGCTATTTGCACTATGAAATATCCGCCTACTCGCAACCCAAAGCACAGTGTTTACACAACACTAATTATTGGCAATTTGGTGACTACATCGGTTTAGGTGCGGGTGCCCATGGCAAAATAACCGACCCACCACAAGGCAAAATTTGGCGTACGCAAATGCCCGCTTCTCCTGGCGGTTATAGTGAGATGATACGCTCAAAAAAATGGGGGCGTAAAGAAGAATTAAGTGAGCAAGATGCCGCTTTTGAATTTATGATGAATGTACTCCGTTTGGAACAAGGGTTCGATTTAAGTTTGTTCGAGCTTAGAACGGGTATTAGCTTATCGGTAATAAAACCGAAACTAACTCAGCTAGAAGAACAAGATTGGGCTAGAATAAAAGATGGAAATTTAAAACTTACCCTACTAGGTAAAACCTTTTTAAATGATGTATTACAAGTATTTATGGAATAGATGATGGCAGATACCGATCAAACTCCACAACCGAAAAAAATATCCCCCGCTACCAAAGAAAAAATATCGGTTTGGTGGAAGAGAATTATTGTGATTGGTTTTTTGTTGCCGGTTTTTGTACTAATAGGCATTTGGTTAGGACTCAAATTCGTCGATTTAGACAGCTATAAGCCCGATGTAGAACAAGTTTTTTTAGATAAAACTGGGCATCAATTAAGCCTAGAAGGGCCTATTAAGTTAAATTTATTTCCTTTTAATCTTAATTTATCTGAGCTAAAGGTACTTAATTTAGCAGGGTTTAATAATCCGCTATTTGCCGAGATAGAATCAGTTGATATTAACTTGTCTTTGTGGCAGTTTTTTATATCAAAAAAAATAATTATTGAAGCGATAGAGTTAGAAAAAGCCAAATTATATTTAGAGGTTAACCAGCAAGGGCAAGAAAACTGGCAGGGATTACTTAACTTAGCAGGTTTGTCTAAGCCCTCTAATGACGGGTTTTTCAAAGTAAGTAACTCGCCTAGCTCAGAACCAGCTTCTAGGCTTAACAACTGGCAATTTAAAACCTTAATTTCACAAAATGCAGCCGTGTTTTTTGTGAACCAGCAGAAAAATTACGACTGGCAAATATTAGATTTTGATTTCATCGCTTTTGATATTTTGCCAAACACACCTTTTAATATTGTTTCAGAATTGAAGTTTGCCAATTCGCTCAATGATGCTAAATATCATTTTAAGCTATCCAACCAATTAAATATTAGTAAAAACTTAGACTTATGGAAAGTTTCAGACTGGCGTGGAAGCATAAATATTTCGCTTGCTGATGAATATAAAGTGCCTAGTTTTTTACTAACAACCCATGGTAAACAGGTAATCTTAAATTTAAACACTCGCCAGTTATCGGCTGAAAATGTAGCAGTTGATTCTCAAAAAGGAAATATCGCAACGAGCTTTGAAATTAATTTTTTAGATAAAATTCACTCCCAAGGTAAGATAAATAGCGAAAAAATTAACTTCAAAAAATGGTTTAGAAATTTTGGAATAAATTATCCAGATTTTGTTAAAAGTACGGTATTAAATAGAATTTCGTTTAGTTCAGAATGGCAACAAACAGAGGACGAAGTAGCTTTTAAAAATTTAGATGTTCGCTGGGATGATACTGTTTTAACGGGTAAAGTCTTGTTACAAAAAACCAGTAGTGGCGAAAATAGAACCTTATTTGATATGACTGTAAATGAAATTAATTTAGACTTGTACCAAGCCAAAGTCGCTAAAGTTACAAAAAAAGAACCGTTAGTGGAGACCTATTTACCTTTAGGTTTGCCCATAAGGACGCTTAAAAAAATGAACGTGGAAGGAAATTTACAGTTTGGTTCTTTACGCGCAGGGGGGCTAAAGTATGAAAACGTTAATATAACCGTCTTCGCTGAAAAAGGCATAATTGATTTTGCCCCTTTAGATGCCCAACTTTATGGTGGTAATTTAACCTCAAAATTACGCTTAGATGTCACTGGAAAAACCCCTGCTTATAATTGGTCAGGAAAAGTCAAGCAGTTAGAATTAAAACCATTTTTAAAAGACGGTTGGTCTTATTCAAGATTAGATTCAAAATTAAATGCCCGTTTTAATTTTAAAACCAAAGGGGTAAATAGTTATTTTTTAAAGCAAAACCTAGCAGGGACGTTTAATGCAAATACTACTGAGGGACAGTATTTGGGCGTAAACTTGATTCAATTATTAAAAAATGAAAAAGCCAATTCACCTAAATATAGCACTCAATTCACCTCTTTAAAGTTAAGAGGAAAAATAAACGAAGGGGTATTTAGAGCCAGAAAATTTAATTTAACCACTAAAGAAATGTCTGCTATTGGGGTGGGAATGTATGATTTAAATAAAAATTGGTTAGATGGTAGCCTGCACGTTACCCTCCATTCTCCGCCAGAATATTTGCAATTACTAAAGGGCTCGGAAGTGCCTATTAGAGTAAAAGGTCTTGCAGGAAAGGCGGTTTGGACGGTAGAAAAATAATTATTTTTTTTAAAAATTTTGGCGTGGATTAAAGTTAAAAGAGGACTTCATTTGCTTATAAAATTCTTTTTGTTCCGCTGTTTTAGCAGGCGGAGTATGGATTTGGATAATAACCAATTGATTACCTAAACTAGTCCCTTTGCCTAAACCACGTCCTTTTATTCTTAGTTTAGAACCCGATTTAGAGCCTGGTGCAATATTCATTGCAACCTTACCTTTTAAAGTCGGTATTTCTACCTTAGCACCTAAAGCCGCTTCCCACGGGGTTACAGGCAGGTTTAAAATGACATCGTTACCGTCTACTTTATACAGAGGGTGGTTTTGTAAATCTACTTCTAAATACAAATCCCCTTTAGGCCCTCCGTTACTTCCGTCCATGCCTTGCCCCGATAAACGAATTTTAGAGCCTTGTTTCACTCCAGCAGGAATTTTAACCTTAATGGTTTTAGGTTGGTGGCTGTAATGTCCACCAGCACCCATTTTAGGCATTTGAATAGTGAGTGATTTTTGCGTGCCAGCTATCGCCTCTTCTAAAGAAATTAAAACTTTAACGGTTTGGTCTTCACCTTTTTGTTGAAAACCCTGACCATGACCGCCACCACCAAAACCACCGCCTGCGGACTGGTCCGTAAACATAAAATCAAAAAAGCTAGAAAACCCCTGTTCGCCTTGCCCACCAAAACCACCGCCACCAAAAATATCTTCATATCCTGGAGGGGCTTGGAAACTTTGCCCATTTTGGTAGTTAGAGCCCAGTTGGTCATATTTAGCACGATTTTCAGCGTTGCCTAATACTTCATAGGCTTCATTAATTTCTTTAAATTTAGTTTCACTCCCTGTTGGTTTGTCAGGGTGAAATTTTCCCGCTAGTTTACGGTAAGCTTTCTTAATCTCAGCTTCGCTGGCAGACCGCTCAACGCCTAGTAATTCGTAGTAATCTTTGTATTCCATGCTTTTTCGCCTTAATTTGTCTATTTTATCCCTATTAAATAGTGACAAATAGCTAGTATTTCAAGCGTAAACCTTTAAAATATTGCCAATCAATCTACTTTGGAAAAATCATGAGTTTATCACCACTAGCAGGAAAAATCGCCCCTACAAATATTTTGGACAATATTGAAGCATTAATTAGTGCTTATTATGAGTTAACGCCAGATTTAACAGTAGCAGAACAGCAGGTTAGTTTTGGTACTTCTGGACATAGGGGCTGTTCGTTAAAACGTACTTTTAACCAAACCCATGTAGCCGCAATTTGCCAAGCTCTGGTAGAGTTTCGTCAGCAAAATAACATTACCGGACCACTTTATATCGGCATGGACAGCCATGCACTTTCTGCCGAAGCACAAAAAACGGCGATTGAAGTTTTTGTCGCAAATGAACAGCAAGTTATTGTGCAAAGTAACGGGCTTTATACACCCACGCCAGTTATTTCTCATGCAATATTGGTGCATAATAAAAATCGTACTGAAAATCTAGCCGATGGCATAGTGATTACCCCTTCCCACAATCCACCACAAGATGGAGGGTTAAAATATAATCTAGCCCACGGTGGGCCAGCAGATACCGATAGCACCGGTAAAATTCAGCAACGAGCGAATGAATTAATTAAAAACAATTTAGTTGGCGTTAAGCGCCTAGCCTATGCCGAAGCAGTTAAATCCACATTTGTGAACCCAACCGATTTAATTTATTTGTACGTAGCAACCCTTGACCAGGTTATTAATATGCAAGCGATTAAAGATGCCAATATTAAAATAGGAGTTGACCCAATGGGTGGAGCTTCGGTTGATTACTGGCAACCCATTGCAGAGTATTATGATTTGGATATTAGCGTGGTTAATAAAAATGTTGACCCAGCATTTTCGTTTATGAGTTGTGACCACGATGGAAAAATTCGCATGGATTGCTCATCACCCTACGCCATGGCAGGGCTAATTGATTTAAAAGACAATTTTGATTTAGCCTTTGGTAATGACCCAGATGCCGATAGGCACGGTATAGTTACGCCAACAGAAGGCATTATGAACTCTAACCACTATCTTGCCGTGGCAATTCACTACCTATGCACCCATCGACCTAACTGGCCAGCAGAAGCCAAAATAGGCAAAACATTGGTTTCTAGCTCTATGATTGATCGAGTTGTTGAGTCGCTAGGAAAAAATCTATCAGAAGTTCCAGTAGGCTTTAAATGGTTTGTTGATGGCATGGTAACCGGAGAGTTTGCTTTTGGTGGCGAAGAATCTGCGGGAGCTTCTTTTTTAAGAATGGACGGCACGCCGTGGAGTACCGACAAGGACGGGATTATTCTAAATTTATTAGCCGCCGAAATTCGCGCGGTAACAGGTAAAGACCCCTCACAATATTATGCCGAACTCACCCAACAATTTGGCAGTCCGCTGCATAAAAGAATAGATGCACCCGCCAGCGTGGCACAAAAAAAATTCCTAACCAGCTTGTCAGCAGAAATGATTGGCGCATCTCACCTAGCAGGGCAAGTGATTACTGCCAAATTAACCCATGCATCAGGAAATGGTGCGGCCATTGGTGGGCTAAAAGTCACAACCGAACAAGGTTGGTTTGCAGCAAGACCTTCAGGCACTGAAGATATTTATAAAATATACGCCGAAAGTTTTGTTGACCAAGCACATTTGGAGTTAATTATTAGCGAAGCCCAAGCGATGGTGTTAACGGCAATGAGAGAAAATGGCGTTGAAGTATAGTTAAAAACTATTAGGGTTGACAAAATTATTAATTTTACTAAATAGTTGTCAGGTTTCACCACGTTGTACCATCCCGTTAAGGAGACACTTAATAACTGATTGAAATTCTGCGTGGACTTCTAGCCCATCAATTCTAGGCATGTATTGCAGGCAATAACCAGTTATTGTCAAAATACATAACGACGAAGTGATGGGCTAGAAGCCACGCCCTACGGGGCTTAGCCAAGTTTACAGCCTCTGCGTTATCATTTCTTGCAATAGCTAGCTATTACTACGAAATGATGCCTTGATGCTGAAAACTTGGCGTTGCCAGAATTTTAATCAGTTGTTAAGTGTCTCCTTAAGGGCTGTGACATGAAACACATTTACTGTAGATTTGAATAAATCAGGTTCAATTTTAAACCATTCTTCTATTGCGTCACATGGCGTTCTAACCTTAAGTTCTTTGACTAATCCGCCGTGCCTACGATTAGTATTATAGAATATTAAGAATTGATTTAGGCTATTTTTTAATTCAGCTATGTTTTGATAAGTTTCTGTCTTAATCTTGGCATCTATTAATGGTTTTGTTAACCCTCTCTACCATTCCATTGGTTTGTGGGGTGGCAGGAGCTGTTAGGCGGTGCTTCACTGCCTTCTTTCTGACAAGCTTTATCAAACTTATGATTGTTACTAGGTGTTTTTCTTCCTCTAGCAAATCTGTCGCTCAATTCAAAACCGTTATCGGTTAGTATGTGG
>ACQI01002380.1_pt1 | contig 9308 bp, 9 predicted proteins | sample 268348 | NCBI WGS metagenome assembly ACQI01 (sample SAMN02954306, study PRJNA37895) | hydrothermal vent metagenome | biome: aquatic; feature: Lost City hydrothermal field; material: chimney biofilm; isolation source: Lost City hydrothermal chimney biofilm | collected 2005-07-27
TTTGCCGTCTGCAGTAATTTATGACCTAATACGCCAATTAAAAATTCAGATAGGTCGATATTATGATGACGGTAATCAAAATGGCAGTCTAGTTTTTTAATTTGGAGCGAAAAGTTGGTTTTTAGAGCTTAACTTTTTGAGGAGGCTCTATTTATGAATTCTGGTTAACTTGTTCTGTTTCTGCTGATGGTGCTAAGTTAGCCAGAAAGTCCTTTTGAAAACCCTGCATCCCTGCCTGAACCAGGTCATAGGTGGTTTCAATATTCTCGGCAATGGTTCCTTCGAGAACTTTAAGTTCATCGAGAATACCTTTTGCCTCATCAAACCCCTGAGTTAAACCTCCTCCAACAACATCCATGAAGTGATTCATTAGAGCTTCACCTTCAAGTTCCGGATGAGCGTTTTGAAAACCGCTTAAAAACGCCGTGGCACCATCAACAATTCTTTTTGCAGTGTTTTCAGGAGTCCAATACTCCATACCACCTTGCGCCTGAAGGGCTTCTTCACTGATAGGAGCATATCCAGGCAGGTTGGACTGCTGTTCGCCTTCCGAGCCTTCAACCTGTGTTTGAGCATATTCCGGCATCTGCCCCATAAGGATTTCATTAAGCTTGGCAATGGCTGACTGGTATGTCATTCTCATCGCACTCTGCTCAGTCGTTGAGCCGTCACCAAATAGATGGGCGACCAGGCTAGCCTGTTGTTCTACGCGCATCTCAGACTTAGTCATTAAGATGTTCTCTGATTGTTGTCCAGCTTTTTGAGCACTATTGAGCTCTGACTCTGATTTGTTAGTTTGGAGTATGTCTTGTGTTTTTAGCTGATCAAGTTTCTGGTAGCTTTGAATTGCACCAAGGTTGTTTGTTTCTAAGGTCATTTCTGGTCACCTCTTTCCAACGATTAAACTCTAATCCGGAACTTAGTTATATTGTTACATGTAATTTATCGGCATAGATAATTAATTCTTGAGTACAAAATTAATCAAACTTCTTGCCTTGATAAGGGTTACATTAAGGAAAAAACAGTGGTTTCCTGTTATGATTTGCGCTGTTTTAAATAAGCTTATTTGAGTGTGATAACAATGGAACTTAAACCCGATATATTCTCGTATTGAAGACTACCAGCAGAGAACGGAAGTTCTGAGGGGGTATCTTTGACTACGAGGTCAAAGCAGAACGTCTAGAAGAAGTTACTAAAGAGCTGGAGTTACCCGATATCTGGAATAATCCAGAAGCAGGCGCAGGCTCTGGGAAAAGAAAAGTCCCAGTTAGAGAATATTGTTTCTACCATTGAAGATTTAACCTCCGGAACTGAAGCCACTAAAGAGTTGCTTGAAATGGCAGAAATGGATGAAGACCAAGAGATGGTCGATGAAGTGGTTGCCGAGTTGGACCTATTAGGCGAGCGTCTGGATAAGTTAGAGTTTCAACGCATGTTTTCCGGTGACATGGACGCCAATAACGCCTATCTGGAAATTCAATCAGGTTCAGGTGGAACCGAAGCTCAGGATTGGGCCAATATGCTGTTAAGAATGTACCTGCGCTGGTCTGATAGTCACGGTTTTAAAGCGGAAATAACTGAAGCTTCTGCCGGGGATGTTGCCGGTATTAAAGGCGCTACGGTTCATATTCAAGGTGATTATGCCTATGGCTGGCTGCGCACTGAACTGGGTGTGCACCGTTTAGTTCGTAAATCGCCATTTGATTCCAATGCAAAACGCCATACATCATTTGCCTCTGTATTTGTATCACCAGAAATCGATGACAGTTTTGAAGTTGACTTGAATATGGGTGATATTCGAGTTGATACCTATCGTGCCAGTGGTGCCGGCGGTCAGCATGTTAACAAAACTGATTCAGCAGTACGTTTGACTCACTTGCCAACCAATACTGTTGTTCAGTGTCAGAACGGACGTTCACAACATCAAAACAAAGCTGAAGCCATGAAACAGCTTCGAGCCAAGCTCTATGAAATTGAGATGTTGAAGAGAAGTTCTGAAAAACAAGAGCTGGAAGATTCAAAATCTGACATAGGTTGGGGCAGCCAGATTCGCTCCTATGTATTAGATTCCGGACGTATTAAAGACCTGCGAACAAGTGTTGAAACCGGCAATACCCAAGGTGTTTTGGATGGTGACCTGGATCAGTTTATAGAAGCTAGTCTGAAAGCAGGGATTTAAGTGGAATTTATAGCTAGCCGAGCTTAAAATAACCGATTGTTTTTGAAATATTGATAGAGAGAATTTTAATGTCAGACTCACAAAATAATGTGCCTGAAGTTGATGAAAATAAGATTATTGCCGAGCGTCGTGCAAAATTACAGGCCTTGAGAGACGAAGGACATTCTTACCCAAACACTTTCCGTCGTGATGACCATGCTGAAGATCTTCACGCTCAATTTGATGAGTTAACTAAAGAAGCCTTGGCGGAAGCGGAGCCAGTTAGAGTAAAAGTGGCTGGGCGTATGATGTTGCGTCGTATCATGGGTAAAGCGAGTTTCGCCACTCTGCAAGATCCTACTGGCCGCATTCAAATTTACGTAACTCGCGATGAATTACCAGAAGGTTTTTATAACACCCAATTCAAAAAATGGGACTTGGGTGATATTGTTGGTGCTGAAGGTTACCTTTTCAAAACCAATACCGGTGAACTCTCTATTCATGTTGAGCACGTCGAACTGATTACAAAATCAATTCGTCCGCTGCCGGATAAATTCCACGGCCTGCAAGATCAAGAGATGCGCTATCGTCAGCGTTATATTGATCTGATTGTTAATCAGGAGAGTCGCGAGACCTTTATGCTGCGTTCAAAAATTGTTCAGCATGTTCGCGATTTTTTGATTCGCAAGAACTTCATGGAAGTTGAAACTCCAATGATGCATGTGATTCCAGGCGGAGCAACGGCTAAGCCGTTTAATACTCACCACAATGCCCTAGATATGCCACTGTTCTTGCGAATTGCGCCTGAACTTTATCTTAAGCGCTTGGTTGTAGGTGGTTTTGAGCGCGTGTTTGAAATTAACCGTTCTTTCCGTAATGAAGGCTTGTCCACACGTCACAACCCTGAGTTCACTATGGTTGAGTTCTATGCGGCCTACACTGACTATCATCAGCTAATGGATTACACCGAAGAGCTGCTAAAAGAGTTGGCTGAGTTGGCAATTGGTTCAACGACAGTACCATACCAGGGTGAGGAGTATGACTTTGGTAAACCGTTCGCTCGTTTGACTATGAAGGATGCGATTCTGAAATATAACCCTAGTGTGACTGCTGATCAGTTGGAAACTCTGGAGTCGGCAACGGCTCTTGCTGAATCTCTGCATATTAAGATTGAGCCGGGTTATGGTTTAGGTAAAGTTCTAACGGAGATTTTTGAAGAGACAGCTGAAGAGAAGTTGATGGATCCAACCTTCATCACAGAATACCCTGCAGAAGTCTCTCCACTGGCACGTCGTAATGATGAAGACCCATTCATCACTGACCGCTTTGAACTGTTTATTGGTGGTCGTGAATTGGCAAATGGGTTTAACGAGTTGAATGATGCTGAAGATCAGGCTGAGCGTTTCAAGGCTCAGGTTGAAGCCAAAGATGCTGGTGATGATGAAGCTATGCACTTTGATGAAGATTACATCACAGCATTAGAACACGGTATGCCACCAACAGCGGGTGAAGGGATTGGAATCGATAGACTGGTAATGCTATTTACCGATTCACCATCAATTAGAGATGTATTGCTGTTCCCTCACATGAGACAAAGCTAATTCCGTCAAAAGTTGACTAATGGCCTGCACAGGCCGTTATCTGTGTTTCCGTTGCTCATGTACTTCTATGTACATTCCGCTTAGGTTCTCAATACACGGCCGTTTCGTCACATTATTCAAGCTTTTGACAAAATTACCACGATAACTTGAATGGTTCTTGCTAAAAGTTACTCTTCTTCAGTAATTTTGTACGGCAGAGGTTCAATTGAAACCGTTTTTCCTGACTCTGTCATCAGGTCACCTTCTACAGATTCCAATGGCTTTAAGCTTGCAACCGCCAAGCATAAAGTGCCTTCAAAAATATCTTCAGCCGAGCTGATAACGGTCATTTTGTGTTTGCGATCGTTACTGTCTTTCAACAGCAAGTCTTCACCGGCAGTGAGCTTTACGACTTCTCCAATGTGGAGACGTAGCATGCGCTTGGTCACTTTACCTCTATAGTGAGTTCTAGCAATAATTTCCTGGCCTGGGAAACAGCCTTTTTTAAAATTAATAGCTTCGAACTTATCTAGGTTTAATGATTGAGGGATAAACTGATTCGTTGTAGGAGTTTCGATATTTGGAATACCGGCAGCGATATCAAGTAGTTGCCAGTCATAATTATTAGTTAAATCACTATTGCCACGCAGTTTTTTCCAGGCTTCTGTCATCTGTTGCGCTGGCCCAAAAAGTGAGTATTTGTGGTATGGACCAGGAACCTTAATAATATAGCAATCTTCCATGCCTTCAGCTTGAAGCATGCCGGCTTCAAAAATCTCTTTGATCTTGGTCGATAGCTGGCGTTGAACATCCAAATCACCAAACTCACCGGCAAAACCGACCTGAATCATTGAGTTTGAAACATCTTCAATCTGCACATCAGCCCTTAGAACAAACATTTTAAGGCGCTTAATAACGGTATCAGACATGGAACCATCAAAGCTCAAGTAATAATCGCCTTTATAGTTAAAGACTAAAAATGTTGCAATTACATTACCTTTAGGGTCACAGTAAGCAGAAAGCTGCGCCTGTGTTTCTGTGACTTGAGTAAGGTCATTTGTCAGTTGAGACTGTAAAAATGTTTCCGCTTCAGAACCTGATACTTTGATCAACGCTTGGTGAGTTAGGCTGGTTATAACAGGCCCGTTTTTAATCAGAAAACGTTCTAGATCGGCGTGACCAAAAGTTGAAATTTTGCCAGTTTCATCAAACTGTACATTCTGAGATTGTAAAAATTCTGCCCAATTTGAGTCTAATGCGCTATCAGATGTCATTTTTATCCTTTATTGTTCTTTTGGTTGCAGATCATAATAATTAAAGACCAAATATCAAGTGTTTTGGCTTATTTCTTGCATGGGTTTTTGGTAATTTACTGCGCCTATTCGGGTTTAAACTTCATTAAGCATACCGAATTGCAATATTATAAGGCTAATTGATGTCAAACGGAGATCACCTGTGTCAGATAGCAAAAAAGAGTTTTTAACTTTCGTTATTGGAGCGGAAGAATTTGCCGTTGAAATTTTAAGGGTTCAAGAAATTAGAGGTTGGGAACAACCAAATCCACTACCTAGCGTGCCGCCATACATAAAAGGTGTCGTCGATCTGCGCGGAATTATCGTACCGATTATTGATCTGCGTGAGAAATTCTCTTTAAAAACAAGTTATGACAACACCACTGTGGTCATTGTAGTTCATGTGTTTACTTCTCAGGGAGAAAGGGTCGTAGGCCTGGTTGTCGATGCTGTGTCTGACGTTCACCTGTTTGATATGAAAGATTTACAGCCACCACCCGATATTTCAAGTTCTTTGCAAAGTCAGTATGTTCTAGGCCTGAGTACGATTAAAGAGGGTCAAGGGCAGGGTGCCGGTTATCAGACACAGTCAGCAGAGTCTAATCCAAAGCAAGATCGAATGGTGATTCTTGTTGATATAGATAAACTCGCTTCTGAAGGTTTGATTGATGATGTTGTTAATCAGGCGCAGGGCCATATGCCTACAGGTAATGGATAGATATTCAGGTAATTTTAACAGGCCTATTCGGAGTAAATGACGCAGTTTCGCTCGTTTTCCCAAACCGTAATGCTGTGCATTTTAACCAAGTCAGTTGCTATTCGACTTTCAATTTCTCGATATAGATAAACCGCCATATTTTCCGCCGTTGGGTTGTTGGTTTTAAAATATGGATGGTCATTTAAATAGGTGTGATCGAGTTCCTTGGCAACTTCTTTTGCCTGACGTTTAATTTCTTTGAAGTCAATCACCATGCCGATATCATTTAGCTTTTGGCCAATAACTTGAACTTCGATTTTCCAGTTATGGCCGTGAAGTTGCGCGCAATCACCCGGGTAGCCGTGTAACTGGTGTGCAGAGGCAAAATCCAGCGTGGTTTTTAGAACAAATTGTTGTGCCATAAGCTATTTCTTCTCTTATGAAAATCAAACAAAAAAATCAGATTCAGGGCGAAAGATTATATCTTAAACTCAGAGGCAATGCGTGAGCAAAAAACAATAGCTTGCCATCATTAAACTTTAATAGTGACGATTACCGATGTAATCAATCAGCTCAATTAAAAATTTACTTTCCAGCTTCATCTCTTTAAGAGTTGATTTGGCTTTTGTGATTAGTTGATCCCGGTAATCTTTGGCTTCATTCAGACCTAACAGTTTTGGGTAGGTCGATTTGTTGAGTTCTAAATCACTGCCTTGAGGTTTTCCAAGAGTTTCTGAATCAGCTTCAATATCTAGAATATCATCATGGACTTGAAAGGCGAGCCCAATATATTTGCCGAGAGATTTAATCTGGGGGCTAAGTTCACCGAATTTTGTCGATTGAGCAGCGCCCATTAAAAGAGAGGCTTGAATCATGGCGCCAGTTTTAAGTTGATGTAAAGTCTCCAGCTGTTGCAGTGAGATTTCGATACCGGTTGAGTCTATATCTATAACCTGGCCGCCGATCATGCCATTGGCGCCACACGCTTTTGAAAGCAGCATGATAAGTTTGACCTTGGTTTCGGCATCGAGCTTTGGATCTTCGGCAATTATCTGGAAAGCGAGAGTTTGTTGAGCATCGCCAACGAGTATTGCGTAAGCTTCATTATATTTAATGTGAGTGGTTGGTTGGCCGCGGCGTAAGTCATCGTCATCCATTGCCGGTAAGTCATCGTGTACCAGCGAATAGCTGTGAATCAGTTCAAGTGCACAGGCCAAACTATCAACTTTATCCAATGGAATATCTAGAGCTTCTGCAATGGCATAAGCCAGAGCGGGGCGAATGCGTTTACCTTTGTTTAAGGTTGCGTACTGCATAGCTTCAAAAAGTTTCGGACACTCTGGAGTCCGTTTTGCCTGTTTTGAAAGGCGCTCTTCTAGAGCTGCGTTGACACGATTCTGATAGGATTCTAACTGCTGTTTCAAACTTGTTTCCTGAATTTATTAGGGGTCATTCAACTACTAAAAAAGGCCGTTGAAAAACGGCCTTTTTGATCACCAAGTCGAAAAAACTAGATAATTATAGTTTGTTAGAGTGTTCGCTTAGGTATTCGGCAACACCTTCTGGTGTGTCTTTCATACCTTCATCTCCTTTATGCCAACCGGCAGGACAAACTTCGCCAACCTCTTCATGGAACTGAAGAGCTTCTACCATGCGAACCATCTCATCGACATTACGTCCTAGAGGTAGATCGTTGACAACTTGGTGACGAACAATACCGTCTTTGTCGATTAAGAAGGCTCCGCGCAGAGCAACATTGTCAGGATGACGAATGCCGTAAGCATCCATAATGCAGCCACCAACATCGGCAACTAGAGGGAATTTAACAGGCCCTAAACCACCTTGATCGGTAGGGGTGTTACGCCAAGCATTGTGCGTAAACTGAGAGTCGATTGAAACACCGACAACTTCGGTTCCCAGTTGCTTGAACTGCTCAACACGGTGGTCAAATGCCAGGATTTCCGATGGACAAACAAAAGTAAAATCCAGTGGGTAGAAGAAAATTACCGCATGTTTTCCAGAAATGTGTGTTGACAAGTTAAAGTTATCAACGATCGACCCATCAGCCAAAACAGCCGCAGCAGTAAAATCTGGAGCTTTTTTAGTCACTAATACTGACATATTTATATCCCTTGTTTTTGTATGGTTTTTTCATAGGTTAGTAAAAAATATATTATATCTAAGTTGGATTATTCTGTATGACAAAATCTAGCCCTTGAACTTACCGTTTTGCTCAGGGTTTGCGAGCCAATCGATTGATATTTCTTCAATATTGTTCTGTTATTGCCGATAGATAAATTATAAAAGCTTGGTATGATTGAAAACTAATCGTAGTCCAATGAAGCACGGTTATGATTGGCTTGCAATCTACTGAAATGATTTGAGAAAGTGATGAATTAAGATGTTTATAGTCTACAGCCCAGAAGGACAGAGTTTTGTTGGCTCGGTGCAGCAACTGCCCGCCATTAAGGTTGATCCTGCAACTCGAATTAACAAGGTTGATGAAACTTTGCTAAAACAACTCGACGTCAATTCTGGTAAACAAGAACAAAATGCACCTTATAGCAGTGCGCTTAATGCCTATAAAAGCATTTCAAAAACCGATCGAAAACTGATTGTAAAAGCTGCTGAACTAATGAGCTCTCCAGTGATTACCGTGAATAGTTCCGAGAGCATCGAGAATGCCTGGAAAATCATGCAGGATAAACAGATTAAACACTTGCCGGTGATTGATAGAGGTGAGCTGGTTGGTATCTGTAACCAGTCAAGTATTCTTGGTAGAGTGATTATTGATAAACAGGGCCGGCTTGAAGGCGTCAAACCTGAGCTAGTCTCCGAGACTATGAATGAAATTGTAGTCACCACTTCTAGTGATACAGATATCCGCCATGTTGCTCAGGCCCTAACCGAAATGGATATAGATGCTCTGTTAATTATGGATCAAAACCAAGACCTTAAGGGGATTGTAACGTCTTCAGATCTGCTGAGCCGCCTGGCGAATGAGCCGCCTTTAGAGCTGTATACCTAACTAATGTTGTCTATAAAGCTATTTGTGTTTTGCCTGGATAATAGTCGGTTTCGGTTTTTTAAACTGTTGAGGATGATCTAAGTTGAAATGCAGACCGCGACTCTCTTTACGTTTCTGCGCGCTTATAATCATTAGTTCAGCGACTTGTACCAGGTTTCTTAACTCTAAAAGATCCCTGTTAAGAGAGTGTTTTCGAAAGTATTCATAGACTTCTTTCTCGAGATTTTTAACCCTTTGTCGAGCTCGTTGTAGACGCTTGTTGGTTCGAACTATACCAACGTAATCCCACATAACACGGCGCAATTCATCCCAGTCGTGACTAACCAATACCTTCTCCATCGGCTCTGTGATTCCAGAGGTGTCCCAAGGCCTAACATCTTGGTGTTTTACGGTTTGGGTTTGAAGAGTTTTGTGAATGCTTTGATAGGCCATTTTGGCAAATACCAAGCCTTCTGCTAGGGAATTACTTGCCAGGCGGTTGGCACCATGTAAACCAGTATAAGCTGTTTCGCCAATTGCATAGAGACCCTCAAGACTGGTTTTGCCTTCAAGA
>ACQI01004831.1_pt1 | contig 9167 bp, 5 predicted proteins | sample 268348 | NCBI WGS metagenome assembly ACQI01 (sample SAMN02954306, study PRJNA37895) | hydrothermal vent metagenome | biome: aquatic; feature: Lost City hydrothermal field; material: chimney biofilm; isolation source: Lost City hydrothermal chimney biofilm | collected 2005-07-27
ATTATCGAAGAAAGGAAACTTTGGCTAAATTTGAATGAGTAATGGTTGCATCCCTGTTGCAATATGGACATGACCAGTTGAATTTTATTGCCATACTAATTTATTCCTAATGAAATCTAACATTTAGTATAAGGCATTATAACCAACCTATTATAGAATTCCCAGTGGGCTTTATGTCAATTTGCCTCTTTATTTATTTTTCCTGTTAATTTGCCTTTCTATCCCGTGATTTATTAAATAATCTGTCGTTTTTGGGTGGTTTATTGCTATATAGGGTGTCAGGGGTTGTGATGTAATAAGATTTATAGCCAAGGCAGTTTATAAATCACCGCATTTTAGGTTTCCTGGTACGGCTATATCGATTCTTTTGGGGTTGGGTAGGTTTAGGTTGTCCATGATGGTTGAGAAGTCTTGGAAGCTTTTTTTGGCGCCGATTCTGGTGTTGAATTCTATTTCTTCGCCTATTGTGCTTTGGGTGAGTCCTTTGTAGTCGTGTGCGGGGAATACCATGGTTTCTTTGGGTAGGGTGAATAGTTTTTCAGTTATTGAGTGGTACATGTCTTGGTTGCTTCCTAGTTGAAAATCTGTTCTACCACAGTCTCTTACTAGTAGGGTGTCGCCAGTAAATATTGCTCCATCAATTAGGTAGCTGATGTCGGTGTTGGTGTGTCCTGGGGTGTGTAATACGTTTATTTTTTGTTGACCTAGTTTAAAAACATCGCCTTCTTGGGCTAAAATGTCGGCACATTCAGAACCAGAGTTTTTATGAACTACAATTTTAGCGCCTGTTTTTTTACGAATTGGGCCAGCACCGGTGATATGGTCGGCATGAATATGGGTTTCTAGTAGGTAAATGACGTTTAGCCCAAGTTCGGTGACGTGTTGTATGTCTCGTTCAACCTGTTCTAGTACGGTGTCGATGATGGCGGCTTCTTTGGTTTTTTCGTCCCAAACTATGTAGGTGTAGGTCCAGGTGTCGTAATCAAACAGTTGGCGAATTTTCATAGTAGAATACCTTGCTAAATTAGTTCTTTATCTTACACTCATAAAACTTATTACACAATTAAAATTTTATATGGTTACTTCTCTGCAACATTTTAAATCAATAGCTAATGTTCAGGCTCAAATAGCGCTTTGCCTCATTCGAGATAGACATCGTTTGGCTCAACAGTTTAAGCGTTTTAAGCTAAAAGATAATGCTCAATTATTGGCTTTTCAAAAGGATAATTCGGAGTCTAAAAGTTGGTTAAACTTCGTTGAAAAAATAGCCCATTCGCAACAAAAAGTGGCGACCAATAAACAAAATATCCCAGCAATTAAATATGATGATGCTTTGCCCGTTGTGAAAAGAAGGGCGGAGTTGCTTGAGTTAATTAAAAATAACCAAGTGATTATAGTGGCAGGGGAGACTGGTTCGGGAAAAACCACGCAAATTCCTAAAATTTGTTTAGAAGCTGGGCAGGGAGTATTTGGGCGAATAGGCTGTACTCAACCTAGGCGTTTGGCGGCTAGAAGTGTTGCCGAGCGTATAGCTGAGGAACTGGGTTCTTCTTTAGGGCAGGTGGTAGGCTACCAAGTTAGGTTTCATGACCAGGTTCATGCTAGTAGTTTAATGAAGGTAATGACTGATGGTATTTTATTAGCAGAGGTGCAGAACGATCCTTTTTTAAGCCAGTACGATACGATTATTATTGATGAGGCGCATGAGCGTTCTATTAATATTGATTTTTTATTGGGTATTTTAAAAAAATTGTTGCCGAGAAGACCCGATTTAAAGTTAATAATTACTTCAGCCACTATTGATACTGAACGATTTGCAAATTATTTTGACCAGGCTCCTGTGGTTGAGGTTAGCGGGCGAACTTTTCCAGTAGAAATACGTTATCGGCCTTTGGTAGCTTATAGTAATGATGATGGCGAAGAGTTTGAGCAGGATATTCCAACGGGTATAGTACATGCTTTGGCAGAGCTTGCCGAGGAAGATTCGTTTGCGGATGTGCTGGTGTTTTTGGTGGGTGAGAGGGACATTAAAGAAGTTGCCGAGGTGTTACGCAAGCAGTCTTATAAAAATACGTTAATCGTGCCGCTTTATGCTCGTTTGTCGATGGCAGAACAAAATAAAGTCTTTACCACTTCGCAAAAACGACGAATTATTTTATCAACTAATGTGGCAGAAACGTCTTTAACCGTGCCTGGTATTAAGTTTGTTATAGACCCTGGTTTGGTCAGGATTAGTCGTTATAGCGTGCGTTCTAAGGTGCAAAGATTGCCGATTGAGAAAATATCGCAAGCTTCGGCTAATCAGCGTTCTGGTCGTTGTGGACGTGTGTCGGAAGGTATTTGTATTCGGTTGTATGATGAGGAAGATTTTAACAGCCGAGCAGAATTTACCCCGCCTGAAATTCACCGTATTTCTTTGGCATCGGTTATTTTACAGATGAGTGTGATGAAGTTGGGTTCGGTACAGAATTTTCCTTTTATTGAACCGCCTGAAAATAAATCTTTAAATGATGGTTTTAGGCAGTTACAAGAACTGGGTGCTTTAGACGATAACAGGCGTTTAACGGATTCTGGTAGGCAGTTGGCTAGATTGCCGTTAGAGCCACGCGTTTCTAAAATGGTGGTAGAAGGGCAGAATAATGGTGTCTTGCTAGAGGTGTTAATTATTGCATCCGCATTGAGTATTCAAGACCCAAGGGATATGAATGAATCTACTCGCCAAGCGGCAAGACAAGCCCATAGCCAATTTGAAGATGGGCGTTCGGATTTTTTGTTTTTTCTAAACCTTTGGCGTTTTTATGAAGATAAGCGTAAGCATTTAACCCAAAATAAATTACGTAAGTTATGTAAAACCAATTTTTTGTCTTATTTACGCATGAAAGAATGGCACGATTTATTTGTGCAATTAAGTCAAAATCTTAAAAAATCGGGCATTAAATTGGGCACGTTTCACCCGTATGAAGAACAGAAACTTAATCCAAATTCAGACAAGGTAACGGAGCGTTTAGCTGATATTCATTCCATTGCGATTCACCGTTCTTTAATGGCAGGTTTGTTAGGAAATTTAGCCATGCGAGATGATGATAAAAGTTATTTGGGAGCAAGGAATACTAAATTATTTATTCACCCTAGTTCGAGTTTGTTTAAGAAGAAACCAAAATGGATGCTAAGTGGTGAGCTGGTTGAAACCACTAAGTTGTATGCCCGAAATAATGCGGCTATTGATGTTCGCTGGATTGAAAGCCTTGCTAAGCATTTGCTAAAGCACAGCTATACCGATGCACATTGGCAAAAAAAATCAGGGCAGGTTGGGGCGTTTGAATCAATTAGCCTTTATGGTTTGCCTATTGTGAATAAACGCCGTTGCAATTATGGACCAATTAATCCTGTTGAGGCACGCAAGCTATTTTTAAGGCACGGTTTGGTTGAAGGGGAGATGAATTCTAGGGTTGCGTTTTTTAAGCATAATCAAAAATTAATTGCTAATATTCAACATTTAGAAGCCAAGTTAAGGCGACCTGATTTTCTAATAGAAGATGATGTGTTGTATGAGTTTTATGCTGAAAAAATCCCTAAAGAAATTTATAGCCAACCTGCTTTTGAAAGCTGGGTTGCCAAAACTGAAAAGAGCGATCCAGAGCAGATTAAAAGCTTGTTTTTAACTGAGTCATTTTTGTTAAAACAGGAAGTGGGGTCTGAAGTTTCGCATGCGTTTCCTGACCAAATCCAGTTAAAAAATTCAATTAATATTAAGCTAGATTATTGTTTTGACCCTGGTAAGATAAAAGATGGCTTGGTGGTTAAACTGCCTTTGGCATCGCTCAATATGGTGAGTGCGGAAGATTTTGAATGGCTAACTCCTGGTTTAATTAAGGAAAAAACGGGCTATTTAATTAAGTCTTTGCCTAAGTCGTTGCGTAAACAATTTGTGCCTGTTCCGCAATATGTGGATTTGGTTTTAAAAGATATGCAACAAGGTAAAAAAGTAGGCGGTAAAGAGCAAGATTATTTAACCCAATTGGTGTGGGCGTTAAATAGAAGAGCGAATAAAAAATTGTCTTTGGCAGATTTTGACGAGGTTGAATTGCCTGCTCATTTAATGCCTTTTTATCAATTATTTGACCACCAAAAAAAGTTGTTAGCAGAAGATGCGAGTTTAAAAAACTTAAAGCAAAACTACCTTCATTTGGTTGAAAAACAGATTCAGCAAACCGCAAGTAAGCTGGTGGAAAATAAGATAATAACCCGTTGGGATTTTGGCAATTTGGTAAAGCAGAAGAAAATTCAAGGAAAGCAGGGAACTATACTTGTTTACCCTGCTTTGCAATGTGTGGGAAAAAATATTGAACTAACTATACTCGGCAATGAAACGCTTGCACAGCAACAACATGGCGAGGCAGTCTTGGCTTTAATTGCCCGAGAGTTAATAAGCAAAGTTAAGTATTTACAAACAAGGTTGCCGTTGAAAAAATCGTGTTTATGTTATTCACCTTATGGTTCTTGCCAAGATTTAACCCAACAGGTTATTGATAGAGCTTTGTCGCAACTGGTGCCTAGTCCTGCTAATATTCGTAGTCAAGAGGAGTTTGAAAAAACCGTAGAAATGTTGCGGAATAATTGGGTATTAACCGCCCAGGAAGTGACTAAGCAGGTGGAGGCTATTTTAACCGCTCACCAACAAGTAGCCAGAAAAGTAAAAGGGCGAGTTAACCCAAGGTGGTTGGCATCGGTTGCAGATATTAAGCAGCAATTAGATGGATTAATTACCGTCAATTTTGTCAAAGAGACACCCGAAAAATGGTTTAAACAAATGCCTAGATATTTTCAGGCAATAGATAAGCGTTTAGAAAAAATTGATATTGACCCGAGTAAAGACCAATTAGCGATTAGGTTAATTAAGCCTATTTTAGAACGCTATGAGAATATTAAAAATGAGCCTGCCTATCTTGGCTCGTCCAATTTGGTTGAGATAAGATGGCTAATTGAAGAACTTAGAGTTTCTCTATTTGCCCAACCGATGAAAACGGTACAACCCGTTTCAATTAAAAGGTTGGAAAAGCTTTTAAAAGACCTTTAAAAACCTTAAAAACTCTAAAATCGCCAGGGGTGGTGTCTGTTTAAAGCTTTTTATTGCTCTTGTTTTCTCATGTGTGGGAACAATAAAACGTCTTTAATAGAAGTGGAGTCAGTAAATAGCATAACCAGTCTGTCTATACCAATGCCTTCGCCAGCAGTAGGTGGCATGCCATGTTCTAGGGCGGTGATGTAGTCTTCATCATAGTGCATGGCTTCATCATCGCCGGCATCTTTTGCAGAAACTTGGGATTTAAATCTTTCTGCTTGGTCTTCTGCATCGTTTAATTCGTTAAAGCCATTGGCAAGTTCGCGCCCGCCAATAAATAATTCAAAACGGTCGGTTATGCTGCTATCATGGTCGCATCTGCGTGCTAGCGGTGAAACTTCGGCAGGGTATTCGGTGATGAAGGTTGGGTTCATTAATTTTTCTTCAACATGTTCTTCAAATATTTTGGTAATCACTTTTCCTAAACCAAACGAGGTTTCAATATGTACGCCCATTTTATTAGCTAGTGCGGTGGCAGATTCTAAACTAGCCAAATCGTCTAGGCTAACTTGTGGGTTGTATTGCACGATAGAATCTTTCATTGAAAGGCGGGCAAAGGGTTTGGCAAAGTCAAATACTTGACCTTGGTAAGGCACTTGGGCAGAACCAACAGCCAATTCGGCGATTTCTTTTAATAGCTCTTCGGTGTAGTCCATTAATTGGTGGTAGTCGGTATAGGCAGCATAAAACTCGACCATGGTAAATTCTGGGTTATGGCGTGTGGAAAGCCCTTCGTTACGGAAGCTGCGGTTAATTTCAAATACGCGTTCAAGACCACCAACAACCAGTCTTTTTAAATAAAGCTCTGGAGCAATTCTTAAGTATAGTGGCATGTCTAGTGCATTATGGTGTGTGTGAAATGGCTTGGCAGTTGCTCCACCTGGGATAACGTGCATCATCGGCGTTTCAACTTCTATGAAGTCTTTTTTAATTAAAAAATTACGCACATGCTGGACGATTTTAGAACGAAGTAAAAAGGTGTTGCGGCTGTCTTCATTGACAATTAAGTCAATATAACGCTGACGGTATTTAACTTCTTGGTCTTGTAAACCGTGAAATTTATCAGGAAGCGGGCGCAAGGATTTGGTGATGAGTTCGATTGCTTGAACGTGTACCGAAAGCTCGCCGGTGTTGGTTTTAAATAAGTAGCCTTCTGCCCCAACAATATCGCCTAAATCCCATTTTTTAAACTGGGTGTTGTAAAAATTTTCTGGTAGTTCATCGCGGGTAACATAAATTTGAATACGCCCGTCGCTGTCTTGTAAAGTAGCAAAACTTGCCTTGCCCATAATACGGCGTAACATCATTCTGCCAGCAACTTTAACTCTAACAGGTTCCATTTCGGCTAGTTCTGCTTTAGTAAATTGGCCATATTTTTTAGTAAGGTTTACCGATATATCTTCACGACGAAAAGTGTTCGGATAAGAGTATCCGTTTTCTCTGAGTGTGTTTAATTTAGCACGACGCTCGGCAATAATTTTGTTTTCATCTACTTCAGGCGTTGGGTTTTCAGATTTAGACATGTTAGTTCCTGATTTTTAAGGTTAAATTTAGTCGCTTAGGGTTTCATTAAGGAGACACTTAACAACTGATTGAAATTCTGCGTGGACTTCTAGCCCATCAATTCTAGGCATGTATTGCAGGCAATAACCAGTTATTGTCAAAATACATAACGACGAAGTGATGGGCTAGAAGCCACGCCCTACGGGGCTTAGCCAAGTTTACAGCCTCTGCGTTATCATTTCTTGCAATAGCTAGCTATTACTACGAAATGATGCCTTGATGCTGAAAACTTGGCGTTGCCAGAATTTTAATCAGTTGTTAAGTGTCTCCTTAAGGGGCCACCCCTGGCGATTTTAGGGTTTTTGGGCATTTAAAACAGTTGTTTTAAACCCCTGCTTTTAAGTTTGGGATAATAAATTGGTCTAGGTCGCCATCTAATACTGCGCCAGTGTTGCCCGTTTCTACGTTGCATCGTAAATCTTTTATTCGCCCAGAGTCTAATACATAGGAGCGAATTTGACTGCCCCAACCAATATCAGATTTAGAATCTTCTAGGTTTTTCTTTTCTGCATTACGCGCTTTCATTTCCAGTTCATATAGTTTAGCACGCAGTTGTTTCATTGCCTCGGCTTTGTTCTGATGTTGCGAGCGACCATTTTGGCACTGGGTAACGGTGTTGGTTGGCAGGTGAGTTAATCGCACGGCAGATTCGGTTTTGTTTACGTGCTGTCCACCTGCTCCACTGGCTCGATACACATCTACTCGAACATCGGCTGGGTTTATATCTACTTCAAAGCTATCATCTATTTCGGGGGAAATAAAGATGGAGGCGAAAGAGGTGTGGCGACGGTTGCTAGAGTCAAAGGGTGACTTTCTAACCAAACGATGCACCCCTGTTTCGGTACGCAACCAGCCATAAGCATATTCACCCACGACGTGAATGGTGGCACTTTTTATGCCGGCAACATCGCCATCGGAAGCTTCTAATAGTTCGACTTTAAAGCCATGAGCTTCTGACCAACGCAGGTACATACGCAAAACCATTTCTGCCCAGTCTTGGGCTTCTGTTCCGCCAGAGCCGGATTGAATTTCTACATAGCAATTGTTGGCATCTAGTTCGCCTGAAAACATTCTTTGAAATTCTAGTTCATCTAGTTTTTTTGCTAATACATCAAGCTCTATTTCAACTTCTTCAACCAGTTCGGCATCGTCTTCTGCTTCTGCCATTTCTAAAATTTCATGGACAGATTCTAAGCCTTCGGTTAGCTCTAAAATGGTGTTTACAATTTTGTCTAAGCGGGCTTTTTCTTTGCCTAGTGCTTGGGCTTTTTCTTGGTCGCTCCAGATAGCAGGGTCTTCTAGTTCTCTATCAACTTCTACTAGGCGTTCTTGCTGGTTTTCGAAGTCAAAGATACCCCCGTAAAGACTCGGTTCGTTCGCTAAAGTCTTTGATTTTGCTGTAAAGAGAGTTAAGTTCCATTTAAAGGGTCTTTTAAGTATTTTTAAAAGCGTAATTTTAGCATTTAACTAAAAAATTTATTGAGGAAATTAGTTGAACTGCCGATAAATTATAGGCAAAGTTGAATTAAGACTAAAGAGATGTTCAGATGGCAATTTCAAATATTTCTAGCCCACTACAAAGCTACCAAAAAAATTCGGTAGATGAAAATAAACCAATGGCTGATAAAGTAAATACTTTACCCAATGGTGATAAAGAAGTTTATGGCGTAAAGTTAAATACAGAAACTCGCCAAGTGGCGATGCAAGCCAGTATAGTATCGCACCTTTTTAGTAATTCAAGCACGGTTGAATCGGATTCTTTACGCTTAACCTTTCAATCGGCTATCACCAAATTAAATGAAATTCTTGCTCCGCAACTGGGTGAAAATTCCATTAGTCAAGAGTTGTTAGATGAAAAGGGTATAGAGCATTGGTCGCCAGAAAATACCGCTAACCGCATTACTAGTGGTGCGAGTGCTTTTTTAGCAGGCTTTCAAAAAATTCACCCTGAATTATCGGGTGAAGCTTTAATGGATAAGTTTGATGAGGTTGTAGGCGGTGGGTTGAAAAAAGGTTTTGCAGAGGCGGCTGGAATTTTAGAAGAATTAAAAGTTTTTGATGGAACAGTCAAAGAAAATTTTGATAAGACGGTTAGTTTAGTAGAACAAGGTATGCTTGCACATCGTAATGATTATTTAGCGGCTTCAAATGTTGCTGAAGACGAGTCTAAAGATAAGTCTGAAGATAAAACTGACGAAGAACTTGTCTAGTTAGAATTGGTCGGGAAGACAGATAAAGTAAGTCCAAAATTTCCAACAGCCTTTAGCGACGAATTCTGTTTTATGGATAGGGTTTAAAAACATAAATATTTTTCCAAATGGTTCGTCAAAAGCACATAAGCTGTTAGTGCTGGATAATAATGAACTATAGAAAAATTAACTTTAACACAGTAAAAAAACAGAATTGCTATAATGTACAGAATAAAGTGCAAAATTAGAGCGAGTTAAATTATGTTACCAGTCAATATTAATGAAGATATTAA